>Ga0105049_10004301_pt1 | contig 16718 bp, 13 predicted proteins | sample MAT06_FD_78087 | JGI IMG/M metagenome (GOLD analysis project Ga0105049, IMG submission 78087) | Freshwater microbial communities from Lake Fryxell liftoff mats and glacier meltwater in Antarctica - MAT-06 | ecosystem: Environmental > Aquatic > Freshwater > Ice > Liftoff microbial mat | place... | reverse complement strand
CCCGGAAACCTCATGGAACTGGAACCACTACGACAGGTGCATTATCTTGGCACGCACGAACGCACGCTAGACGCGAAGAATCGCGTGGCGGTTCCTGCGCCGTGGGTGGACGATCAGGTCGAGGAGTTGCATGTGATCGCGCCACCGCATGGGGACTATTTGCTTGTGATGCCTCGCCGCGAGATGGATTTGCAGGAGGAACGGATCCGGACGGCGAAGCTGAGCGAGATGGAGAAGCGGGACGCAATTCGCAGTTTTTTTGGGGGTGTGAAGAGCGTGACACCCGACAAGCAGGGCCGGGTGCTACTCCATGACGATCAATGCAAAGCAGTGGGGCTTACGGACGAGGTCGTTTTTGTGGGCAGCAAGAGCCGCTTTGAGATTTGGGCGAAGGACCGCTATGCGACGCGAGCGGCTGCGACGCATGAGAACTTCAAAAACGTGGCAGACCTGATTGGCCTATGAGTCTTTCAACTTCCCATAACCCTGCATGAAAAAACGAAGCTGATGGCAAAGGGTGGCCGAACATTCTTCTTCGGGTTGAAGGCAGAGCAAGTTCCCGACGGCAAGTCACCCATCCACGCCACCATCAAAATTCGTCCTCAAAATGCTTATGAATATCTTGGACTACGACGACCTTCAGGAGGTCAACTTGGGAAAGCCTGAGAACTCCTCGGGGGCCTACCATGTGCCGGTGCTGCCGGACGAAGTCGTAGCGCTCTTGCGTCCCGCTCCCGGCATGCTCTTCCTCGACGGGACAGTTGGCGGTGGAGGACATAGCGAGAGGCTCCTCCAGGCAGGAGCAGAGGTTATCGCCATGGATCAGGATGCGGAGGCACTCGACGCGGCGCGAGATCGGCTGGGGAAATTTGGCGAGCGCGTGCGATTTGTTCAGGCCAACTTTCGCGATTCCGAGGAAGCCCTTTTAGGCTTGGACGAACGGCGCGGTCTTGCTGGCGCGCTCCTCGATGTGGGAGTTTCCTCCCATCAGCTCGACTGCGCGGCCCGGGGATTTGCTCTCATGAAGGATGGCCCGCTCGACATGCGGATGAATGGCATGATCGGAGAAACGGCTGCCGATCTCGTGAATGGCCTATCTGTTCCAGAGCTTGGTCGCATTTTTCGGGAATACGGAGAAGAGCCGCGTGCAATGCAGATCGCTGCACGGATTGGTGCACTGCGCTTGCAACATCCTTTTCAGAGCACGTTTGATCTTGCGGCAGCGGTGTCATCCGTGGCTCCGCGAACGGGGGCAAGGCACCCTGCCACGCGGATCTTTCAGGCGCTGCGCATCGCGGTGAATGATGAGTTGGGTGCGTTGGGTGAGGCGTTGGAAGCTTTGCCAAGTTTGATCGTCGCGGGGGGACGCCTCGCGATCATCACGTTCCATTCGTTGGAAGATCGCATGGTGAAGCATTCCTTCCGAGATCGTAGTCAGGAATGGATAGATCGTCCCGAGTGGCCTGAGCCACGTCGCAATCCTAACCGCATTTTCCGCCTCCTCACGCCACATCCCATGGATGCCGGGGTGGAGGAGACGCAATCAAACCCACGGGCGCGGAGTGCCAAGCTACGCGTCGTAGAAAAAATCAGTGACCCCACATTGCTATGAATACCAACCGTCGCAAACACGCAAATCCCGTCAATTTTCTCGTCATCATAGCTTGGCTTTTGCCAGTGGCCTTCGCGCTTGTCGCCGGCCTCGTCTTCACCTCGATCAAAACCCAGCAGTATGCGCTGGGAGACAATATCCGTAAGGTCGAGCGACTCGTGCGTGAAGCGAGGGCAGAGAACGAAGTGCTGCTCGCCCGTGTCACGGAATTGTCCTCGCGCCGCGTGCTGCAGGAGCGGATTGCCCAAGGCGTCTCGGCGTTGGTTCCGATCCAAGATAATATGATCGCCCGCCTCTCGCCTGCGAGCGTGGCGGTGGATGACGGCATCATGCGCACGGCATTTAATGAAAGGGCGCGTCCATGAGATGGAGCGCGAGCACTCGCGCCGGCATCGCCTGCGTCGCAGTAGCCTGCCTCTTTACGCTCTACTCGGGACGCCTCATTTATCTGCACGTCGCGAAACACGAGGAATACGCACAGCTTGCTGCCGAGAAGCACCAAATGCGCCTCGTCATCCACTCGCGGCGCGGATTGATCTTCGATAGAAACGGAGAACTCCTCGCCTCAAATCTTCCCGTCTGCACAGTCGTTGCCGATTGCACTCACGTCACGGACCCCGAAGCACTTTCCCTCCTCGCTGCTCCCTATCTGGAGATGCCGGCCAAGGAAATTCAAGAACGCCTCGCAGGCAACCGCAAATACGTCGTGCTCAAGCGGGAGGTTCCAGAAGATCGCGGCTTAGCACTGGGCAGGGCCATGCAAGCAGCCGGGCTACGGGGGATTTACTTTGAGCAGGATACCGTGAGGATCTATCCCAATGGCCAGACGCTGGGCCATGTGCTCGGCTTTCTCGATCATGAGGGGAAGGGCATCCAAGGTATCGAGCGAACGATGGATAGTGCTCTTCGCGGGACGGATGGCTTTCGCTTTATCGAACGAGATCGTAAGGGTAGAGAAATCATGGTCTATCGCGGCCAAGAAGAAGCTGCAGAGAATGGCCTGAACGTGCGGCTTACCATTGATATGGGGCTCCAATCCATTTTGGAGGAGGAGATGCAAAATGCCTTTGAGGATCTGAAGCCGGAGACAGCCGTGGGCCTCATCGTGGATCCGAAGACAGGCGAAATTCTTGCCATGACAAGCCGTCCGTGCTTCGACCCGAATCATCCCGGTGGATCGGGGCCCGAGCACATGAAGAACCGGGCCATTGTGGACATGATGGAACCCGGCTCCACATTCAAAATCGTGGTGGCGGCTGCGGCCCTCAATGAGGGAACGGTCAAAGAAACAACAGGGATTTTTTGTGAGAATGGTCGCTTTGCTTACGGCGGCAGGATCCTGCGTGATCACCATGCCTACGGCACGATGAACGTGCACGAGATCCTAGTAAAATCGTCCAATATTGGATCGGCCAAAATGGCAATGATGATGGGAGGCGATCGCTTCTACGAATACGTCCGGCGATTTGGTTTCGGAGAGCGGTCTGGCATTGAACTGCCGGGGGAAATTTCCGGCCTAGTCCACCCGCCTCAACGCTGGGATAAGCTCACCATTACACGCATGCCGATGGGGCATTCCATTGCGGTGACTCCTCTCCAGCTCACGATGAGCATGAGTGTTATCGCAAACGGGGGGCATCTTATGGCAGCGCAAGTTATCCGCAGCATAGAGGATTGCGAAGGGCAGATCGTAACAACTCATCCCCCTCGGCTTGTGAGGGATGTTGTGCCAGAGAAGACGGCACGCTTCGTGGGTAGTGCACTCATGGGGGTCGTGGGTGAGGGTGGCACAGCGCAGTTGGCAAGAGTCGCGGGATTCACGGTGGCAGGCAAGACGGGCACGGCGCAAAAAGTCAGTCCGGCGGGTGGCTACGCACCCGGACAATACGTCGTGTCATTTATCGGCTACCTGCCGGCCGAGGATCCACGGTTTGTGTGTCTTGTGATGATTGATGACGCAAAGATTGCCTCGAACCTCAATTACGGAGGACTCGTGGCTGCACCGATCTTCTCGCGGATCGCGGAGCGTGCGGCGCGCTATCTCGATATCGTGCCAGCACCGCGCGCGTTGCCCGTGGCTGGAAGCACAATTGCCATGCGTGATGTGCCAAGGGAGGATGCTCATTGAAAATCATTCTCCTAAATGACCTCCTTCGCGCGGCGGGGCTCCCTGCATCGCTACATAATCCTGAGATTTCTTCGATCGCCTACGATTCGCGCACGACGTGCCCGGGTAGCATCTTCGTGGCAATTCCCGGCCTTCTTGCCTCGGGCTTGGACTACACCACACAGGCCATTGAGAAGGGAGCAGTGGCCATCGTGTCGGAATCGGCCCTTCCTGACATCGAGATTCCCCAAATTGTCGTTACCAATGCGCGCATGGCGCTGGCCGATTTGGCGGGTGCGTTTTTTGAGAACCCGGCAAATTCACTTAAGTGTGTGGGTATCACGGGGACAAACGGCAAGACGACGACAGCGTTTTTGGTCAAGCACATCCTAGATACGAATTCCTTACATTGCGGCTTAATCGGCACAGTGAAATACGTGATCGGACAGACGGAAATTCCAGCTCCCCGGACGACGCCCGAGGCATCCGACCTGCAAGCACTGCTAGGCCAGATGCGCGATGGCTATTGTCGCGCGGTGGCGATGGAAGTGTCCAGTCATGCCCTCGCCCAGCACCGCACGCGTGGTATCGCTTTTGACGCTGCCGTTTTCACTAATCTCACGCAAGACCACCTTGATTACCACGGCTCGATGGATGCTTACTTCGAGGCGAAGGCTTTGCTTTTTGAGGGCTTAGCTGAACAGCGCGAGAAGAAAGGCCGCGCAATTGTGAACTGTGACGATCGCTATGGACATCGCCTTATGGAACGCTATGCCAAGCGCACAAAGCTCGTTACTTTTGGACAAGGTGCCAATGCCGACTTTCGGGCTAGTGACATTCGCTTCGATGCTAAGGGAGGAACATTTCAACTCGAAGCCCGAAACAAAAACTTCCTCGTTCGCATGCCACTTATCGGTCTCTTTAATGTCTATAATGCCCTCGGCGCTCTCGCTGCGGCGACGGCCTGCGGGCTGGAACTACGCCACTGTGTGGCAGCATTGGCCGATGCACCGCAGGTTCCCGGACGTCTCGAACGCGTGCCGTCTCGTCGAAATTTCCAGACCTTTGTGGACTACGCGCACACCGAGGATGCACTTCGCAACGTGCTCTCGACCTTACGCCAACTCCGGCCTACGCGCCTGATCACGGTCTTCGGCTGTGGGGGAGACCGGGATCGCGCCAAGCGTCCGCTCATGGCTGCGGCAGCCGCGCAGGGAAGCGACCTCGTTGTGCTAACAAGCGACAACCCTCGCCGGGAAGATCCTGAGCAAATTCTGCGCGATACGGAAGTGGGGCTGAAGGGCTGTATTTACGACGTCATTGCCGATCGCGCAAAAGCGATTTGCCATGCCATCGAAATAGCAGGACCGGGCGATATTGTTCTCCTCGCCGGCAAGGGGCACGAGACCACGCAGGAAATCAACAGCGAAAAATACCCATTTAACGATGTCCTGATCGCCACTCGCGCAATTGCTGAAAAGAAGGGAGAAGCCTAGTCCATGGATCCCACACCAGTCAGCGAGATAGCAAAAATGTCTGGATGCGAGCTAGTGCGCGAAAGCCCGCCAACCTTGATTTCGCGCATATGCACAGACACGCGCAAGCTTCTCGCTGGAGACTGCTATGTTGCCCTCCGGGGTGAGCATTTCGATGGCAATGCCTTTGCTGCCGACGCGATCGCGCGAGGCGCGGGGGCTGTCCTCCTTGACGACCGTGCGATGGCCCAGAATCTTCCGGAGGGCTGCGCTGTGCTCCTTGCTGAAGATGGGCTCTCTGCCCTCACGCGCATGGCTGCCGAATGGCGCGCACGTCTCTCGCTCACTGTCCTCTGCATCACGGGCAGCAATGGGAAGACCAGCACGAAAGAATTTACTGCCGCTGTCCTCCAGACCAAATTCCGCATTTCAAAAACAGAGGGAAATCTCAACAATCACATAGGCCTCCCACTCACGATTCTTGCAACCTCCAGCCGCGAGACCTTCGCGGTCTGGGAAATCGGAATGAACCATGGCGGCGAGATCGCTCCACTTGCCGCGCTAGCGCATCCGCATGCAGGTATCATCACAAACATCGGCATTGCCCACATTGAGCATCTCCTCACGCGTGAGGCAATTGCCTGGGAAAAAGGTTTCCTTGCGGCGGCTATTCCTGCCGCAGGCTGCTTGTTTCTATCTGCTGATGACGACAAGTCAGCGGGCATCGCGCTGCGTTGTGCAGGGCGCGTGATTATGGTCGGACTCCCGGGCGGCGTTCTTTCCGCAGAGGCTCTCACTGAAACAGAAGAGGGCTGTGGATTTACGGTGTGCCATGGGAACGCAAAGATACGGGCGACGATTCCGGCTAATGGATCCCACATGGTTCGCAATGCTTTGCTCGCTCTCGCTGCCGGGTTGGAATTTGGCGTGTCATTGAAGGACGGCATCGCCGGTCTTGCCAAAGCAAGGTTGGCGGATGGTCGCCTGCAGCGGAGGGAGCTACGGGGGGTTGTTTTCTTGGATGATACATACAACGCGAATCCGGACTCCATGGAGGCGGCCCTTGCCACTCTGAAGGCGATTCCCGGTATCGGACGGCGCATCGCTGTGCTTGGTCGCATGGGCGAGCTTGGGGATTACGAAGCCGAGGGCTACCGACGCACGGGGGTCGCTGCAGCAAACATGGCAGATGTCCTTGTCACCGTCGGGGCGGAGGCGAACCAGATCGCAGCGGCCGCCCGCGCCGCGGGGCTAAACCGCATTCACGAGGTAGACGACACAGCCTCAGCCGCACGCATGCTGCGAAGTCTCGCCCGCATGGGCGATATCGTTCTCGTGAAAGGAAGTCGCTCTGCTCGCATGGAAACAGTCCTTACCCACTTCAATACCTAATGCTCTACTACCTCTCAGAAATCAGCGGGTGGGCGCACGCCGCAGGAAATAACAGCGACCTCTATAAGGTACTCAATGTTTTTTCCTACATCACATTCCGTGCCATTTGCGCAGGCGTCACCGCTTTTCTTATCAGTATTCTTTTTGGAAATTGGGTCATCAGAAAGCTCATTTCTTTGAAGTTCGGGCAACCTATTCGGAGCAAAGAAGAAGTAAACCAACTCTTCGAATTGCATGGAGCAAAAAAGGGCACTCCGACAATGGGAGGCCTCTTGCTGGTGGGTTCCGTTGTCATTTCAACAGTTCTTTGGGCCAAGCCGACAAATCCCTTCGTGTGGCTCGTCCTGTTTAGTGCTGTATTTCTAGGAGCGATCGGATTCTATGATGATTGGCTCAAGGTTAAGAAAAAAACTAGTGCGGGCATTAGTAGTCGCCTCAAGTTTTTTCTCCAGTGCCTGCTCGCCGGTATTTTTACTATTTATTTGCTGAACGACCCGAATGTTTCCGACACGGCGCAGAAGCTTTTTATTCCGTTTCTCAAGGAACCACTTTTGCTCGCAATGGGGGGCTTTACTTTCGTTTTTTATCTTCTCGTATTGGTCGGCACGTCGAATGCCGTTAATCTTACGGATGGATTGGACGGACTAGCGACGGGCTGCACAGCGACAGTAGCCGCCACGTATGCCCTTCTTGTCTATCTCGCAGGAAACGTCGTTGCAGCGCGCTATCTAAACATTCCGTACGTCGTCTATGCGGACGAACTCACCATCTTGGCTGTCGCACTACTCGGCGCATGCCTTGGCTTCCTTTGGTGGAATGCGCACCCCGCGCGCGTATTCATGGGCGACACAGGTTCATTGGCCATTGGTGGCATTCTGGGAGCCCTCGCCATTTGCTCCAAACAGGAACTTCTGCTCGTGATCGTGGGCGGCGTCTTTGTGATCGAGGCACTTTCCGTCATTTTGCAAGTCGCCAGCTTCAAGCTTACGGGTCGCAGAATCTTCAAAATGTCACCTCTGCACCACCACTTTGAACTCAGTGGGTGGAAAGAAAACACCGTCATCGTGCGCTTTTGGATCATGTCTGTGCTCTTCGCGCTGATCGGCCTTGCCACCCTGAAACTCCGATGATTCACACAGGCAAAAACACGGTTGTTCTCGGTCTCGGTCGTAGCGGCGAAGCGGCCGCCAATCTCTTGAAGGAAGAGGGGGCTAACGTCACAATTCTCGAAAGCTCAGACAGCGAAGTGCTCAGGAAAAAAGCCGTAGAAATTGAATCGCGGGGCATTCGTGTTGTGCTCGGACCAAGTGCAGACGCGGCACCCCTTCCTTACGACCTAGCGGTTGTGAGCCCCGGAATTGATCCACTCACGCCCCTCTACTCCCGCGTTGTAGAGTGCGGCATACCACTCATCGGGGAGATCGAGTTGGCATTTCAAGAATGCACCACGCCCGTCGTCGCTATCACGGGCTCGAATGGAAAGACCACAACAACAGAACTCACGACGGCCATGCTCCAGAGCTGCGGCGTGCGCACCATAGCCAGCGGAAATATCGGCCTGCCCTTTTCGGAAGCCGTGCGGCAGTGTCCAAATCTTGATGTGATGGTACTCGAGGTCAGTTCATTCCAACTCGAAACCATTCGCACTTTTCGTCCCCAAGTATCTGCATGGCTAAACCTCAGTCCCAATCATTTAGATCGCTATGCCGGCATGGCCGAATACCGCGCTGCCAAGCTACGTGTTTTTGAAAATCAAACTTCCGAAGACACGGCCGTCGTCAATGCCGCTTCCGAACTTCCACGACTCAAAGCACGGAAAATCACTTTCAGCGCCACGCAGCCGGATGCGGATTTTACCCTGCGCGGCACGGAAATCTTTTTTCAAGGCAAGCGCATTCTTGACCAAACCGCAACGCGCCTGCGCGGTGTGCACAATGCAGAAAATCTCATGGCGGCCCTTGGCATTGGCCTTGCCCTCAATGTGGAGCTCGAAATTATAGCCGACGCGGTCACAACTTACTCGGCGCCAGCGCACCGCTGTGAGCTTGTCCTTGAGGCGGAGGGCATCACGTGGATCAATGACTCTAAGGCGACAAACCTCGATGCCATGGGCATGGCACTTCGCTCACAGGGCCGCCCCGTCGTGCTCATTGCTGGTGGTAAAGACAAAGGCTTCACCTTTGACGCCGTGGCACCCCTCGTGAGAGAGCGCGTGCGTTCGGTGTGCCTCATCGGTGAAATGCGTCACCGTATCGCCGAATCCTGGAACGGCGTGGATTGCACGCTCTGCCAATCTCTCGAAGAAGCCGTCGCCACGGCCCATAACCAAGCGCAACCGGGCGATGTCGTTCTCTTTTCGCCAGGCACATCATCATTCGACATGTTCCGTGATTATACTGAACGCGGCAACCTCTTCAAAGAACTCGTCCAAGCAATCACCCGAAAACCAGCCGCCTAAATCTGCTACCTATGAAACCACGCCCCGCCACTCGTCCGCCGACACCTCGTCGGATCCCGCCGCGCATGTTACCGCGAAAAACTCTTCACGCCCGAGCTGCGGTAAGTGATGAGGAATTCGATGATATGGACTCTGAGAGCGAGCCTAATATGAAGCTGTCGCACGCTTTCATTATTGTTCTCTTACTCCACGTCTTAGCCGTCGGAGGACTCTTCTTTTTTAACTACCTTAAAGAGAAACAACCCGAACGATCCGCTAGGACTGTTGCACCAGTTGTTGCTCCGCCAATCAAAGAACCGGTCGTGGCCACGGCGATTCGTAAGCCTGTGCCAAGTGCACCCGCCTCACGCGAAACCGGTGTTACGCACGTGGTGGTTTCCGGCGACACGCTCACGCGCATCGCAGCGAAGTATGAATCGTCCGTGGAGGCCATCGAAAAGACAAACGACATGGCGAGCGCAGCCACTCTTCGCGTGGGGCAAGTTCTAAAAATCCCCGCTGCGGCCACCAGGACACCCACCGTTGCTAAGATCCCTATCGAGGTAAAGCCCTCCTTGAAAGCCGCCCCGATCCCTGCGCCCGCGACAACCGCGAAAGCGGTCGAAGACAAGGCCCCACCTGTCGCAGCCAAAGCTGTGCCACCCGTCCCTGCGAAGGCCGCTTTGACGACAAAAACCTATACGATCGAAAAGGGCGATAATCCCTACTCGATCGCGAGGAAGCTGAAAGTCAGCTTCAATGCTCTCATGCAAGCCAACAAGATTACAGATCCCACAAAGCTTCAGATCGGTCAGAAACTCATCGTTCCGTAAGGAAAGTGATGAGCGTTAGGCTCCCCTCACCTTTAATCCTCGAGCATGCAGAAGCACGGTGTCAAAATTCTTCTCCTGACAGTCGCAGGGCTTATTGCCCTTGGCCTTGTCATGCTCTTCAGCACGAGTGCCTTCGCACAGGATAGCCATGGGGACATTTACTTCTTTGTGAAACGTCAGGGCCTCTGGCTCTGCGTCGCAGTGGTCGGCGCCATGGTGGCTGCGAATTTGGATTACCATCTCTGGGAGAAATATTGGTATGTCTTTTTCGCAGGTGCTTTTGTCCTCCTTATTCTCTGCTTCGTGCCACACATCGGCCTACGAATCAATGGATCGAATCGCTGGATCAACCTCGGCTTCGGCGTCGCCCAACCTAGCGAACTTGCGAAGGTGGCTGCCATTTTTTTTATGGCATACTGGTATTCCCGCTACGAAAAGCAAAGCCATGGCTTTGTCATGGGATTAGTGGCACCCATGGCCATTCTCTCGCTTCTTCTTATTCCGATTGCCTTGGAAGTGGATCTTGGGAATACCGCTCTCATTGGTGCTACGGGCGTGAGCATGATGTTTGTGGCTGGTGCGGCGTTGCGGTGGTTGCTGGCCCTTGGTGCTGCTGGACTCGGGGGGCTCTATTTCTTAGCGATGAACATCTCTGAGCGGCAAGGACGCATCATGGCATTCATGGATCCGGAAAAATACCGCCTCGGCGAAGGCCTGCAACAATGGCAAGCCCTCATCGCTTTTGGGTCCGGTGGCGTGGATGGATTGGGACTTGGCGAGGGACGTCAGAAAATGCTCTACCTACCCTACGCCCACACGGATTTTATTTTTCCCATGATCGGCGAGGAGCTTGGCCTCAAGGTAACTCTCGCAACAGTAGCCTGCTACCTTATAATGACGCTCTGCGGTTGCCTCATCGCATCGAATGCCAGAGATCGTTTCGGATTGCTCCTCGGCTTCGGTGCCGTGATGATGATTGCATTGCAAGCGGCGGTGAACATTGGCGTAACGACTTCGTTGCTGCCGAATAAGGGGATGCCGCTACCATTTATCAGCTACGGGGGATCAAATCTCATGGTATGTCTTTTTATGATCGGATTGTTGGTGAACATTCACAAACAGGGCAGGCCCTTGGTGCCTCGCTTCGCGGGCGCCTTGCTCAGTGCCCGAGTGGCACGACGGACATGAACCCAAAGACTCTCCGTGCAGTCATCGCTTGTGGTGGCACAGGGGGACACCTATTCCCCGGCCTCGCCGTGGCCGAGGTCTTACACGCCCGTGGCCACGAGGTTTTGCTGCTCGTTTCGGAAAAAGAAATAGACGCCACAGTTCTCAAGGCTCACCCGGAATTCCGTGCGGAGAAGCTGCCATCTATCGGACTTCCGACCATGATGATATCGCCCGCTTTCGTGAGGTTTCTTCGCCGGTCGTGGGATAGCTTCTCACAATGCCGCGCGATCTATCGCCGATTTCGTCCGGATGTGGTGCTTGGGATGGGTGGATTTACTTCGACTGGACCGGTGTTGGCGGCGAGGCTCAGTCGCTTGCCGGCCTTTATTCACGAGTCGAACGCGATTCCAGGCCGTGCCAATAAACTGGCTTCGCGATTTGCAACTAAGGTTCTCTTAGGATTTGAGGATTGCGAGCAACACCTACCGCGTGCGACATGTCTTGTCACGGGAACGCCGGTGCGCAGAAATCTTGGGAAGGCGATGCCAACAGCCGAAGCGCGCAAGCTATTCCAGCTGAACCCAGATCGTAAGACACTCCTTGTCACAGGGGGCAGTCAAGGCGCAGCCGGCATTAATCAACTCCTCTTTCGCGTCGCGCCACTGCTCGATCCCTCGCAAGTCCAAATCATCCACCTCACCGGGGAGCGCGATGACCGGCTGGCAGCCGCAAACTATCAGCGAAACGAAATCACGCACTACGTTGCACCATTTCACCACCGTATGGAGGAAGCCTACTCCGCCGCCGACCTCGTGGTCTCGCGTGCCGGTGCTTCCAGCCTTAGCGAGCTTTCTCAATTTGCGCTCCCCTCGATTCTCATCCCCTATCCCTTTGCAACCGATGACCACCAATCGGCAAATGCCGCGATCTACGAACGGAATGGCGCAGCCGAGATTCTTCCTGAACGCGGCACAACGCCAGAAGCACTTGCTGCGTTGATTTCAAATCTTTTGAACGACGACGCAAGGCGTCTCCGGATGTCCACCGCAGCGCACCGGATCCCGCCATCGGCTGCAGCGGAAAATGTAGCCGATGTTATGCAGGCTGCCGTGCTGAATCGCGAATCATGACCCCGCGCGAACTTCACCTTGCTCTTACCGGTGTGGTTCCCCAGAGGATTCACCTGATCGGCGTCGCAGGCTCGGGCATGAGCGGTATCGCTGCACTTTTACTCGCTCTCGGGCACCATGTGAGCGGCTCCGACCGGGCGGAGACGATTGAAATCGAGCGCCTCAGCCGCAAGGGACTCGTCTTCCTTGGGCACCATTCCCGCGAGGCAATTCATGGCGTGCACATAGTCGTGTATTCTTCAGCCATTCACGCGGGAAATTCGGCTTTTGACGAGGCAGTCAGGCAGGGCCTTCCCATGGCCCGTCGCGCGGAGGCGCTTGCAGCAATCATGGGTGCAAAGAAGGGAATTCTCGTTTGCGGTATGCACGGGAAGACGACGACATCCGCCATGGCTGCGCACGTGCTGCGCGCTGGTGGAATAAAGCCCTCGCACTATGTGGGAGCCGAAATTCCGATCCTAGGCACCAACGCGCGGTGGGATACAGATGGCTCGTTTTTTGTTGCTGAGGGTGATGAAAGCGATGGGACACTCGTGAGCTACCATCCCGAGCACGCCATCGTGCTGAACATCGAGCCAGAGCACCTAGACTACTATAAAGATCTGCAGGCCATTGATGCAGCCTTCACCAAACTGCTCGCCCAGACCGCCGGTATCGTTTTCTATTGTGGGGATGATGCTGGTGCCCGCCGGGTATGTGAAACCCACGTGGGTAGCATCAGTTACGGGCATGGGGAAACTTGCTTTTATCAAATTCAAAATCTCCGCACAGAAAACTTTCGCTCACAATTTTCGGTTCTGCGGGGAGGCACTGAACTCGGTAGAATTTCATTAAATATTCCGGGTGCACACAATGCCTTGAATGCGCTAGCGGTTGTTGCCCTTGCTACGGAAATTGCTATCCCATTTGAAAAGATAGTCGCTGCGTTGGAGAGTTTTCTGGGAGCGCGACGCCGATTCGAAATCGTTTTTGAATCCCCGGCTCACATGGTAGTGGACGACTATGGTCACCACCCGACGGAAATCGCGGCAACGCTCGCGACCGCTCGCACTGGTGGACGCCGCCGCGTTGTTGCCATGTTTCAACCTCATCGCTACTCCCGTACGCAGGCTCTTCGCGAGGACTTTGGCCGCGCTTTCTGGAATGCCGACCATGTCTTTGTGACCGATGTCTATGCGGCCAGCGAGGAACCTATCGCAGGGGTGTCGGGCGAGACCATCGTCGAGGCATTGCGAGCGGCAGGGCATCCCTCGGCGACATCCGTGCGCGAGGTCTCTCGCGTCCATCAATCGGCGGCGACTTTGATCGAGGACGGAGATCTTATCATGAGCCTCGGAGCGGGAAATATCCATGAGGCGAGCGCGAGATTAGTGAAGGATATCAAGATGCGAGATCGGCTACTCAGCGTGATGGGGGCAGGAGGCATACGACTTTATGAACCGCTCTCGAAACACACCACGATGCGTGTGGGTGGGCCTGCACAATTCTGGGCTGAACCCGAAACTGAGGAGGGCTTTGCCGACCTCGTGCAATTGTGCTTTGATGAAGATGTTCCCTTCATGGTCATGGGACGTGGATCCAATCTTCTCGTGCGCGATGGGGGGATCGCGGGCGTCGTGGTGCATCTCGCTCGCGGTGAGTTTCTTGCTCAGTCTATCGAGGGAACGCAAATCACGGCGGGCGTTGGCGTGAAGCTGAAACAAATCAGTGCCCTCGCGCGGGGAAATAATGTGGCAGGCTTCGAGTGGATGGAAGGCATTCCTGGCAATCTCGGCGGGGGGCTTAGAATGAATGCGGGCGCGATGGGGGTGCAGACCTTTGACCAAGTCGTTCGTGTGCGATTCTGTGATCAGGACGGAAACATCTTCACGCGCACTCCTGCGGAACTCGAAGTCAGCTACCGCAACGTGCCGATTCTCCGTCAAAACTACGCCGTCTCTGCGGTGCTTTGTGGGAGACCGGGGACTCGTGAAGAGATTGATCGCATCATCGCGGAATCAGTCGCCAAACGTCGAACAAGCCAGCCAGTCGCAGCCAGCGCGGGTTGTATTTTTAAGAATCCAGAGACTATTCCAGCAGGGCGCTTGGTTGAAGAATTGGGATTCAAAAATGTGGCCGTTGGCGCGGCTCGAGTTTCGGAAGTTCATGGAAATTTTATTGTCAACGACGGCGGCGCCTCAGCAACTGATGTCCTTTCCCTGATTGACCAAATCCAAAACGCGGCACTTCGTGATCGTGGTATTGCTTTGGAAACCGAAGTCCAAATTGTTGGACAAGACTTATGAGGAGAAATTTTTCTGGTATTCTTTATGGTAAGCAGGTGGCACTGCTCATGGGTGGGCCTGGAGCCGAGCGAGAAGTCTCACTCCGCTCGGGTGCTGCGGTCGCGAAGGCGCTGATCGCATGTGAGGCCATCGTGACGGAGTGCGATATTCGGGATGCTCATTTTCGCTTGGCGCCAAATTGCGATCTTGCTTTCAACATGATCCACGGAACTTTCGGCGAAGACGGCACCTTGCAGGATATTCTCGATCAGCGTGGAGTGCGGTATACCGGCGAGGGCAAGCAGGGAAGCTTCCTAGCCTTCGACAAAATCCAGACCAAGGCCTGCTTTGATCGCGCGAACGTCCCGACCGTCGCGTGGAGCGTCTTGCGCAAGGGCGATCTCTGGCGGCACGCCTTTCCCTGCGTGGTGAAGGCCCCGAGACAGGGTTCCAGCGTGGGCGTTCACATCGTGCGCTCGGCCGCGGAAGTAGATGCAGCGCTCTTGGATTGTTTTCGATTTGGTGAGGAGGTTTTGGTGGAGGATTTCTTTGTTGGACGCGAACTCACGGTTGGGATTGTTGGCAACGAAGCCTTGCCCATCGTCGAGATCGTTCCCCACGAAGGCTTCTACGACTATGAGCACAAATACACCAAGGGATCATCGGACTACCATGTCCCAGCGGCACTTGAAGACGACGAGACGCGGAAGATTCAAGCCGTAGCACTTGCTGCACACCGCGCGCTCGGCCTTGAGGTGTATTCTCGTGTGGACATTCTTCTGGCGCCGGATGGTGGGCTAAACGTGATGGAAATTAATACCATTCCTGGAATGACAGAAACTAGCCTTCTGCCTAAAGCGGCAGGTGTTGCGGGGTATGATTTTCCAGCATTGTGTGAAGAAATCGCGGGTTGGTCTTTAAGGAAAAACAGCTACCTATGATTCGACGCGAGACAACCCAATCTTCCGCGAATCGCCGCGTTTCGCACAAGGGCCAGCGATTGCTCGATGTGAAGATCCGTAAGGCCACAGCTCGACGCGATCGTCGTCAACGCGTCGGTGGATTCTTCTGGAAGCTTGCCTTATTCGTCGTATGCCTCGCCGCGGCAGGACTTGGAATCTCGACGGCTCTCGATAAGTTTTTCTTTTCCAATTCCGAATACACGCTACGGCAAATTCACCTCGCGCTCGATGGCGTCATGACGCCGGAAGATGCCCTTGCTGTGACTGGCTTGCGGGAGGGGGTAAATATCTTTCGCGTAAATCTCTCCGAGGTCGAAGCGTCACTCAAAACAATCCCACAAGTGGCAGCCGTGCAAATCGAACGTCGGCTGCCAGACCAAATCTCGCTCACGCTTAAGAGCAAACAACCCGTGGCGTGGATTGCACCCGCTGACGACACAGAGGATCCATTTGATCCGGCCAATGCCTTGCTGGTAGATGCCAAAGGATTTTTCATCAAACCCCGTTTGATCCAGCCAGAATTTTATCAGCTTCCGATCATCTATGGCGTGAAGAGCCCGAATATCCTAGATAACGAGCCCCTCCACCGTGAAGATCTTATGCGCGGCTTGCGGCTCTTGGAAATCGCTCGCCGCACGCCTGCGAGCGCCTTGCGAATCCGAACCGTCAATATTGGTAAGGGCTATTGTATTGATGTGACAAACGACCGAAACGCCAAAATTACCTTTGCTGCCGAGGACTTTGAAGAGCAATTGGAGCGCCTCGCCCGCCTGCTAGAACATTGCAGCGAAAGCGGGCGCGAGCTCGCGACGGTCAACCTTATGGTCAAGAGGAATACGCCGGTGACTTTCGTGCCCTCGGCACCCCTTCGCGAAAAAAGCCCTTCGATCACGGCGAAGAACCAGCCCTCAGGAGGGCGCGCAAACTAATGGCTCGCGATGATATCCATGTCGGACTGGAAATCGGAACCACCAAGGTCTGCGCGGTGGTGGCCGAGTGTCGTGAAGGCGGGGACATTCGTCTGCTCGGCGTCGGAGAAACACCGTCACGAGGGGTGAGAAAAGGCGAAATCGTGGACTTTGAAAATGCCTCGAATTGCGTTCGCGAGGCGCTCTCGGACGCAGAGGAAAAGAGCGACGTCGAGATCAAGAGCGTGTGGCTCGCAGTGACCGGCAGCCACATCCAGAGCTTCAACAATCGAGGTTCCGTGACGATTCCCGAAGAAAACGGCGAAATTACAGACGAGGAAATTCAGGAAGTGGAAATCAAGGCCAAGGAAATTAGCCTTCCGAAGGAAAACGCGATCCTCCATTCCATTATCCAGCACTACCATGTG
>Ga0105049_10004300_pt1 | contig 16718 bp, 12 predicted proteins | sample MAT06_FD_78087 | JGI IMG/M metagenome (GOLD analysis project Ga0105049, IMG submission 78087) | Freshwater microbial communities from Lake Fryxell liftoff mats and glacier meltwater in Antarctica - MAT-06 | ecosystem: Environmental > Aquatic > Freshwater > Ice > Liftoff microbial mat | place... | reverse complement strand
TAGGTATCGAAGACTCCTCCGGTGCTGGCGCAGGCGCCCATTGAGATGACCCACTTGGGCTCGGGCATCTGCTCGTAGGTGCGTTGGAGGACTGGGAGCATCTTGATGGCGATTCGTCCTGCGACGATGAGGAGGTCTGCCTGGCGGGGCGAGAATCGCATGACTTCGGCGCCGAAGCGGGCGAGGTCGTAGCGCGAGCAGGCGGTGGCCATGAGCTCGATGCCGCAGCAGGCGGTGGCGAATGGCATGGGCCAGAGGCTGGAGCGGCGCGACCAGTTGATGACGTGGCGGAGCTGCGTGGTGAGAAATCCGTCGACCGGGAGTGCTGCTTCGATGCCCATCGTGTGCTCCAGAGGCTGCTTGCCTCGCGAATGTTGGTGGCGGCGGTCGGAACTGGCGGGGCCCTGAGCAGATGCGGGACGTAGACCGTGTGTTCGCCGCGGGGGCGGGGCTGGATTACTCGGCGCGAAGACGATCGGGGACGACGCGGTCGGAGGTTGAGCCGGGGAAGATGCCGGTGCGTGTCGCCCGTGCGGGCGTGTCGCCCGTGACGCTGTCAAACCAGCGATCGGCGGCGGTGTTGGAGCGGCGCGACTCTTGCACGGCCATGCCAGATGCGCCGACGCCCCGGGCGGCGACGGTTTGTTCGTAGCAGCCGGTGGCCGAGACGAGGGTGAGCGCGGCGAGAAGGGTTAGGAGGCCGCGGCGAAGCTTCGGTTCGGAAGTAGGGGGAGCAAGGGGCATGCGAGATGGTAGGGGTGGGTGGAGATGACGAGCAGCCCGTCGGGCTGCTGAAACCAAGGGCGGTCTGTTCCGGAGGTGTCGTCGCTGCGCTCCTCCACTGCCCGGCTACAGGCGACAAGCCTTCGGCCTAAAAGAGGGGGAGGGGGAAGCGGGGGAAGCGATGCAGCGAAGAAGTGATGAGGCGAGGGAAGGTGGAAGGGAGGGAAGGAGGAAGGAAGGGAGAGGGGATGAAGAAGTCAAGGGTGAGGGCGTGATGAAGCGTGGCAGTGACGCAGAGAGAGTGTGTGTGTAAGTTGGGAAGTTATGAAGTGGAGGAGGGAAGGCACGGGGGCGTGAAGGTGCGCGGGGGCAACTGTTGCGGGGTAAGGTCTGAAGGTTCCGCCTTTAAGGCGTGAATCGGCCCGGCTGTGGTTCCGGACGCTTGCTTTTGACCTCATTCTGATCAACCGAGCTCGACGCTCCAGTAGGCGTGGTCGAGGAAGGCTTTCCAGGACTGGTACTTCTCGTGGCCGAGGCGGAGGCTGATGAGTGGGTTGCGCTTGGGGCGTTCGGGCTTGCGCTTGAGCTTCATGTGGGCCTGGTCCGGGGTGCGGCCACCCTTGCGGGCGTTGCACTTGATGCAGGAGCAGACGAGGTTTTCCCAGGTGTCCATGCCGCCTTGAGAGCGGGGCATGACGTGGTCAATTGAGAGGTCGGCGGTTGGGAAGATGCGGCCGCAATACTGGCAGCGGTTGCGATCGCGCGCGAAGAGGTTGCGGCGGTTGAGCTTGACGGTCTGGTCCGGGAGGCGGTCGTAGCCGAGCAGGCGGATGATGCGTGGGACTGCGATCTCGAAGCGGACGGTGCGGACCCAGTCGTGTTTTTCGGGTTCGAACTCGTGCTGGAGTGCGCTGACTTCGATCCAGGAGTCGAGGTCGTAGTTGACGTAGCGGCCGCCGCCCGCGCCGTCGGGCTCGACGTGGATGATCTCGGCGATGGAGCGGCTCAAGAGGCAGAAGGCGCGCTTGGCGGAGACGATTCGCATGGCGGCGTAAGCGCGGTTGAGGACGAGGACCTTTGAACCAAGGCCGTCGGCGGGATCGTTTGCGAAGAGCGCGGCGGCATCGTGGCCACCCAGACCAGCACTTCCGAGACCAGCACCGCCGCGACCAGCACTGCCAGCGCCAGAGGCCATTGAATTTAGGGGGTAGTGACCCTCACCCGCGTCTTCAGCGTCGGGCAGTCTGTCGTCGTGCCTGTGGCCGACCGACTTCATGCGCCTCCCATACTGGCTCCGCCAGCGTGTGATTCTTAGAGGCTATCGGCGTTGGGATCAAGGGGGATGGAAAAAGAAGGCACTTGGCACTAGGCACAGGGCACCAGGGGTGGAGAAACAGGAGAGCCTTCGTTCGCGGCACATTTCTGGGACCTTCGAGACTTGCCGCCTCGAATCTCTATCACCAATGCCGAAAGCCTTCTCTTCTTCCCTCGTGCCTAGTGCCTGGTGCCTTCTTCTTCCTCAGTGCCTGAAGTGTCTGAGTCCGTTCAGGAGGCAGGTGACTTGGTGCTGGTTGCAGAGGTCCAAGGTGTCTTGGTCGCGCTTGGAGCCGCCGGGGTGGACGATTGTGGTGATGCCAGCCTGGATCAGGAGTTCGGGGCCGTCTGGGAAGGGGAAGAAGGCGTCGCTGGCGGCGACGGCGTTGAGGCCTTTGATGGGGCCGCGGAGGGAGGCTTGAGCTTTTTCGACGGCGAGGCGCGAGGAGGTGAGGCGGTCCATCTGTCCTGCGCCCGCGCCCAGGAGGCGCATGGCGGGTCCGTCGCGGCCTGGCACGGCGGCGCCGATGCAGACGGCGTTTGATGTGAGGGAGCGGACGACTGCTTCGAGGAAGCTGGCGAGCGCGATGGTGCCGGGTGCGGGTGCGGGGCCGGCGGCGTGGCGTGTTTCGGCGGCGGTGGCGAGGCGGAGGTCGCGCTCTTGCGCGAGGAGGCCGCCGGGGATTGAGCGGTACTCGATGAGTGTGGGGGTCGCCGCGTGCGAGGGCTGGGTTGAGTGCGCGTCGGCTGGTGGATCGCCGACGGCGAGGAGTCGGACGTTGCTCCAGCGCGCGCAGAGCGCGGCGAGCGCGGCGGCCTCGAAGCTTGGCGCGATGATGACTTCGAGGAAGACTTCCTTGGTGTTCAGGCGTGCGGCGGCGGCCTCGGTGAAGGGCGTGTTGAGGGCGAGGATGCCGCCGTACGCGGCGAGAGGATCGCCAGCGATTGCGAGATCAACGGCGTCGAAAGCCGAGGCGGCGATGGCGGCGCCGCAGGGGTTGGTGTGCTTGACGACGACGGCGCCGGGTCGGGAAGGATCGGCGCGGCCGAGCGCGAGAGCGAGCGAGAGGGCCGCGGCGGCGTCGAGGATGTTGTTGTAGCTAAGTTCCTTGCCGTGGAGCTGTTCGGCGCGCGCGATGCTGGGCTCGTGGAATGCGGGGGAGGACTCGCGGCGGAGCCCGCGGTAGAGGGCGGCTCGCTGGTGCGGATTCTCGCCGTAGCGGAGGTCCTCGGCCTTGACGAAGGCCATGCCGAGCAATGGAGGGAAGGCGGAGTCGGCCTGTCGCGCGAGGTATGAGGCGATGGCGGCGTCGTAGCGCGAGGTGGTGGCGAAGACCTCTTGCGCGAGCTCGGCGCGAAGGGCGCGGGTGGTGCTGCCCTTGCTTGCGGTCATGTCGGCGATGAGGCGCTCGTACTGGGCGGGGCGCGTCAGGACGGTGACGTGCTCGAAGTTTTTCGCGGCGGAGCGGAGCATGCTGGGGCCGCCGATGTCGATCTGTTCGATGGCCTCTTCGTGCGTGACGCCAGACTTTTCGATGGTGGACTCGAAGGGGTAGAGGTTGACGCAGACGAGATCGATGGGCTTGATGGCGTGGGCGGCGGCCTGAGCGACGTGGTCGGGGTTGTCGCGCACGAAGAGGAGGCCGCCGTGGACCTTTGGATGCAGGGTCTTGACGCGGCCGTCCATGATCTCGGGGAAGCCGGTGAGGTCGTCGATGGAGATGACGGGAAGGCCAGCTTCGCGGAGGGTCCGGGCGGTGCCGCCGGTAGAGATGAGTTCGACGTTACGGCCGACGAGGAAGCGAGCGAGCTCGACGAGGCCTTGCTTGTCGGAGACGGAGAGGAGGGCCCGGCGGATGGGAGCTAGGTCGGGCACGGGGGCTCCCGGGAATAGGCACTGGGGAGTGGGGAGTGGGCACTAGGGAGGAGACGTGCAGAATGCGGAGGTGCGGAGGCACAGTGGAGGCTGACGGGCGCGGGGGTGTGGTGGGCTTGGCCGTTTGCTTGGATGCGGGCTTAGCGGGGGATGAAGCGGGCGAGGACTCCGGAGTCGGAGGCGGCGTAGAGGTTGCCGTCGATGAAGGCGTCGGTGACGATGCGGGTGACGCCGGGGAGCTGTGCGGCGTTCACGATGTCGCCTCGTGCGGGGTCGAGGGTGGCGAGGGTGACGCCGTCCCAGGCGAGGAGGCGGCCACTACGGACGGCGATGATCTCGCCCTTGGCGGCGGGGTTCTGCCAGATGACGTTACCGGTGTTGGCGTCCAGGGCGGTCATGCCTTCCTGGCGGAGGTGGCAGTAGATGACGCCGTCGTGTGAGGTGGGCTGGGCGGTGATGGGGTTGGAGGTGCGGTGGCGCCAGAGGGTCGCGCCTGTGGAGGCGAAGGCCCAGATGGATTGATCGCGTGAGGCGACGAAGATGCTCTGGCCATCGGAGACGGGGCGAGAGTCGACGGGTCCGAAGACGCGGGCGCGGCCGACGAGCTCGCCGCGGGGCGTCAGGACGAGAACATCGCCGCCCTGCGAGACGGCGCCGATGTAGGGGCCGACGCGGACGAGATCGGTATCGAAGGATCCGACGGAGGTGAAGGCCCAGGCCGAGACTCCCGAGCCCATGAGGTGGGACATGACCTGGCCGGTGGAGGTGCCGAAGATGAGCATGCGGCCGTCCTGGACGGGCTTGGTGTTGGCGACGCGCTCGAACTTCTCGCGGGCGATGAGGTTGCCGTTGGCCTTGGCGATGACGAAGCCTTCGGACTCGCTGGCAACAACGAAGCGTTCGGGGTCGGTGTTGTCCTGGATCATGCCGACCCACTTGGTGAGCGGGCCGGTGAGATCGGTGGACCAGCGGTTGCTGCCGGTGGCAGAGGACATGAGCGTGACGGTGCTGCCAGATTCCTGGGCGATGACGACGTCGCCGGCGGGGAGAATGTCGATGACGCGGGAGCCGCGGGCGGCGCCCATGAAGGGGAAGCCAACCCAATCGAGGCGGTAGCCGAGCTTGGCCCAGTCCTCATGGACGAGGGGGAAGGCGGAGGCGCTGCGGCCGCCGGAGGTGGGTGAGGTCGGGGTGGAGGGTTGTGTGACGGCCGCGGGCGCGGCGGTAGAGGGCGGCGTGGGCGCACCGGGCGAGGTGGGTGCGGAGCGGCCGGAGGTGGTCTGGCCGGGGGTCTGGCCGGTTTGGGCTGCGGAGTTGCAGCCGGTCAGGGTGAGCGCGGCGAGACCCGCGAGCATGGCGAGGGTCGTGGTGGCGAGGGTGGCGAGCGGGGAGATGTGGGCGGAACGTGGCATCGTCGTCGTCTCCGAAGGAATGGGCGGCCCCGTGGTTCGAGGGCTGGGGTCGCGGAAGGCGGTGCGGGGCGAGGCGGAGTTCTGAACGGTCGGTTCGTGCGCGCGACCGGTCAAGAGGCTGCGGGAGGAGGGTAGTCGCCAGACGCATCGGCGATTGGCCGCGGGCTGGGGGCGGGGTCCTCTTTGGGCCTGCGGGTAGTATCGAGGAAGGGGGGCGATTGGTCAAATCGAGGGAATGGGGGTCGGGGAGCTTGTCTCAGGGTGTTGGGCGGCAACAGTCCGGGCATGTTCACTGGACTTATTGAGGCGATGGGCGAGGTTGTTGGGAGTGAGGAGACGGCGGCCGGGCGGCGGCTGGTGGTGGAGGCTCGCGGGTGGGGGCATGTGCCGCGGCGTGGGGACTCGATTGCGGTGAATGGAGTGTGTCTGACGGTGGCGCGGGATCCGGGAGACGCGGGTGGGCGGTTTGAGTTTGATGCGGTGCCCGAGACGCTTTCGAGGACGACGCTGGGGGTGTTGGGGCCGGGATCCAGGGTGCATGTTGAGCATGCGGCGACGCCGACGACGCTGCTGGGCGGGCACATTGTGCAGGGGCATGTGGATGGGGTTGGGCGGGTGGTTGCGAATGGGGAGCGGGCGGGGCGCGGATGGATACTGGAGATTGAGTGTCCGGCGGGGACGATTGAGTACATGGTGCCGAAGGGGAGCGTTGCGCTGGAGGGCGTGTCGCTGACGCTGGCGGCGGTGGATGATGATGCGGAGCGCATTTCGATTGCGCTCATCCCGACCACGCTAGCGAAGACGACGCTGGGTGCGCTGCGGCCGGGCGATGGCGTGAACATTGAGTGCGACACGATGGCGAAGATGGTGGCGCGGTATGTGGAGGCCGCGATGGCGCGGTCGCGGCGGGGCGCGGCGCATAAATGAAGACGATGGTGGCGGGGAGCCGAGTTGTGGTGCTGGATCTCTTGCGTTTGGCCCGGGCGGTGCGGCTGGTTGCGGGCCGGGCGCTGGTTTGAGTTTCTTCACGAGTCTTCCAAGATGCGCATTCTCGGGATTGATCCGGGCCTCAGACTGACGGGGTATGGCTGCATTGAGCCGTGCCGTGGTGGCGGCTTTGCTGGGCACTCGATCGTTGAGGCGGGGGTGTTTCGGCTTTTGAAGCGGCCGACTCGCGCGGGCGTGGGCGATGATTCGGAGGAGGCGGGCGAGGGGCTTGAGGGCGGTGATGAGGAGCTTGGCGTTGAGCCTTGCCTTGAAGTGAGTGATCCATTGGGGCGGGCGCGGGTGCCACTGCGGAGTGTGTCGGAGCGGCTGGTGGAGCTTGATCGGGATTTTCGCGAGCTGCTTGGGCGCGTGCGGCCGGGGGTGGTGGCGATTGAGGGGCTCTTTTCGCACTACAAGCATCCGGCGACGGCGATTGTGATGGGGCATGCGCGGGGCGTGCTCTTGCTGGCGGTGCGGCAGTCGGGGCTGGTGCTGGTGGAGATCAAGCCTGCGGAGGTGAAGAAGAGTTTGACGGGGTTTGGTCAGTCGGGGAAGGGGCAGATGCAGCGTGCGATCGCCGCGGAGTTTGGATTGGCAGAGCCGCCGAGCCCGCCGGATGTGGCGGATGCGCTGGCGATTGCGCTGTGCGCGGCGCGACGGCGGGCGCTGGTGTGAACCGTGTCGAATCGGTTGAGCCTTACGCGCGAGCGTGGGGGGTTGTGGTTGTGGAAGAAGGAGTTCGGCGGAGGGTGCGTATCATCGCGCATGTCCTTGAATTCACGCGAAAAACTTGCCGCGCAGGTCTTGGTCGTTGAGGATGAGGCCGAGCATGCTGAGGTGATGTCGGAGGCGTTGCGCCGGCCGGGGCATATCTGCACGGTTGTGGGCGGAGTTGCTGGCGCGATGGAGGAGTTGCGGCTTGGGTCGTTTGATGTGATCGTCACGGACCTTCGGATGCCAGCGAGCGGCGGGTTTGGCGAGGGTGAGGACCGGGTTGCGCCCGATGGGGCGGATGCGGGGCTGCGGGTGCTTGCGGCGGCGAAGCGGTTGCAGCCTCAGGCCGAGACAATCCTGGTCACGGCGCATGGTGATGTGCCGACGGCTCGCGCGGCCTTCAAGCTGGGCGCGTATGACTTTATTCAGAAGCCGCTTGACCTTGAGGTCTTTCGCAATCTCGTGAATCGCGCAGCGGAGACTGTGCTGCTGCGGCACCACAACGACCAGCTTCGCGAGCGCGTGGACATGGCGGGGTTCGAGGGTTTGGTGGCGCAGTCGGAGCCGATGCGGCGGGTGCTGCGGATGGTGAAGACGGTGGCGCCGAGCACGATCCCGGTGCTGATCACTGGCGAGTCGGGGACTGGCAAGGAGCTGATTGCGCAGGCGGTGCATCGCAACAGCAAGCGGACTTCATCGCGGTACGTGACGTTCAACTGCGCGGGTCAGTCGGAGAGCTTGCTCGAGGACCAGCTCTTTGGGCATGTGCGCGGCGCGTTCACGGGCGCGGAGAAGGATCGCGCGGGCGTGTTTGAGTATGCGGATGGGGGGACGGTTTTCCTGGATGAGATCGGCGACATGCCGATGGCGATGCAGGCCAAGCTGCTGCGCGTGCTTGAGAGTGGCGAGGTCGTGCGGCTTGGGGCCAACGAGCCGCGGCATGCGGACGTGCGGTTTGTGTCGGCGACGAACCGGGATCTTAAGAAGATGGTGGTGGAGGGGACGTTTCGCGAGGACCTGTACTTCAGGATCAACGGGACGCACGTGCACTTGCCTCCTCTGCGGGAGCGGCGAGAGGACATCCCCGCGCTGGTGCGATTTGCGAGCGACCGATTCGCGGCGGAGTTGTCGGGCGCGGATGGGGCCAAGCCCGGTGGGAAGGAAGGGAGCAAGGAAGCGCCCGAGGGCTCTGGACCTGCGATCACGGACGCCGCGATGATGCGGCTGACGAGCTATGCGTGGCCGGGGAACGTGCGGCAGCTGATGAACGTGGTGCAGAACATGGTGGTCTCGCTCATGGGTGAGGAGCCGGGGCTGGCGGGGACGCGCCCGCTTCTGGACCTGCGGCACATTCCGGATGATGTGCGGGCGGACGCGGAGGTTGGCGACGATGCGTCGTGGTCGAGCTCGGCGGGGCAGGCGAGCCTGGCTGGGACGAGCCTTGAGCAGATTGAGAAGCGGGCGATCCGCGAGACGCTTCGGCTGACGGCGGGGAATCGCGAGCAGGCTGCGAAGCTGCTGGGGATTGGCGAGCGGACGCTGTATCGGAAGCTGCGGGAGTATGGGCTTCGATGACGGTGCTGCGTGGATTCTGCTAGAGTCTGGCCGCCTTGGTCGGGCCCTGCATCGGGCTCCTGAGGAATGGCGGCCCGGTTCAGAGAGAGGCTCCACGCATGCTCACGCCGATTGAGAATCTGCCCACGGTTCCTGTTGTGCATCAGCGCCTGATCGAGGTGCTTCTGATTGATGCGCTGCGAGAGGGGCCGGAGCTTGGGTGGTGGCTTCTGCGCCACATCCTGCCTGATGGTGACACGCTGTCGGAGACGGCCCCCACCATCGCGGGGATCCGGCATGAGCCGCTGTGGGGACGGCGCGGGGCGGGACTGCTCGCGATTGATCTGACGACTGCGGATGGCACGCGGCTGCGGCTGCTGATCGGGCATGCGCTGAGCACGGAGCTTGTGAGCGAGGACATCGACGCGATGCGGGCGGAGGCGACTGCGTCTGGCCGCGATGGGCAGTGCGACGCGGCGGGCGTGGTGGTGCTTGCGCCATCGAGGCACTCGATCCATGGGCTGCGTTTCAGGCCAGAGGTTCGCGTGACGTATGAGTCGCTGATTGGGTACTTCGAGCAGCTGGCGACCAAGAGCGAGGGGGAGATGCGGTCCTGGAACACGTACCGGCGCGCGGTGATCCTGCGGGCGATCTCGGAGCAGGGTCGGGCGGCGCGGAAGGTTGTGGCGGAGGAGACGGATCGGTTCTGGGGCGGGTATGCGGAGATTGCGGGCTTGTTCTCGCCGCAGCTCAAGATCAAGGCGCCGGCGAGCGGGAGCCAGGTTCCTGCGGAGCTTGTGGTGGAGAAGGCGTTGTCGCGGCCGCCAGCGGGGAATGTGCGGCTGCGGCATGATGTGCGGGGGAAGGTTGTGTCGCTGGAGCTGCTGGGTTGGCCGGGGGACACGGTTGGGCTGGCGGCGGGGTTTGAGCGTGAGCTGCCGGTGGATATGAAGGTGCGGCTGCTGCCGGGGACGCTGGCGGGCGGGGGCGTACAGATCTTTGTGCGTGTGCCGGACCTTGATCTTGGGCGATCGGCGCTGGACCAGCGCGCGGAGGTGCGGCATGCTCTGGCGTGCTTGCGCCGGCTTCAGTTGTGGTATGAGCAGACGCGGCTGAAGTGGGCGGCGTGGGGCGGGGTTGCCTCGGGCACGATTGCGCCGACCGAGTGAACATGCAGAGTGATCTTCCGAGAGGGCAGGACGCGCCCGCGACCGTGACGACCGCCGACACCAACTCCGGAGCAGCGCAGAACGAGGCGAAGGACTCGGGCGGGGCGGGCTCACATGGTTTGCGCTCGCATGGTTTGGGCTCAGAGGGTTCGGGCTCAACTGGTGCACTCGCGTCGGCGGTGCGTGTGGTGTCGATGCTCACGCTGCTCTCGCGGTTTGCGGGATTGGCGCGAGACGTGGTGACGGCGCGAGTGTTTGGAGATGGTCTGCTGGGGTCTTCGTTTCGGGCGGCGTATGCGGTGCCGAACCTGTTCCGGCGGCTCTTTGGCGAGGGGGCGCTCTCGGCGGCGTTCCTGCCTCGGTATGCGATGCTGTCGCGCGACGAGCCCGAGATGGCGGGCGAGCTGTCGCGATTGACGCTGCGTGTGCTGACGCTGGTGACGAGCGCGATGACGCTGCTGATCTGCGGGGCGCTGGCGCTGGTGCTGTGGCTTGCGCCGGTTGACGCGGATCGGAATCTGTCGCTCACCTTGATGATCGTGATGCTGCCGATGATGCCGATGGTGTGCCTGACTGCGATCATGGGTGGGATGCTGCAAGCGCACGGGCGGTTTGGGCCGCCGGCTGCGGCGCCGATCGTGCTGAACCTCTTCCAGATTGTGGCGGCGGGGTTCTTCCTGGTTGGACTGATTCAGGACAAGGTCAATACCGCGTACTGGGTGGCGGCGGCGGCGCTGCTCGCGAGCGTGGCGCAGGTAGTCTGGTCGGTGTGGGCGTTGCGGGGCAAGGTGCGATGGAGGCGGGCGGGGCTTGATGCGCGTGCGCATGCGCGGACGGTGCTGGACCGATTTGTGCCAGCGGCGCTGGGGCTGGGAACGCTGCAGCTCAACACGACGCTGGACATGATCATCGCGATGTGGCCGGTGTGGGTCGGGGCCACGGTGATTGGCTTTCCGATCACGCTAGATCAGTCGAGCAACGCGATCCTGAGCTACACGCAGACGCTGTACCAGTTTCCGCTCGGAGTCTTCGGGCTGGCGGTGGCGACGGCGGTCTTCCCGCTCTTGTCGAGGTCGGCGGATCGGCCGCGGGAGTTTGAGTCGCACCTGAGGCGCGGCGTGCGGCTCTCGCTCTTCATCGGGCTGCCGGCGTCGATCGGGCTGCTGCTGGTGCGTGACGACATCGTGCGGGTGCTTTTTGGCGGGGGCGGTTCGTTCAGCGAAGAGGGGCTGGTGCGGAGCGGGCTGGTCCTGGCTGGGTTTGCGCCGGCGATCTGGGCCTACTCGCTCAATCATGTGCTGACGCGGGCCTTCTACGCGCGCGGGGACACGCGGACTCCGATGCGGCTTGCGATCGGTGCGGTTGGGCTCAACCTGACGCTGAACCTGACGCTGGTGTGGCACCTGGGGGAGTCGGGGCTGGCGTGGGCGACGGGGATCACGGCGACGGTGCAGTGTCTGGTGCTGCTGGTACTGACGCGGCGCGTGCTGGGAGTGGTGGCGATCAATGCGGAAACGCGAGCGGCGGTGTCGCGGCTGGCGCTGGCGTCGATGCTGATGGGGGTGTGCGTGTGGGGCGTGCTGGAGCTGATGCCGCGGGGGACGGCGTGGTGGCTGCACGTGGTGCGGCTGGGGGTCGCGGTCGGGGTGGGCGGGGGCGCGTATGTGGCGTTCTGCCGCGGGCTTCGGATGCCGGAACTGGGATGGATCATGGAGAGGGCACCCAAGTCGGCGGGCGGGGCGTCGGGCAGGAACGGGGCCGCGGGAATGAGCCTGGATTGATGGCGTGACGGGCAGTGGGTGCAGACGATCCACCGCTGCTGGGCTAGTATTGGCGACCTTTGCCGAGGTAGCTCAGCTGGTTTAGAGCGCTGGATTCATAACCCGGAGGTCGTGGGTTCGAGTCCCACCCTCGGCACTTTCGAAACTTTGTACGCGGCCGTGGCCTGGAGCAGTCTCGGGTTGGGATTGTGGCTCTAGATGGCTCAGAGTTTCGCAAGCCTGCCTTGCACTGAATATGGAAGTGGATGGTGCCGTGCGACGCAGCCGGGATCTGCGCGCTGCGGGCTTGAAGTGCTATCTCGCTGGCCGACCACCTGCGCAGCTGGCTTTGTTATGCCGGTGGCTTCGCTGTTTCCGTTTGCAGGAGCCGTCATCATGCCCAAGAGGAACGCTTCCCGGAGTGTGTCACGCAAGGGCACGCGCATTGAGCATGACATGCTTGGTGAGAAGCGGGTGCCCGCGGCGGCGTACTACGGCGTGCAGACGCTGCGCGCGATGGAGAACTTTGACATCTCGGGCGTTCATCTCTCGCACTATCCGGACATCATCCGCGGGCTTGCGATCGTGAAGCTGGCGGCGGCGCGGGCGAACTTTGAGTGTGGGGTGCTGCCTCGGAGGGTGCTGCGTGGGATTGAGGGGGCGTGCGAGGAATTGATGGCGGGCGGGCTGCACTCGGAGTTCAGGGTGGATGTGATCCAGGGCGGGGCGGGAACGTCGACGAACATGGCCGCGAACGAGGTGATTGCGAATCGCGCGCTCGAGCTGATGGGGCATCGCAAGGGTGAGTATGAGCACTGCAGCCCGCACGACCATGTGAATCTCTCGCAGTCCACGAACGATGCGTATCCGACCGCGCTGCACGTGGCGATCCTGCTCACCAACGCGCGGCTGGTGGCGGAGGTCTGGTTGCTGGCGGCGGCATTCAGGCGCAAGTCGGTCGAGTTGCGGCGCGTGGTGAAGATGGGGCGGACGCAGCTTCAGGACGCGGTGCCGATGACGCTGGGGCAGGAGTTTGGCGCCTTTGCGACGAGCATCGAGGGTGGGGTCCGCACGCTGGTGGCAGTTGAGAAGGCGATGTGCGAGGTCAACATGGGGGGGACGGCGATTGGCACCGGTCTCAACGCACCCAAGGGGTATGGGAAGGCGTGCGTGCGGCACCTTTCGAAGATTCTTAAGCGGAAGATTGTCCTCGCGCCGGACCTGATCGGGGCGACCCAGGACACGGGCGCGTTTGTGCTCTACTCCTCGGTGCTCAAGGGTCTGGCGATCAAGCTCTCGAAGATCTGCAATGATCTGCGGCTGTTGGCATCAGGACCCAGGGCGGGGCTGAATGAGATCAACCTGCCCGCGATGCAGCCGGGGTCTTCGATCATGCCGGGGAAGGTCAACCCGGTGATCCCGGAGATGGTGAATCAGGTTTGTTTCAGGGCAATCGGCAACGATCTGACGATCACGATGGCGGCGGAGGCGGGGCAGCTCCAGCTCAACGTGATGGAGCCAGTGATCGCGGCGTGCGTGATGGAGTCGGCGACGCTGTTCATGAACGCGTCGCGCGCGCTGCGGGTGCACTGCGTTGATGGGATCACGGCCAACGAGCGTGTCTGCCGCGAGATGGTGGAGCGCAGCATCGGCATCGTCACGGCGCTGAACCCGCACATCGGCTACGAGAAGGCCACCAGCCTCGCGGCGGAAGCGCTGCAGAGCGGGCGGGGCGTTGTTGAGCTGGTGCGCGAGAAGAAGCTGCTGACGGATGCGCAGATCCGCAAGATCCTTGATCCGGTCGCGCTGACGACGCCCGCGCGATAGCTCGCTTTGATGTTGGGGCGCGTGGGTGTTGGCGGGTGCCCCGGGCCCGTACGGTTGGTCATGACCCAAGCCCAGAGCGTCTCACTCGAAGCCCTGCTGGATGAAGTCGCGCCCGGCGTTGTTGGGGCCCAGGCTCCCTTGCTGGTGCGTGAGTTGGTGGCGCTGTGCGTTGAGGCTGGCGACGCGATGGACCATCCGTCGCGAGACGGCGCGGCGGCGCGGCTTGCTGGCATCGCCGCGCCCGACCTGCTGCGCGTCATCGAGCTGATCACGGCGCGATTTCATCTTTCCAACATTGGCGAGCAGCTGACGATCGCGCGGATCAACCGCGAGCGAGAGGTGGCGTCCACGCAGGATCGTCCGCGGCCGGAGTCGATCATGGAGGCTGTGTCGCTCGCGCGCTCGCAGGGAGTGACGCGGGCCGCGCTGACCGAGGCGATCGGCTCGATCGAGGTCGGTCCGACGCTGACGGCCCACCCTACGGAGGCGCGCCGGCGCACCGTGATCACGAAGCAGCTTGAGATCGCGGCGATGACGCGCCGGCTTCGGGAGGAGCAGCTCTCGCCGCTGGATCGCGAGGGACTGTTGCGGCGGGTGCGCGCGAGCATCTCGCTGCTGCTCGTGAGTGATGATGTGCGATCGCGCCGGCTCACGGTTGGTGATGAGGTGCGAAATGGGCTCTTCTTCTTGTCGCACTCGATCTGGCAGACCGTGCCCCGGCTGGCGGAGGATGTCGCGGCGGCGGTTCGCGCGGCGTATGGAGATGATGCCGCGGCGGCGCCGGGCGCGGGCGGTGCGAGCGGCGCAGCCATCGCACAGATCGAAGGACCTTCGCTGCTGGCGTATCGCACTTGGATCGGCGGCGACCGCGACGGCAATCCCGAGGTGACGCACGTTGCGACGCGCGCCACGCTTGCGGAACTGCGAGGCGCGGCGGTTGAGCTCTGGGACCACGAGCTTGAGGCTCTGAAGAACGACCTGAGCATTTCCACGCGGCGCACGGGCGTGACGCCGGAACTTCTGGAGGCTGTGGAGCGCGACCGTGCTCGGTGGCTTCCGAGCAGCCAGGTCGTCGAGCAGCGCGGTTCTGAGCCGCTGCGTTTGCGGCTCATGCAGATCAGAACCCGGCTGCGCGAGGATCCGACGTACACCTCGCGGACGTTGCGGGAGGATCTGGGCCTGCTCGCCCGAGCGCTGGACTCAACGGGGATTGCTTCGCTCAGGGATCACATGCCGCTGCGCGATGCGATGGTGCGGGCGCGGGTCTTCGGGCTTCACCTTGCGAGCCTCGATGTCCGCCAGCACAGCTCGGTGCACGAGAAGGCCGTGGCGGAGATGCTGAAGCACGCGGGCGTGACCGATCTCTACGCGGAGATGAGTGAGCCCCAGCGAGTTGAGCTGCTCCTGAGAGAGCTCTCGACGCGCCGGCCGCTGGTGGCGCACGATGCGGCGCTCTCGCCGGCCACGAGCGAGACGCTGCAGACTCTGGACGTTGTGCGGGCCGCCATCACGACCGAACCATCGAGCATCCGTGCGTATGTGATCTCGATGACGCACGGGGTGAGCGACATGCTGGAGGTGCTGCTGCTCATGAAGGAGCGGGGGCTGTTCCGCGTGCTGCCGGATTCGCCGGTTCGCACGCTGCATGTTGTGCCGCTGCTTGAGACTGTTGAGGATCTCACGGGCGGGCCGGCCCTGCTCGGCAAGCTGCTGAGAGAGCCGATCTATCGCCAGCACCTTGATCAGCTTGCGAAGCAGGATCTCGCCGATGGCTTTGCGCCGCCCGCGCGAAGCGCGGGTTCGCTCGAGCACGAGATCATGCTTGGGTACTCGGACTCCAACAAGGACGGCGGCTTCCTGATGGCCAACATCGCGCTGCACGCGGCGCAGGAGCGGCTTGTGCTTGCGGCTCGGGAAGCGGGCGTTGGGCTGCGCTTCTTCCACGGGCGCGGCGGAACCGTGGGGCGCGGCGGCGGCCGGGCGGGGCGCGCGATCCTTGCGGCACCGATCGCGTCGCGCTCGGGGCGGCTGCGGTTCACGGAGCAGGGAGAGGTGATCTCGTTCCGCTACGCGATGCCGGAGATCGCGCACCGGCACCTGGAGCAGATCATCAGTGCGGCGATTCGTGCCGCGCTGATGGCTCGTGCGGACGCCGGCGCTGTTGAGTCTTCGCCGAGTCGTGATCCGGCGGTGGACGCGCTGCTCGAGCGATTGTCGCGTGATTCGATGCGAACGTACCGCGGGCTGATCGACGACCCGCGATTCTGGCCCTGGTTCCTGGGGGCGAGCCCGATTGCGCACATCGGCAGCCTGCCGATTGCCAGCCGCCCGGTCTCTCGCGGCGGAGACTCGGGCTTTGAGTTCGATCAGCTTCGCGCGATCCCGTGGGTCTTCTCTTGGATCCAGATGCGGGCGCTCGCGCCGGGTTGGTTTGGCATGGGGACTGCGCTGGCCTCGTGCTCGCCCGAGGAGGCTGCGCTGCTGCGCGGGCAGCTCACCAAAGACTCGTTCGTATCGACCGTGCTCGACAACGCGGCGCAGGAGATGGCTCGGACGCGGCTCCCAATTGCGAAGCGGTATGCGCGGCTCGGGCCCGACGGTGGTGCGATCTTCGCGAGCATCGAGCGCGAGTTTGGGCTGGCTCGCGACGCGGTGCTGGGCCTCACGGGTCGCGCGACGCTGCTCGAGCACTCGCCCGTGATCGCGCAGTCCATCGCGGCGCGGAATCCATGGACCGACGTGCTCAACCTGATCCAGATCGAGCTGCTCGGGCGCTATCGAGCCGCGCGAGATGAAGAAAAGCCGGCGCTGCGGTCTGCGATCCTGGCGAGCATCAACGGGATCGCGGCGGCGATGCAGTCGACTGGGTGAATGCGGCGCGGGCGGATTACTGGCCACCGGTCAGGAGCCGGCGCTCCTCGGCGACCTGCTCGAGCAGCGGCCCGCGTGTGGCGGGCTCTGCGCTGCCTGCGCGGAGATCGGCCTCTGCCACATCGAGCCGCGCGGCGGCCTGGTCTGTCATGCCAGCCCGACGAAAAATTTGTGCCGCGCAGAGATGGAAGAGAGTGTCGATGCCGACGCCGCGTTCGGACGCGAGGCGTTCGGATTCCAGCAGATTCTGCACGGCCTCGCTGGCGCGTCCCGCACCAGAGAGCGCGGCGGCGAGATTGCCGCGAAGGTTGTAGCTCTGCGGCTTCATCGCGACGATCTCTTCCAGAATCGCGGCGGCAGTGGCCATGGCATCGCGGTCGTTGCGTCGATCGCGCAGCAGCTCGACGGCGGAACTATTGGTCCAGTTGATCAGAGCTCCCAGACGCCGGAAGCTGGCGGCGGCGAGCTGGGGTGGCCATGACGGCGCGGGCCTGATCGGCATCGGGTCCGC
>Ga0105049_10004294_pt1 | contig 16731 bp, 15 predicted proteins | sample MAT06_FD_78087 | JGI IMG/M metagenome (GOLD analysis project Ga0105049, IMG submission 78087) | Freshwater microbial communities from Lake Fryxell liftoff mats and glacier meltwater in Antarctica - MAT-06 | ecosystem: Environmental > Aquatic > Freshwater > Ice > Liftoff microbial mat | place... | reverse complement strand
GAGCGTGGTGTCGAGGACCAGGTTGTCCGCGGCGCCGGTGCGCACGCTGACGCAGGTGACATCGGTGCCGCCGGCCGGGCGCGCGTCGACCGCGATCACGCCGACACGGATCGCGGTGGCCTGCGCATCGACACCATCGATCCGGTACTGCGAGAGCACGGCCATGTGCAGCGAGACCAGCGGCAGCGGCGCGACCAGGATCTCGTTGTTCGCCAGATCCGCCGACGTCGCGACTGCCTCGCCGTCGATGATCTGCCACCCAGAGGTCGCCATCCAGCCCGTGGGCAGGTCCGGATCGTTGAACCCGTTGAACGCGACGATCTCGTCGCCGTCGACGTCTGGATCCGGATCGCACGGGCTGTCGACCTCGTCAGTGTCGCGATCGGCCTGCTCCGGCGGCGGCGCGATCGGACAGCGATCGCAGTCGTCGCCGATGCCGTCGGCATCCTCGTCGAACTCGCCACCCGGAGCGTGGTTGCAGAAGTCGGCGCCGTTCTGGAGGCCGTCCCCATCGAGGTCGCCTGCGGCATCGATGCACACGGCGCCGTCCGGATCGGTCAGATCGCAGGTCGCGCCGTCTTCACAGGCGGCTTGCTGGCTGCACTCGCCACCGATCCCCACACCGTCGCCACCACACGCCGCGAGCACTGCGAACAGGAAGGCGAATCGAGTCACCTCTCCAGGGTACACGCCTCCTAACGGCGGTGCATCAGCAGCTGGAGGATCGGATGGACCGCATGCTGCTCGACGTCGGGCCCGAGCGAGTAGACCTCTTCGTAGTGATCGCCCTCGGCCTCGACCAGGAACGGGTCCTGCGGGTCGAGCGCGTAGTTGTACGCGGGCACGATGTACCCGATGTAGTCCTCGGCGCAGCCAGCGAGGATCGGATAGCGCACGCCGGCGTGCGCGAGCACGAGGTCGCGCATGTAAGGCGGCGCCGGCGCCTCGTCGAACCTGGGAGGGTTGAGCTTCGTGTCGTCGAACATCTGGAAGCCGTGCGACCACGAGCCGTCGTAGCCACCGACCCACAGCTCGGGGTGGAGCTCACCGGGCGCGGTGATGAGGCCGAGCGGGCCGACCTGCAGGTAGCTCGCGCGCAGCGGCAGCCACGGGAGGTTGCCCTCCTCGATCGGATCGTCGGCGTTGTAGCCGATCAGCTCGTGCGGCCCGAGCAGCTCGATCAGGAACGCGACGTGGAAGTACGTGTTGTCGATCCGCGCGTTGAACTTCGCGCTCTTGATCGCGAGCGGCAACTCGGTGACCGACTCGCCCGTCGTCGACAGCGCCTTCAGTGCGAGCGCCGCCGCGTTGGTGCCGAGTGCTTGCTCGAACGGATGGCCGAGGGTGGTGGTCGGCGTGCCGTCGGGGAGCTTGACGTGCGTGCCGCGCAGCGAGCCGATCTGACCGCCAAGTGCGCCTTGCGCGAACACCGTGATGCCGCCGAGGCCCGGCAGATCCGCGGTCGTGTACGAGCTCTCGGTGGCGAGCACGCCGTTCTCGATGCCGAGGCGCAGCCAGTGGATGTAGTGCGACGTGATCTGGCCGGTATCGGTGTCCGAGAAGTGCGAGGCCTCGGGGTGGTTCGCCCAGTTGACGAGCGTGCCGATCGTCGTCGTCGGGCTCGCGACCTCGACGAAGCGCGCGATCGTCAACGTGGGATCGAAGATGATCGGATCTCGAATGTCCTTGTTGAAGTCGTCGGTCAGGCTGCTCGGGTTCGCGGGATCGTTGAGCAGCTTGGTCGACGCGATGATCATCTGCGCCGGTCGCGCCGACTCGATCGCTTCCTTCACCGCGAGGGCGGCGGCATCGTAGAGCGCGTCGAGCACGAACTGCTGGCGACCGGTCGCGGTCACCGTCGGGCCCCACAGCCCGAGCGTGTCGGGCGTGTCGTGCCCGTGCGTCGCGCCGATGATGATGTGATCGACGTCGACCCCCGACAGCGTTGGATGCGCGCGGATCAGATCGAGGTCACCGCCGATCAGCCCGACGCTATCGACGTAGAGGATGACCGCGGTGGTGTCGCCCTGGACGAACGCCATCGCCCGCGCCTCGACGTCGTTGTTCACCGACTGCGCGGCGCGTCCACCACCGAACATCCACACGCCGTCGAACTTGCCGTTGCCGTTGAGATCGGTGAACGGCTCGTCGTTCTGCCACTCGTGATCGTCGTTCTCGTCGGTGTACGTCTCGAAGTTCTGCGGCGTGTACGCATGCTTCGCGACGCCGACCGCGAGCACGCCGTCGCCGGGCGACACGCAGCTCGGATCGCCGGGGCAATCGAGATCGGTGCCCTGGAACCCCTCGAGCCCGGCATCTGGCGTGGGTGGCGTCGGCGCGTCCTTGCTACCGCACGCCACCAGCGTGCACACGACCACCAGGATCCCTCGCATGCCGACGTCGTACCGCAGGCATTTCGGCAAGTAAACGCCGGAGTCAGCGGCGGCCTGGAGAACCCTCGTTCGCTACGTCGCCCACGAGATCGGGCAGCTCACGCCGGTGCCGCCGAGCCCGCAATAGCCGTTCGGATTCTTGCCCAGGTACTGCTGGTGGTAGTCCTCGGCGTGGAACAACTCCGGTGCTGCGACGATCTCGGTCGTGATCGCGCCAAGGCCGGCCTTCTTCAGCTGCGGCTCGAAGGCATCCTTCGACGTCGCGGCCGCGCGGGCCTGCTCGGCACCGTAGGTGTAGATGCCGGATCGATACTGCGTGCCGGCGTCGTTGCCCTGCTGCATGCCCTGCGTGGGGTCGTGCGACTCCCAGAACACCGAGAGCAGCTTGTCGTAGCTGATCTGCTCCGGATCGAAGAGTACGTGCACGACCTCGTTGTGCCCGGTGCCGCCGGAGCACACCTCTTCATAGGTCGGGTTCGGCGTGAAGCCGGCGGCATAGCCGACCGACGTCGCGTAGACACCGGGCAGCTGCCAGAACTTGCGCTCGGCGCCCCAGAAACAACCCATGCCGAACATCGCCTGCTGGGATCCGTCGGGGAACGGGGCGACGTACTTGTTGCCGTTCACGAAGTGCGTGCCGCCGACGCGGATCGCGTTCGTTCGACCGGGTAGCGCATCCTCGCGCGCCGGTATTCGCGACTTCCTGGAGAATCCGAACATGCCCATGCGTAGCATACGCAGGGCACACGCGAAGTCACGGGACCTGCCGCTCCGGGCAGGGCTAGCTGCGCATCGCTTCGATCGGCGACACCCGAGCGGCGCGAATCGCCGGCGCCAGCCCGCCGATCAGCCCCATCCCGATCGACGCGATCAGCGCGACGATGAACACCGCCGGCGACGCCGCGAACGTGATCACGATCTCCGAGAACGTCTGGAAGTTCATCACCGCGAACCTGAACTGCGTCAGCACCATGACGAGCACACAGCCGATCACCGCACCGAGCACCGACAACAGGATCGCCTCGAACAGGAACGACGTCAGGATCGCGAGCTTGCCGAAGCCGAGCGCGCGCAGCGTGCCGATCTCGCGCGAGCGATTGGCGACCGCGGCGTTCATCGTGATCGCGGCGCCGATCATCGCCGCGAGCGAGAACAGGATCGCGATCACGATGCCGAGCCCCGACAGCAGCCCGGCGACGCCTTCCGACTGGCTCGACAGATAGTCGGCCTCGCGCGAGACCTTGACGCTGAGCTGCGGATCGCGCTCGAGGATGTCCTTGTACGCATCGTAGTCGGCAGGCGAGCTCAGCCGAACGCGCGCGGACGACAGGATGCCCTCGCGCCCGAGGTGCTTGCGGATGACATCGACGTCGCCCCACACCTCGGCCTCGTACGTCGAGCCGCTGGCCTCGAACACCCCGACGATCCTGAGCGGACGGTTGCGCTTGAGGTCGATCGAATTGCCGGTCTCGATCGGCTTGCCGGAGCCACTGGGATCGAGGAACCGACCATCGATCGCCCTGCCGATGATCGCCTCGTCGGTGCCGGGCTTCGGCCACGCGCCGCTGACCAGCTTGACGTCGTGGAACGTCTTGCCTGCCTCGGGCATGCCCCGGATGGTGATGTTCGAGATCGCGCCCTCGTCGCCACCGTTGCGCTGGGCGGTGACCACGACCACGATCTCGCCGATCACCGAACCCGCGCCCTTCGCTACCTGCGATGGCGAGGTCAGGATCGCGAGGTTCGACTGCGGGAAGCCGCTCGAGAGCTCGTTGTCGCTGCCCTTGCGGAGCACGATCACGTTGTCGGGACGCGCGCTCGCCTGGACGGCGCGGTTGACGCCCTCGTTGAGCATCAGCGCGCCGGCGAGCACGAACACGACCATCGCGATGCCGAGCGCGGTGGCGAATGTCGTCACCTTGCGGACGAACAGACTGCGGATGTTGTAGCGGAGAGGCACCATCAGTCGACCCTCCGGAGCGCGTCGGTGACGCGCAGCCGGGAGGCGCGCAGCGCAGGGAACAGCCCGGCGAATACACCGACGATCAGCGCGATCAGCAGCGCGAGCCCCATCAACCATCCCGGCGTGTGGAAGAACGTGAAGAACCCGCCCTGCTTCACGAGCGCCGGCCCGGCCAGGTTGTTGATCAAGAGGAACGTCAGCAGCACGCCGAGCAGTCCACCGGCGAGCGCGACCAGGATCGACTCGCCGAGGATGAACGTGGCGACGTGCCTGGGGGTGAAGCCGATCGCGCGCAGCACGCCGTATTCATTGGTGCGCTCTCGAACGCTCATCGCGACGGTGTTCGCGAGGATCAGCACCATGATCAGCAGGATTCCCACCGAGACGTAGCCGAGTGCATCGAGCACCGCGGCGAGCGCGCCGACGAAGCCGAGTGCAAACTGGCGCTCGGACATCGTCAGCGTCTGATCGTCCATCTCGTCGAACTTGCGATCGATCGCCTTCGACACCTCCGCACTCCGCGTGGAGTCCTTGATGTTGACCAACATCCAGCCGAGCCGATCCTTGCCCCAGGCATTGCGCGGATCGTCGTTGAGCATGTCCCAGTGCATCACCATGGTCATGCGATCGGCGGTCTTGCGGTTCGGCGTGTAGATGCCGGCCACCTTGAACTCCCAGTCGCCGGGGTAGATGTCGCTCTCGATCTTGAGCGTCTTGCCGACGCCGGTCTCGAGCTTCTCGGCGAGGATGTCGCCGAGGATCACGCCGTTCTTGGTCGCCTTCCAGTCGGCGAGCTGCGCGGGGTCGACGGAGAACTCCTTCGAGACCTCGAAGAAGCTGTCCTTGTCGACGGCGAGGCCGGCCATGAACGGCACGCGCTTGAGCGGATCCTTGGCGCCGAACCAGTTCGCATAGGTCGCGCCGACAACGCCGTCGACCGCGCGGACGTCGGTGATGTACTTGAGCGGCAGGTTCATCGTGAACGACACCTTGTGTCGGCTCGCGAGGCGGTCCTGCGCGGCGTCCTCGGCGGAGCCTTCCCAGCTCACGAGGACGGTGCGGATCAAGCAGAAGATCAGCACGGTGAGCGCGATCGCGATCATCGTCCAGATCGTCCGCCCTCGCCTGCGGAACATGTTCCGCCGCGCATAGGTGGCGAGGTTCACTGCAACGCTCCCTTGTCGAGCATGCGCTGCACCTTGGCGCGCCCCGAGGCCGCGGGATCGTGGGTGACCATGAAGATGGTCTTGCCGAGCTCCTTGTTGAGCTTCTCCATCAGCGTGAGCACGTCGTCGGCGCTCTTGCGATCGAGATCGCCGGTGGGCTCGTCGGCGACGATGATCTTGGGGTCGTTGACGATCGCGCGGGCGATCGCGACACGCTGCTCCTGACCACCGGAGAGCTGGCGCGGATAGTGATCCATCCGATCCTCGAGCCCGACGACGCGGAGCGCGGTGGCGACGCGCTTCTTGCGCTCGGCACCGTTCAGCGACGTCAGCAGCAGTGGCAGCTCGACGTTCTGCGCCGCGGTCAGCACCGGGATCAGGTTGAACGACTGGAACACGAAGCCGATCGTCTGCGACCGCCACTTCGCGAGCTGGTTGTCGCTCATCTTCGTGAGGTCCGCGCCGCCGACAGTGACGGTGCCGCTGCTCGGGCGATCGAGCCCCGCGATGATGTTGAGCAGTGTCGACTTGCCGGAGCCCGACGGGCCCATCAGCGCCTCGAACGAACCCTCGGGCACGTCGAGGTCGAGCTTCTCGAGCACGTGGATCGGCTCTTTCCCCCGGTAGAAGGTCTTGTCGATGCCCTTGAGTGTCACGATCGATCCGGCCATCACTTCTTCTCCTTGACCTTCTTGCCGTCGGCGAGATCCGGATCCGGATCGAGGACGAGCTTGGTCTTCTCGGGGATGTTGTTTTCGATCTCGAGCCCGCCGCCGTACTCGCCCTTGATCGTCACCGCCACCATCCGGACCGTGCCTTCGTCGAACACGAACACCACGTCGCGACCATCGCGCTTGGTGACGGCCTTGGTGGGGACCACGCGCTTCGGTGGGATCTTGAGCGCGGCCTCGTCGAGCTTCTGCCCGAGGAAGCTGACGCGCGCGGCCATGTCCGGCAGCACGAGCATCTTCTTCTTCACCGCCGCAGAGCCGGAGCCTTCCTCGATCTCGATCTGATCCGGTGGCTGGTCGAACTTCACCTTGACGGGCACGGTCGCCTTGGACTTGTTGATCCGGCGCCCGATCTCCTTGACCGTACCGGCGAGCCGATTCGCGGGATACGCGTCGAGCAGGATCTCGCACGGTCGGCCCTCGAGGATCTGCGCGAGCCGCGACTCCGGCACGTCGACCTCGACGACGAGCGACGTCATGTCGACGACCTCGACGACACCTGGCGTACCGAAACCGGGCGACACCCCCTCACCGACCTCGACCAGCTTGTCGACGACGGTGCCCGAGATCGGCGTGGTGATCATGTAGCTACCGAGCTGGACCTCGAGGCTCCTGGTCTCGGCGTCAGAGGCGTTGGCTTCGGCCTCGGCGGAGCGCACGGCGGCGGTGAGGGACTCCGCGCGCGCGACCAGATCATCGAGCGTCGCCTTCGCGGTGACGCCCTTCTCGACCAGCGGACGCTCGCGATCGATCTGCACGCGAAGCTCGGAGACCTGCGAGCGCGCGATCTGGATCCGGGCGCGCGCCGCGGCGGCACGTGCGCGGGAGGCGCCAAGCCCGCTCTTGAAGTCGACGTCCTCGAGCCTCGCGACCTTGGCATCCTTCTCGATCTTCTGGCCTTCCTCGACGTAGATCTCGGCGATCCGCCCCGGTACCTTCGCGGCGACCTTGGCGTAGATCAACGCGACCACGTTGCCCGAGGCCGACAGCTGCACCGTGCCCTGTGCCGGCGAGATCATGCGGACCTGGTCCGTCTTGACGTCGGCGGTGAACAGCGCGCCGGTGACCTTGGGATAGATCACGAAGATGCCGAGCACCGCTGCTCCAGCGAGCAGCAGCAGGATCAAGATCAGGCCTCCCCGCGAACGCCGCGGCGGAGCGCTGCGATCGATCTTGAGAGACGCCAGGTCAGCAGAGAGCTGGTCGGTCATGGCGGTCGCTTCTGGCGGCATCGTGGAGGAGAACTCCGGGGGAGTAAAGGGACGGGTCGAAACGAAGACGATCGATGAGCCTCGATCGCGACAGCTGTCTGTCAGGTATTTTTCGGCGCCGCCAAGCGCACCTCACAGGCCCGTGATTCGGCCGTGTTAGGGTGAGGCGTGACCGCCCTGCTGGGGATCTGCGGCAGCCTGCGACGCGCCTCGATCAATCGATCGTTGCTCCAGGCGATCGGTCTCGCCCTGCCGGCCGACGCGGCCCTGGTCCTCCACGATTCGATCGAGGTGCCGCTGTTCAACAGCGATCTCGCGGAGCCCGAGTCGGTGCGCCGGATCAAGGATGCGATCGCGGCGGCGGATGGCGTGGTGTTCGCGGTCCCCGAGTACAACTACTCGATCCCCGGCGGTCTCAAGAACGCGCTCGACTGGATCTCGAGCCCGCCCGTCAAGTCACCGCTGCGCGGCAAGCCGGTGGCGATCGTCGGCGCGACCAGCGGGATGAGCGGCACGATCCGCGCGCAGCTCCACATGCGCCAGATCCTGCTGTTCAGCGATTGCCAGGTGCTGTCGCAACCCGAGGTCCTGATCCCGCGCGCGCACGAGCGCTTCGATGCCACCGGCGCGCTGAGCGATGACTCGACGCGACTGCTGCTCGGCCGGTTCGGTGCGGCGTTCGTCGCGTTCGTGAAGCGTCACACGAACGAGTCTTGATAGCCGGCATCCTCGATCGCGAGCGCGGCCTGCGCGGTCTTGAGCGGCTTGTCGGTATCGGCCATCACGGCGAGCTCGTCGGTGCGCGTCGCGCCGATCGAGGCCTCGTACGCCCCAGGATGCGGACCGTGCGGGATGCCCATCGGGTGGTGCGAGATGCTGCCCGGGTTGACGCCGCGCCGCGACGTGAAGTTCCCGGCGGCGTAGAAGATGATCTCGTCGCAGTGCGTGGAGCTGTGCGGGTACGGGCACGGAATCGCTTCGGGATGGAAGTCGACGAGCCGCGGCACGAAGCTGCAGATCAGCGCCCCGCGCGCCGCGAACGTGCCGTGCCACGTCGGCGGGAGATGGATGGAGCTGACGCGCGGCTGAAAGTTCAGGATCGGGAACGCCCACGGATATACGGTGCCGTCCCAGCCGACGGTATCGAGCGGCGAGTGCGCGTGGGTGAAGCCGTGCCAGACGCCTGCCCGACGCACGACGAGCTCGCGGATGTTCTCGTCGAGTGGACCGCGAAACTGCGGGCGCTTGAAGTCGCGATGGCAGTATGGCGCGTCCATCCGGAGCTGACCGACATCGTTGCGCCACTGCCGAGGCACGTGGAGACCACCGAGCAGCGAGAACCAGAACCAGTGCTGCGGTTGGTGGTCCGGAAGGAAGCGGTGGATCATGCCGCGCGGCACGAACACGTAGTCGCCCTGGACGAAGTCGACGTCACCGAGCACCGTGCGCACGCTGCCGCCACCCGCGTGAACGTAGATCAACTGATCTCCGTCGGCGTCGGCGACGTAGACCGGATCGGCCGCGGTCGGAAACGCGACGCCGGAGATCAGATCGTCGTTGAACAGCAGTGGGATGCGGCCATCGATCTGCGGGCCGCCGCGAGATCCGAGCTCGGGGGATCTGTAGTGCCGCTTCGCGAGCGAGCGTGGTGGCAGCTCGATGGGTGCGGCCCAGCCGTGCTTCGCCTCGGAGGCGCGCTGCGTGTGCGGGCGCTCGAGGTGATAGAGGATCGTGTACGGACCCTCGAAGCCGTCGCGCGTGAAGCACTCCTCGAAGCGCAGCTCGTTGTCCGGACCGCGGAGCTGGATGTGATGCTTGCGAGGAACCTCGCCGACCACCATGCGGTCGAGCATCGTTAACCACCCTCCTGCTTCTGCTCGCGCTCGATGCTCTCGAACAGGGCGCGGAAGTTACCCGCGCCGAAGCCGCGGTCGCCCTTGCGCTGGATGATCTCGTAAAAGAACGGGCCCGCCGCGGGATCCTTGTAGAGACCGGCGGCCTCCTTGAGGAAGATCTGCAGCATGTACGCGTGATCGTGTGCGCCGTCGACGAGGATGCCGAGGTCCTGGAGGATCTTGATGTCCTCGTCGATCTGCTTGATGCCAGAGGTCGCGATCCGCTCCGGCAGCATCTCGTAGTAGCTCGCCGGCGTCGGCATGAACGACACCCCCGACGTGCGGAGGCCCTTCACGGTCTCGATCATGCTCCGGCAGCTCAGCGCGACGTGCTGGACGCCGTCACCGCGCAGCTCTTCATTGAAGATGTTGATCTGCGAGCTCTTGAAGAACGGGCGCGCCGGCTCGTTGTTCGCGAACTTGGTGTTCGACGCGGGATCCCACATCACGATCGACTTGAGACCCGAGCCGGACTTGCGGCCAGGGTCGACGTCGGAGGTGTGGAAATCGATCTTCCACAGCTGCTCGAAGCCGAGCACGTGCTCGAGCCACAGCAGCATCGGCTTCATGGTCTGGAAGTTCGAGGTGACGTGATCGATCTCGTCGAAGCCAGATGGGTTGAGCGGCTTGCCCGTGGGAGCGACCGGAACGGCGCCGGGATACAGCGCGGTGAAGCCGCGACGCTCGCGGAACTTGAACGTGCAATCGCCGAACGGCGTGGTGATCGCGAACTGGCGGAGCGTGCCGCCGTCGTCGGTGAAGGTCTCGATGTCCGCGATCGGCGTGCCGCCGCGCTCCTCGAGCAGTGCGAACGTGCGATCGAGATCGTCGACCTCGAAGATCAGCGTGCCGATGCCCGCGGGATGCTTCGAGAGGAAGCGGGCCGCGCGGCCATGATCGCCGGTGGGCGTGGAAACCACGATGTCGATCTTGTTCGCCGAGAAGCACACCGACTTCTGGCGTCCGGCTTGCTCGAGCTCGGGGGAGCTCAGCCAGGTCTCGGCGAAGCCGAGCTTGTCGACGTAGAACTGTCGCGATCGATCGAGATCGCGAACGTACCAGTGGATGCCCTCGAGGCGCTTGATTCCGATTCCCTTGGTCATGACTTCACCGCATCGGGTTGGTGGTCTGGCATCGCATCGGCGAATGCCTTGATCGCGAGACAGCGGCGCTCGATGGCGAGCAACTGCTGGAGTGCAGCGAGCTGCTCCTTGACGCCGGGGATGCTCTGATCCCAGGTCTCGTCGGCGATCACGTGGAAGCGGCGCGCCGACGCGAGCTGCGGCACCAGGCAGCAATCCGCGATCGAGGGCGCATCGCCGACGCTGAACGGGCCGGCGAGCTGCGCCGAGGCCCGCGCGAACGCGATCATGCCCTCGGCGATGAAGCTCTTCACCCACGGTGCGACCGCCACGCCGAGCGACTCGAGCTTCTTCGTCGTCGTCAGGTTCTGGTGTGGCTGGATGCCGCTGTTGATGATCTCGGCGAGGGCGCGAGCGCGGGCGCGAAGGAAGTGATCGGCCGGCAGGATCGGATGCTCGGGGAACCGATCTTCGAGGTACTCGAGGATCGGCAGCGACTGGAGGAGCAGGCGTGACGTGCCGTCGTCCTCGATCACCTCGAGGGTCGGCACCTGCGCCGACGGGTTGCGCGCGCGATAGCCCTCGTCGAGATGCGCGCCCTTGACGATGTTGACCGCGACGTACTCGTACGGCAGCTGCTTGAGCCCGAGCGCGATCCGCACCCGATGGCTGGCCGAGGAGCGCCAGTAGTTATGGAGCACCAGCTTCACGGAGTAGCTCCGGCGGCGACCACGCGTTGATCGATCGCACCGAACAGGCTCGCGCCCGTGGCGTCGGTGACCTCGATCTGGATCTGGTCGCCGACCGACATGAACGGGGTCCGGGCTTGACCGGTTTCGATGGTCTCGATCATCCGGCGCTCCGCGAGGCACGACACGCCACGCGCGCGATCCGCATTCGAGACCGTGCCGCTGCCGAGGATCGTGCCGGCGGTGAACCGGCGAGTCCTGGCGAGGTGAGCGATCAGATCGAAGAACGAGAAGTGCATCTCCTCGCCGGCGTCGCAATCGCCGTAGAGCTCGCCGTTGTAGGTCGAGCGCACGCGGAGGTGAAGGCGACCGTCGCGCCAGGCATCGCCTGCTTCGTCGGGCGTGATCGCGAACGGTGCGAACGCGGTCGCCGGCTTGCTCTGGAAGAAGCCGAAGCCTTTCGCGAGCTCGTCGGGGATCAGGTTGCGGAGCGTGCAGTCGTTCGCGAGCATCAGCAGGCGCACGTGCCTGGTGGCGTCGAGCGCCGTGGAGCCGATCGGCACATCGCCGAGCACGACCGCGATCTCGGACTCGTAGTCGAGCCCCCACGTGGCATCGTGAAGCTCGATCGCATCGCGCGGACCGAGCAGATCTCCGGAGCCGCCTTGATAGATCAGGGGATCGGTCCTCAGCGTCGGCGGTGGCTCCGCCTTGCGCGCCTTGCGGACCAGGATCACGTGGTTGAGGAACGCCGAGCCATCGACCCACTCGTAGGCACGCGGCAGCGGGGCCGCGAGTCGGTAAGGATCGATCGCCGTGGTCTCCGCGGTGCCCTGCTCGATCCGTGTTGCGAGCTCGCGCAACGCCGGCTCGGCCGCGGTCCAGTCATCGAGTGCCGCTTGGAGGGTCAACCAACGATCGTGGGGGGCGCCGACCTGGCCATCGCGGCGAACCACGAGCAGCCGGCCATCACGCGTGCCATCGCGGAGGGTCGCGAGCTTCACGCCGCGACCTTACTCAGAAACCGGCTCCGACACTACCCGTCTCTCCCATCCTGAGCTCGGCCCGTGGCCGTCACAGTTGGATGTTGAAAGCTCAACTATCAACTGATAAACACTCGCCACCTTGGCCTGCCCCAGTGACTGCGTGACCCCGGCACATGCACGGCACCCGCGCGCGATGCGCGTCGCCGTCGGAATTGCCTCGATCCTGTTCGCCTGTAGCCCCGCCGCCAATCCGCCGATGGCGGATGACGACGACGATGATGTCGTCATCCCCGACGCTGCGCCACCCGACGCGCCGGCCAGGCCGCGCTTCCTGTGCTCCGCCGATCCACCGGCCGGGAGTCCGACGCCCGCGATCCCACCCCTACCCGTCGCGGGCTGCCCGATGCTCGTGTCCGGGCCGAATACGATCCAGACCGCGCACGGTGCCCGTCAGTTCCTGCTGGTCGTCCCGGAGCTCTCCGCACCGGCCGAGAAGCTGCCGGTCCTGTTCATGTGGCACTGGCTCGGTGGCAGCGCGAACAAGTTCCTCGACAAAGGCGACGTCCAGTCGGCGGCGAACGACCAGCACTTCATCGCCATCCTGCCGGTCAGCAAGGGCGCGACCATCCTGGGTACCTCGTTCGACACCCGCTGGCCGTTCGACATCACGCAGTCGAGCAGCCGGATGACCGAGGAGTTCGAGTTCTTCGACAACATGCTCGGCTGCGTCCAGGCCCAGTTCGAGACCAACCGCCACTGCGTGTCGAGTATCGGCGTCTCCGCCGGCGCGCTCCTCAACGGTCAGCTCGCGCAGGCGCGCAGCAACATGCTCGCGTCGTTCGTCTCGCTCTCCGGCGGCACCAGCGGGCAATGGATCAAGGGCTGGGATAACGCCCCGCGCAGGCTGCCTGCGGTCGTCCTCTGGGGTGGCGATGGCGCGCCCGCCATGGACGGCAACAAGGACATCCTCGGTTGCTTCGGCATCGGCATGGACTTCTCGGTCGCCTCGCGCTCGCTCGAGCAAGGTCTCGAAGAGGACGGCCACTTCTTCGTCGAGTGCCGCCACAACTGCGGCCATGTCGAGCCGCCGCTGACGCCGCCGGATGGCCAGTCAAAGTACGCGGGCATGTGGGAATTCGCGCTCGATCATCCGTTCTGGCTCGCCGCGGGTCAGTCGCCATACCTCACGGATGGCTTGCCGTCAGGACTGCCAGCGTGGTGCGCGATCGGTGCGGGCACCTCCGTGCCGCGAACTGGTGGTGGCTGTCCGGAGGCGGAGAATCCGTGCTCGCAATAATCGGGACGGGGTTCAGGTCTGCGACCGAGGTCAGCTCGCGGGGTTGAACCGACGCTGTAGCCGGGCCGCGATCTTCTGCGTGATCCCCGGCGCGACCCGGGTCAGCGCATGAACCAGCGCCGCATCTCTGCCGACCGTGCGAACCGCCGGGTTGGTGCGCACGGCCTCGAGGATCGCGGCGGCGACCAGATCCGGCGAGGCGCCCTTCTTCACGAACGCCGCCTTCACCTTGTCGCGATGCTGCTGGACGATGCCGTTGTGCCGACCGTCGGCGGCGATCTGCGTGTTGATCAAGCCCGGGCAGATCGCCGTGACGCCGATGTGGTGCGGCGCGAGCTCGATCCGCAGCGATTGCGACATCCCGAGCACCGCGAACTTGGTGGCGACATACGAGGTCACCAGCGGTGCCGGGTAGATGCCGAAAATGCTCGAGATGTTGATGACGTGACCCTGCTTCCGCTCGACCATCTTCGGGACGAAGAAGTGGCAGCCGTGCACCACGCCCTTGAGGTTGATGCCGACGATCCAGTCCCAGTCATCGAGCGACGTCTGGAGGAACGAGCCGCCGACCGAGACGCCCGCGTTGTTGACGATCACGTCGATCGCGGGCACCAGCGCGTGCACGTCATCGGCGAACGCGGCCATCTGCGCGCGATCGGAGACATCGACCTTGTGGATGAGCAACGCGCGATCACCGAGCTCGGTGGCGAGCGTGTCGAGGCGTGCCTGATCGACATCGCATGCGGCGATCCGCGCACCTTGGTTTGCAAACGCGAGCGCCGTGGCGCGACCGATGCCGCTGCCCGCACCGGTGACGACGACGACCTTCATGCTGCCTCCGGCAAGCTCATGCCATGCGCTGCGAACCACGCGTTCGCGAGCCCGCGGTTGTCGATCTGATCGGGGTGGAAGTCGCGGTGGAGGTACTGCCGGATGCCGCGCCCGAACACGCGGCGGATCACCGGATTCCGCGCGGGAAGTGCGCGCAGCTGCGCGATCGCGCGCCGCCACGTCAGGCCCTCTTGCTTGAACAGCGCGTGGGTGGCCGCGATCCAGAAGCCGGCGAGCGTGACGGTCGCGTAGATCAACCCGGCGACCCGCAGCGCGTACGACGGATCGATCTTCTGCAACACGTCGTATGCGACGTGCTTGTGCTCGATCTCCTCGGCTGCATGCCACGCGAGCAGCTGCTGCATGCGCGGATCGCACGCCTCGAGTACGCCGTTCTTGAACGCACCTTCCGCGAGCGTCGCCGTGAAGTGCTCGGCCGCGGCAGTGACCGCGAGCCGGAGCTTCGGTGGGGTCCGCGCCTCGAGCCAATCGGTCAGCCGCTTGTAGGTGTCGAGGAAGCGATCGATCTCGAAGCCCTGCACCCGCAGCACGGCGTTGAGATCGTCATGGGAGGCTGCATGGCGCCCCTCCTGGCCGAAGAAGCCCTTGATCTGCGCGCGCAACTCGGGCTCCTCGATCCGATCGAAGAAGTGCTTCACCGAACGCACGAAGAACCGCTCGCCGTGCGGGAACAGGAGGTTGATGCCATTACTGACCGCCGTGGCAGCGGCACTGCCGGCCACCCAGTGGCGCGGCACGCCGGAGAAGTCGACATCGAGATCGCGGGGCTGGATCGTCGTCACGATTGGTCCAGCATAGGCCTTATTGAAATCGAGTCAATAGCGTCCAGTAAGCGCTGAACTTCCGCTACGCTTCGCGCCATGCCGCCGCGGAGAGCTGGACGTACCCCGGCGAAGAACGCCGCGCCCAAGCGGATCCGGCTCGGCACCGACGAGCGTCGCGCACAGCTGCTGTCGCTCGCGAAGTCCTCGTTCTCCGCACGTGCGTACGACGACGTCTCGATCGATGACCTCGCCCGCGACGCCCGGATCTCCAAGGGCCTGCTCTATCACTACTTCCCGACCAAGCGCGATCTCTACGTCGCCGGCCTCCACGAGATCGCCGACGAGCTGGTCGCCGCGATCACCGCGGTCCCCGACAACCTCGCGCCGATCGAGCGCGTGCGTGCCGGCCTCGACGCGTACCTCGACCACATCATGCGACTACCGCAGGCGTACGTCTCGCTGATGCGCGGCGGCATCGGCAGCGATCCGGAAGTCGCCGCCGTGATCGAGAGCGTGCGCGCGAAGCTGTTCGACCAGTTCGTGCATGGCACACCGTTCGCCGCGATCCTCGCGGGCAACGCGAAGTTCGAGATCGCGGTGCGCGGCTGGATCGGCTTCGTCGAGGGCGCCACGATCGACTGGGCCGCGAACCCGCGGCTCTCGCGCGAAGATCTCCGCGAGCTGTTCACGAGCGTGCTGTTCGAGATCCTGCGCGTCGTGCTGCCCAACATGATCCCGACGATCTGAGCGGTTGCGACGCGTGCTTCGTCGACCAATTCGTCTGCGCGGCCCGCGGCTTGGCGCAGGACGACGACGTTCCCGCGATCCGCGACCACCTGTCAGCGCTCGAACACGAGCGGCAGGGTGACCTGGCTCGCGGCGCGCTGCGAACCGAATGTCCAGGTCGCGATCTGCGTGCGGATCTTGCGGACCAGCTTCGCGCGCTCGCGGTCATCCGCTGCCGGCACACGTGTGGTGTCCGAGAGCACGCGCACGTTGCGGGTATGCCCACGACGATCGACCGTGAAGTGCAGGCTCAGCATGCCCGCGACCGGCAGCACGCCGAGCCAGCCGCCGAGCTGTGCGGTGAGCTCGCCGATCTGCGCGGTCACCGCGCGCGTCGAGAGCGGACCGCGGATGAACGGTCGCGGTTGCACGAACCAGCCGTGGATGACGAGCCGGCCTTCGCGCGGATCATGGGTGCCGGTCACCGTGCGCACGCCGTGCGGGATCCGCGGATCGAACACGACGAGCCGCGAGAACTTCGGCGGGACCTCGCGGATCAGCTCGCCCTCTTCGATCGATCGCGTCGATTCGAAGCCGTGCCAGTAGTCGAGAGTTTCATCGCGCAACAGCAGCGTCTCGCCACCGCGAAAGGTTCGCTGCCGCCAGTTGGTCAGCGAGAACACGAACGCCCACGGCCCGTGCGGGAGATCGCCGTGTAGCTCCTGCCGACAGCCTTCGACGTAGTTCGAGAGCCACGGCGGCGACACGTCGTGACAGCCGAGGTGCTCCCTGCCCCACGCGACGAGCCGCTCGTGAAACCGGCGATACAGCGGCGTTGGAAAGTACGTCCACGCCGGCGTGCGCAGCGCGGTGTACTGACCGGGCACGTGCCAGTAGTCCCAGACGAACCGATCGGCTTGCGCGCGACGCGGCTCGGCGAACCGCGCATCGAACACGCCACGTAGCGCGGCTGCTT
>Ga0105049_10004292_pt1 | contig 16733 bp, 11 predicted proteins | sample MAT06_FD_78087 | JGI IMG/M metagenome (GOLD analysis project Ga0105049, IMG submission 78087) | Freshwater microbial communities from Lake Fryxell liftoff mats and glacier meltwater in Antarctica - MAT-06 | ecosystem: Environmental > Aquatic > Freshwater > Ice > Liftoff microbial mat | place... | reverse complement strand
CTCGGCAACATCTACTGTGGCCCGCGCGGGTGGTTCTCGCAATATACTCCGGGCCACATGGTGTGGCTCGCACTATTTGATTTGGCGAACCTAGCCTGGGCGGCGAATTCCTTCTTCGGGGCGGGTGTCTTACTTCTCACGTGGAAGATTTGCGACCGCTTCCACGGTCCCGCCGTGGGCTGCTGGAGCGCGATGCTGCTCGCGCTGTCGCCGTACTTCCTGCAAATGCAATCGGGATTCATGAGTCATGGTTCCACCGCATTCTTCATCCTGCTGGCCATTTGGCAGATCGCCCGCCTCCCGACGTCGCGCCGTCCCATTTGCGATGCGGCGATCATGGGCCTTGCGCTCGGCATCGCGACGATCACGCGCCCCCTGACGGTTGTGGGGTTTCTTCCACTGCTGCTGGTGTGGGGAGCGGTGGGCCCGTTGCGCCGATTGCCGAACCCCACCGGTTCCCTCGCGGCTTCGCTGGCGGCTGCGGCGATTCCCGCTTCCTTCCATCTCGCCTTCAACTGGGTGTGCAATGGTTCTCCTTTTGCAACTGCCTACTCGGATGTGAATGTGGAGTATACTCAGTACGGATTCACGGCGAAGTTTCCTCCTGCCCAAGGACTTGCCCATGTGCTCAATAATCTCTATCTGCTCGACGATTACTTGCTTCCGCTACCATGTGGGGGATTCCTCCTGGCGTTGCTGCCATTCGTGGGGGGTCGGCCAAGGCGGACGGACTGGCTATGCCTTGGACTAGCGGCGTGCCTCGCCCTCGCATATTTCCCCTACCACTATCAGGACGGATGGTATGGCCCGCGATTCTTGTACGAGGCGCTACCACTACTCGCAATTCTCGCCGCACGGGGCGTGGAGGTTCTGATCGCCTGGGGGAACAGGGCCTGCGCGGGATCTGGGCCGCTGGTGGGGGCGCTTGCTCTGGCACTGGCGGTGGGTTCTTCCGTGCCCTTTGCGGCGGAAAAGCTAGGCGCGGTGGAGCGCGTCTCCTCCGCATCGCAGCGGCCCATCATGCGCGCGGTGGAGCCCGTCCTCGGCGATGCCAGCGCGCTTGTCTTCGTCGGCACGGCGTTCTCCTACACCGTCGCGCCTCTGAACGCGCGATGGCCCGACGGGCCGCTGTTTGCACTCGATCTCGGCAGGGAGAAGAACCGCGCGCTCGTGGAGGCGCTGCCAGAGCGGAGGGCGTTACGCTATGATGCGCAGTCCCAGAGCCTGGTGCGGTGGGACGCTCCCGAGCAGGGAGCGACATCCCCATGAAGTCTTGCCCTTGCCGCTGCCCGCGGAGAGGAAGTTACACGTTCGACGGTGAGCGAATTGTGAATGTGACAATCCGGAGCCTCCGATGATGCAGCCGCCCCCCGCGCAGCCCGGTATGCGCGAAGACGAAGTCGATACCCCCGCGCTCCTCGTCGAACTCGACGACTTCGAGGCGAATATTGACACGATGGCTCGCCTGCTGGAGCCGACGGGGGTGCGGCTTCGCGCCCACGCCAAGACGCACAAGAGCCCCGTTATCGCCCACCTGCAAGCGGCCCGGGGCGCCGTGGGCCAGTGTGTCCAGAAGGTCGCGGAGGCGGAGGTGCTCGCCTGGGGCGGCGTGAAGGACATTCTCGTCAGCAACGAGGTCGTCGGCGCCGCGAAATTGGCGCGGCTCGCGGCGCTGGCACGCATCGCCCGCATCGCCGTGTGCGTCGATCACGCGGATCAGGTGGATGCCTTGGGCCGCGCCGCGGAAGACGGCGGCGTGCGCCTGTCGGTACTCGTGGAAATCGACGCCGGGGCGGGACGTTGCGGGGTGGCTTCCGGCGATGCCGCGCTGGCTCTGGCTCAACGCGTCGCCGCCTTGCCATTTCTCGACTTCGGCGGAATCCAGGCCTACCAAGGGAGCGCCCAGCACAAGCGCACCTTCGCGGAACGTGCCGCCGCCATCGACTTCGCCACCGCCGCGGCCCGGCAGACCGTGGAGTTGTTGGCAAGTAATGGCCTCCCTTGCCCCATCGTGGGCGGTGGCGGCACGGGGACGTTTGGATTCGAGGCCGCCACGGGTGTCTATACAGAGATTCAAGCGGGCAGCTATATCTTCATGGATGCGGACTATGCGCGGAATCTCGACGCCTCCGGCGCGACGCGGTCTCCCTTCCGCCAGTCGCTCTTCGTTCTCTCCACCGTCATGAGCACTCCGCGCCCCGGCGTCGCGGTGCTTGATGCCGGACACAAGGCGGTCGCGGTGGATTCCGGGCTGCCCCTCCTTTGGAATCGCCCGGGACTTGTCTATACGGGCTCGTCCGACGAACACGGCAAGCTGGAGTACGATTCCGCCTGCGTCGTCGCGCCTCGCCTCGGCGAGAAGCTCCGCCTCGTCCCCGGCCACTGCGATCCCACGGTGGACCACTATGACTGGTACGTGGGCATTCGCCGCGGCCGCGTGGAATGCCTCTGGCCCGTGGCCGCGCGGGGGGCGTTGGGATAGGCTAGGCCTCGTTGATTGACTTTTCGAGATTCAGCGGCCGCGTGAACATCGCGAGCTTTTCCTCGCTTGAGCGCGGCCACTCGGTGAGGCGGTAGGGAACTCTCGCGCGTTCGCTTCCTCTTCGAGCTCTATGGAGAACTCGCTGCCGCTGGACAGATAAGCTTTCTCAAGCCATCCACAAAAGTACGAAAGCGTATAGGTTCCAGAAGGTAAGACACTAGAGACCAATCGACCTTCGGAAGAAGGACGATCTGGGCGCGATTCACGAACTCATTTTTCCCCAACTTTTGATCTTGACCGTGTCGGGGTCCGGGGTTCCTGCTCTGGCTTATGGGCGTTCGTGGGATTTCGATTCCAAGACGCCCGCGCTGGCCGTTCCCGCTCCTGTTGTTGCCGCTACCTCCCGCTCCGGATGCTCTTCCGCCCATGATCGCTCTCCAGCAGCTCTTCGACTATTTTACCATCGACATTGGAATAGACCTCGGCACGGCGAATTCGCTCGTGTTCGTCAAGGGCGAGGGAATCGTCCTGCGCGAGCCCTCCGTGGTCGCCATCGAGAAAAGCACCGGCAAGGTGCTCGCGGTGGGCATGGAGGCCAAGCGGATGCTTGGCCGCACGCCCGCCAATATCACGGCCATTCGCCCCATGAAGGACGGCGTGATTGCCGACTTCGACGTGACGCAGGAGATGCTGAACTACTTCATCCGCCAGGTCCAGAAGGGCCGCGGCTACAAGTACCTGACGCGGCCCCGCGTGGTGGTAAGCGTGCCGAGCGGCATCACCGAGGTGGAGAAGCGCGCCGTGCGCGAGAGCGCGTTGCAGGCTGGCGCGCGTGTCGTACACCTGATCGAGGAGCCGATGGCGGCCGCGATGGGCGCGGGGCTGCCGGTGGAGGAGCCGATCGGCAACATGATCATCGACATCGGCGGCGGCACCACGGAGGTGGCGGTGATCTCCCTTGGCGGCATCGTCCACGCGACATCGGTGCGCTGCGCGGGGGACGCGATGGACGAGGCGATCGTTCAGCATATCAAGCGCAAGTACAACCTTGTCATCGGTCCGCGCACGGCGGAAGACATCAAGATTTATATCGGCTCCGCGGACAGGCTGAAGGAGGAGTTGATCATGACCGTAAAGGGGAACGACGTGATGGGGGGCCTTCCGCGCACCATCGAGGTCCACAGCGAGGAAATCCGAGAGGCCCTGATGGACCCGATCATGACGATCCTGAACGCGGTGAAGAGCACGCTGGAGAAGACCCCTTCCGAGCTGGCGGGCGACATCATCGACCGCGGCATCTGCATGGCGGGTGGCTCCAGCCAGTTGCGCAACCTGGATAAGTTGATCGCGCGGGAGACCGGCCTGCCCGTGTACCTGTGCAAGAACCCGGAAACAGCCATCGTGGAGGGCGCCGGCAAGGTGCTGGATTCGCTCGACCTGATGCACAAGATCGAGGTCAGCATCCGGTAACCACCGGAGAGGCAACCCCGGGAAGCTGGTCGAGTCAAGGCAGTCCAAGTCGGGGATTACCAATCTCCGGCCTTGCATTCTCGCTCCAGTCGATAGCAACTTCGCCCGATGCATTCCAAGTAGCGGGGGGGTTGCGGGAAACCTGCCTTGACAGTTCCCGTACCCAGATTTTACACCTGCACCCGAACTCTTGGGCACACCCGCCGGATACTCTCCCGACTCCTGACTGCCAGCACGTGAACTCTACAGCCAGTATCACGATCTATTGCCATAGCGGTGTCGCCAACGGCCTGCGCTTCGAGATCGGTGCATCGACCACCGTTGGGCGCGAATCCGTATGCGACATCATCTTGGACGATCCCAAGGTCTCCCGCCACCATGGCACGTTCATGGTCAAGGACGGGCGCCTGCTGTATCAGGACAACCGCTCGACCAACGGCTCGTACCTGAACGGGAAGCGCATCGCCGACGCCGACATCAATATCGGCGACGTGATCAAGCTGGGATCTTCCGAGTTCCAGATTCTGGAGGAGTCCGACTTCCGGACGATCAACTTCGTCCATTCGGAGTCCACGGTCACGGGCGTGGTGAACGCCACGTCGGTGAAGGCCGACGCGCTGGCCGACAAATTCGCCGCGATCTTCGACTACTATAAGGAAAACCAGCCGGAGATCAGCGAGGCGGAACGCTACGAACTCGTCAAGACCCAGCGCCTGCTCAACGGCCTGAAGAACATCTTCAGCATGTCCCAGACGCTGACGCGCCTGGTTCCCCTGAACGAGCTGATGGAGAAGGTCGGCGCGAGCCTCTTCGAGATATTCGCCGCCGCGGAGAACGTCGTGATCCTCCTCTACAACGAGGAGAAGAAGAAGTTCCTACCCACCTATGCCGCGTGCCGCGATCCCAAGCGCGAGCCGAGCATGAATATCTCCAGCACCGTGATGAACCGCGCCATCAACGAGGGTTGCACGATCATCGCCAGCGACACGCAGCAGGACGCGGCGCTGGCGCAGAGCGACTCCATCATCGGATTCGCGGTGAAGTCCGTGATTTGCGCTCCGCTCATCTCCGGCGACAAGCCCCTGGGCGCGATCTACATCGACAACCGGATGCAGAACATCAACTACGACGAGCTGGACGCCGAGGTCGTTTCCGCCTTTGCCAACCAGTGCGCGGTGGCGATCGAGAATTCCTTCCTTTGCGACACGTTGCAGACGCACTACCACCAGACGCTGCAATCCTTCGTCAACGCGATCGAGGCGAAGGACCCCTACACCAAGGGTCACACCGCCCGGGTCAGCAAATACGCGGTCGGCCTCGCCATCGCCTTCGGCATGGATAAGCGCATGGTGGAGCGCATCCGCACGGCGGCGGACCTACACGACATCGGCAAGATCGGCGTGAAGGAAGGCATCATCAACAAGCCAGGGAAACTAACCGACACGGAGTACTCGTCCGTGAAGGACCACGTGGAGATGGGCGAAAAGATCCTCCAGCCGATCACCTACCTGCAGGACGTGCTGCCGTACATCCGCGGCCATCACGAGCGTTGGGACGGCAGCGGCTACCCCGATGGGCTAAAGGGCGAGGACTGCCCCCTTCAGGCGCGCATGTTGGCGGTTGCGGACGTATTCGACGCAATGACCAGCCAGCGAAGCTACAACAAGCCGCTCACGTTCATGGAGGCTTTGGACAAGATCAAGTCTCTAAGCGGGAAGCAGTTCGATCCTGCGGTCGTGGACGCCTTCGAGAAGTACGTGACGGAAAAGCTGATGCTCGAGGAGCCGGAGCCCGCCGCTGCCGTTGGCGAGGGCGCCGAGGCCTAACGGCGGGGCTTCCCGCCACTCGCCTTCAAAGTTTCTCCCACCATCTCCACTCGTTGCACCGGCGCGACAGTCCCCGGCGCAGCGGCGCATCCCGGTGGGAGAGCCCAGTCCATAATCGAGACGCACAATCGGTCGCCTTGGCCGATTAGGTCGCAATTTTTTCCCGTACACCGCGATATTCGCGTTGGCACAGAATACGCTAATTCTCTGGCAGTAACAACAGCCGGATTACCAAACCGACGAGGTAGTCAGTCGGTCGAGTCGGCGGACAGAGAAAGGAGACCTGCAAAAACGCTCCCAAAACGATTCGCTCAGTCTCGGTGGAGCAACTGAACAGAGAGGCGTGTCTCCTGGGCTAACACCCCGGGGTTATCCTACCGAAAACTCCCCGCTCCCGATATAGGGACACCAATCCTACCTAGACACTCCCGCCAAACACTTCCCACCTAAGTGCCTCTCCGCCACAGCCACCAAGACTTTACGGGCCCCCTCGCAAGAGGGGGCCCGCTGACTTTTCCAGCGGGCGCCACCGCCTTGTTTTCCTTTGCCAGCCCATCGCGCCCGTCCCTTACTTGAGCCACGACATCATCCAACCAAACACCAGATCGGATAAAATTGCTCGATAACGCCAAAAGAGAAAAGAAGTGGGCCCGCGCCTACATCGTGGGCGTCCAGCGAAACCGCATGGAGCGCAGCGTCGCCGACGAGCACCTGACGGAGCTTGTGCGCCTTTCCGACACGATGGGTGTCGAGGTGGCGGGGCAGGAAATGGCCACGATGGCCAAGCCCAACCCGAAGCTCTTCGTCGGCAGCGGTCGAGCGGACACAATCAAGGAGACTGCCCTCGCGCTGGAGGCGGAGGTGATCATCTTCGACGACGAGCTTTCCCCCGCGCAGCAGCGCAACTGGGAGGAGTTGAGCGGCATCGCCGTGATTGATCGCCGCGAGGTGATCCTGACAATCTTTGGCCAGCGCGCGCGAACGCGCGAGGCGCGCCTGCAGGTTCAGGTGGCGCGCATGGAGTATTCGCTCCCCCGCCTCAAGCGCGCGTGGACCCACCTCGAGCGCCAGCGCGGCGGCGGCGGCTTCACCGGCGGCGCGGGCGAGGCCCAGATCGAGGTGGACCGGCGCATCGTCCGCGACGAGATCCACGCACTGCGCATTGAACTGAAGAACGTGCGCCTGCAACGCGCCAACCAGCGCAAGACGCGGCGCGACAAGTCCGTGCCGTCGGCGGCGCTCGTCGGCTACACCAACTCGGGAAAGTCCTCGCTGCTGAACGCGCTGACGGGCGCGGGGGTGCTGGCGGAAGACCAACTCTTCGCCACGCTGGACCCTACGACGCGCAAGGTGAAGATGCGCAACAACCAGCCGCTGCTGGTGACGGACACGGTGGGCTTCATCCGCAAGCTGCCGACGATGCTGGTGGAAGCCTTCAAGGCGACACTGGAAGAGGCACAGCTCTCCGACTTCCTGATGCATGTGGTGGACGCGAGCCATCCCGCGGCGCTGGCCCAGATCGAGGCCACCAACGATGTGCTGCGCGAGCTCGACGCCTTCGACAAGCCGATGCTGTATGTGCTGAACAAGGTCGATCTGGTAACCGACGAGATCGCGCTGGCGGCGGTCCGCGCGGCGGCGCAGCCCCATGTGCTGACAAGCGTCATCCGCGGCGACGGGCTGGAGGAACTGGCCGCGAAGATGGCGGAGATGGCGGGCCAGGACCTGGCGCATCTGCGGCTCGTGATTCCGCTCTCGCGCCACGACGTGGTGAGCCTGATCCATCGCGAGGGGAAGGTCGTCTCCACGGCCTACGACGAGGACGGCGCACATCTGGAGGTTGAGGTGCCACGCCGCTTCGAATCCCAGCTGGCTCCGTTCCTGGCGCCCGTGGCCGAGGCTGCGCCGTGACAGCCCGCGTGGTGGTCATCGACGACGAGCCCAACATGGGGGTGGTGCTGACCAAGCTCCTCCGCCTGGAGGGCCACGCGGTGACCGCCTTCGACTCGGCGGAGAATGCACTGACCCACGTTGCGAAGCGCGGCGCGGAGGTTGTGATCACGGATCTGCGCATGCCGGAGATGACCGGCGAGGAAGTGCTGGAGCGCCTTCGCGCGGCGGGATTTCGCGGGGCGGTGATCGTGATGACGGCCTATGGCAGCATCGAGAGCGCGATGAGATGCGTGAAGAACGGCGCCTTCGACTACGTGACGAAGCCCTTCGACACGAAGGCGCTTCTGGCAACGGTCCGGCGCGCGGCGCAGTCTGCCCCGGTGGCCGATCGCGCGCCAACTCCGAGGGCGAAGGCTCCGGACAACGAACTGCTCGGCGAGTCACCGGAAATGCGCTCGGTCCGCGAGATGATCGCGCGGATCGCACCGTCGGAAAGCTCCGCGCTGATCTACGGCGAGAGTGGCACCGGCAAGGAACTCGCGGCGCGCGCGATCCCTCGCCAGTCGGCGCGGTCGAAGGGACGCTTCATCGCCATCAACTGCGCCTCGATTCCCGAGAGCCTGATCGAGAGCGAGCTTTTCGGCCACGAGAAGGGTTCCTTCACCGGCGCCCACGAGGCGAAGACGGGACTAGTCGAGGCGGCGAGCGGCGGGACGCTCTTCCTCGACGAGATCGGCGAGCTCCCCGTGGCGATGCAGGCGAAGCTGCTCCGCGTCCTGCAGGAGCGGGAGATTTCCCGCGTCGGTTCTGTCCACAGCATGCCCGTGGACATACGCGTGATCGCGGCGACGAACAGGCGGCTGGAGGCGGCGGTGCAGACCGGCGAGTTCCGCGAGGACCTCTACTACCGCCTCAACGTCATCAAGCTCAAGATGCCGCCGCTACGCGAGCGGCTGGACGACATCCCCATCATCGCCGAGCACATCATCGGCATTCTGCGCGAGCGTGGCGGTCGCCCGCGGCTGGCACTGCATCCCAGCTTCCTCGTCAAGCTCAAGCGCCTCCAGTGGCCCGGCAACGTGCGCGAGCTGAGGAACTTCATCGAGCGCGTCGCGGTGCTCAGCGACAGCGACATGATCACGGAGGACGTGCTGCTGGAGCTGGCCGTCTTCGACTCCCAGCTCACCCCCCAGCCCGCCGCTGGCCACTCCCCCACCTCCCCCGGGGCCAGCCACCAGCCGCCCGGCCAGGCGCTCGACTACCGCGAAGCCCGCGAGCGCTTCGAGGTTGATTACATCCACGGCGTCCTGAAGTCCTGCGTCGTCAACGTGACGGAAGCGGCCAGGAAGGCCGGAATGAGCCGCCGGAATTTCTATGATAAGCTGGAGAAGCTGGGAATCGATCCGTCGCTGTTCAAGTAGCGCAAATCCGCGCGATTCCGCCTTGACAGGGGAGCCCCCCTCGGGGAGCTTTCCGCCCCTTGCGATGCGGGCATTTTCATGGCCGCCTGCTCGCCGCGCCCTAGAGCGCTGAGTACACTTCATTTGATAAAGGACAAAGACGCCATGTATGTAATCCTCCGCCAGGGCGGTCACCAGTACCGTGTGTCGCCAGGCGACGTGATTCAGGTCGAGAAGATCGAAGTTGAGAAGGGCGAGACCATCGAGCTCGAGGACGTGCTGCTGATCGGCACCGACAGCGGCGTGGAAATCGGCGAGCCCCGAGTGACGGGCGCCTCCGTGAAGGCCAAGGTCCTTCGTCAGGACAAGGCCAAGAAGATCGACGTTTACAAGTTCAAGCGCCGCAAGGGCTACGAGCGCCGCCTCGGCCATCGTCAGCCCTTCACCGAGATCAAGATCCTCGGTATCGCCCACAACGGCCGCGACCTGACCTAAGTATCTCCACCGAATAAAGGACCAATCCTGCAATGGCTCACAAAAAAGGCGTAGGCTCATCGAAGAACGGCCGGGACTCCAACGCGCAACGGCGCGGCACCAAGGAGCCCGACGGCAAGCTCGTCCCGGGTGGATCGATTCTCGTCCGCCAGGTCGGCAATAAGATTTATCCCGGCAAGAACGTCGGGCAGGGTCGCGACTTCACGCTGTTTGCGAAGGTCACCGGCAAGGTGAGCTTCCAGACAAAGAAGTCGGGCCGCAAGCTCGTGCACATCCTGACGGAGACCGAGGCGGCGTCGCTAAACTAAGCGCGCTGTCGTCTGAATCATCCAGACGTCGAAAGCCCCGCCCGAGTGGCGGGGCTTTTTCGTGCCTGGCGGATTGCGGCGAGGTCCTGAAACGAAGCGCGGGGCGGGAAGACCGAAGTCTTTCCGCCCCGCGCGTTGCTGGTGTGATGCTGGATGGCCCGGGGGGCCGGTTAGCCGCGGTGGGAGATCGCGGAACGCTCGCCGATGACCTTTTCCTCGATGCTCTTGGGAACGGGCTCGTAGTTGCTAAACTGCATGGAGAACGAGGCGCGGCCCGAGGTGAGGTTGCGGATATCGGTGGCGTAGCCGAACATCTCGGCGAGCGGCACCTTGGCGGTGACGACCTTGGCGCCGTGGCGGTCGTTGATCTCGCCGATGCGGCCGCGACGCTGGTTCAGGTTGCCGATGACGTCGCCGAGGTACTCTTCGGGGGTGACGGCCTCGAGCTCGAAGATCGGCTCGAGGAGGATCGGGCCGGCCCTGCGGCAGCCTTCCTTGAAGCCCATCGACGCGGCGACCTTGAACGCCATTTCGTTGGAGTCGACGTCGTGGTAGGAGCCGTCGAAGACCGAGACGCGGATGTCGACGACGGGGTAGCCCGCCATGGTTCCGCTGGTCATGGCCTCGACGATGCCCTGCTCGATGGGGGCGATGTATTCGCGGGGAATAACGCCGCCAACGACTTCGTTCTTGAAGGTGAAGCCGTGGCCGGGATCGTTGGGCTCCACGCGCAGCCAGCAGTGGCCGTACTGGCCGCGACCGCCGGACTGACGCACGAACTTGCCCTCGGACTCGACGACCTTGGTGATGGTCTCGCGATAGGCAACCTGGGGGCGGCCCACGGTGCACTCGACCTTGTCCTCGCGCTTCATGCGGTCCACGATGATTTCGAGGTGGAGCTCGCCCATTCCGTAGATGACGGTCTGGTTGGTTTCCTTGTCGGACAAAACGCGGAAGGTGGGGTCCTCTTCCATGAGGCGGGCGAGGGCCTTGCCCATCTTGTCCTGGTCGGCCTTGGTCTTGGGCTCCACGGCGACGCTGATCACGGGCTCTGGGAACGTCATGGACTCGAGGCGCACGGGATTGTCGGGATCGCAGAGCGTGTCGCCGGTGCCAGTGTTCTTGAGGCCCACGAGTGCGACGATGTCGCCCGTGCGGGCTTCTTCCGTGGCCTCGCGGTCAACGGCGTTCATGATGTAGATGCGGCCAATGCGCTCGTTGGTGTCGCGGTTGGCGTTATAGACGTAGCTGCCGGCCTTGAGGACGCCGGAGTAGATGCGGATGTAGGTGAGCTTGTCCACGCCGCGGGGGTCGCGCATGACCTTGAAGGCGAGCGAGCTGAAGGGCTCGTCGTCATTGGAGAGGCGCTCGGCCACGTCGCCCTGGGGATCCTCGCCCTTGATGGAGAGGACGTCGCTGGGGGACGGCAGGAAGGCGGCAACTGCGTCGAGAAGGAGCTGGACGCCCTTGTTCTTGAACGCGGACCCGCACATCACGGGGGTGATCTTGCACTTGAGCGTGGCGCTGCGGATTGCGCGCTTGAGCTCGTCGGGAGTGAAGGCATAGCCGTCGAGGAACTTGACGGCGAAGTCGTCGTCGTACTCGGCGAGGGACTCGAGCATCATTTCGCGGTACTTCGCGACCTCGTCGGCAAGATCAGGGGGCACGGGGATATCGCGCCAAGTCTTGCCCTGGTCGTCGTTCTTGTCCCAAACGCGGGCGGTCAGCGTGATGAGGTCCACCATGCCCGTGAAAAATTCCTCGGCCCCGATGGGGTACTGAAGGGGGACGGGATGGCACTTGAGGCGGTCCCGCATCATCTGGATGGCGCCCAGGAAGTCCGCGCCGATGCGGTCCATCTTGTTGACGAAGGCCATGCGGGGGACGCCGTACTTGTCGGCTTGGCGCCACACGGTCTCGGACTGGGGCTCGACGCCGCCCACGGCGCAGAAGAGCGCCACGGCGCCGTCGAGGACGCGAATCGAGCGCTCCACTTCCACGGTGAAGTCAACGTGGCCGGGGGTGTCGATGATGTTGATTTCGTATTCGGACTCGGGCGTGTCCTCGAAGGGCTTGGAGGTCCAATAGCAGCGGGTGGCGGCGGAGGTGATGGTGATGCCGCGCTCCTGCTCCTGCTCCATCCAGTCGGTCGTTGCCGCGCCGTCGTGGACTTCGCCGATCTTGTGAATCTTGCCGGTGTAGTAGAGGACTCGCTCGGTGGTGGTGGTCTTGCCGGCGTCGATGTGAGCCATGATGCCGATGTTTCTGACGAGCGAGAGCGGCTTCTTCCTTGCCATGATGATCCTCTGATAGAGTGTGCGGCGCTTTGCGTGATGCTTTGGTAAGTCGCCTGGTCGGCGATCGAGACGGGACCGACGCAGTGCGGGTCCGGCAACGGCGCAACCGGCGGGGAGGTTTGGCAAGCACCCTTCCCACGTCAAGGGGGAACGCGGTCGCGACACGGGAAACTCACGTGCAAACGCCCGGCCAAGGGAGGCGCGCTTTATCGCGCCGAGGGTTCGGCGCGCCTGCCGCGGCGCGCTAGAACGGGGAGGAGGACGGCTGCAAGCACGGCTGAGGCGGCCATCAGGGCCCCCGAGGTCCCCCACGCGAGCGCGTAGCTCCGCGTGCTTAGGATTCCATTCAGCGGCATCCCGAGAAGAACGCCCACTGTTCCAACAGTGTTGAAGACGCCCATCATCAGGCCGCGCTCCTCGGGCCGACACCGGTCGGCAATCATCGCGATGCAGCCAATGTACACGACGGCGGATGCCGCGCCGCTGAGGAAAAAGAGGGTAATGAACAGGGAAAGGCTGGTGGTGCCAAGAAACGCGAAGAATGCGCCGTAAGCCAGCGATCCGAGCAGGAGAGTTTTTTCGACGCCGAAGCGACGGCAGAAATCCCGCGTGGGGCGCGATAGCGCGATGAAACCGATGCAGTAGGCCAGCGTGGCCATGGAGATGAACCTGACAGACGTGATCCCGTGGACGTCCTTCATGGTCGCGCTTGTGAGCACCGCCACCGCGCCGATCGTCACCCGGTCGGCGATTCCCAGCATAAACGGAATCAAGATCACGGGCGCCGCGAGGACGATCGCTAGGATCCCGCGCGCGGGAATGGGGGCGTGGCGATGGGAAATCTTCTCCGGGGATGCTATCCCCGGCAGGAGGCTCGCGGCGCCGACGACGAGCGATGCGCCAAGGAGGCCGAAGAGGATCCAGAGTGGTCCATCGCCGAGCAAGCCGGTCAGGACAGGGGCCATCAGGTATCCCGCGGGAATCCCAATGGCGACCCTTCCCATCACGCCCGCACGATTCCCGGCGCCGGATAGGTCGAGTGCACGAGCCACGATGAGGACGCTTGCGCAGGTCTCGAAGATACCCTGGGCGAAGCGAAGCCACAGGAGCGCCTGGTAGTCGTGTAAATGCGGAAGCGCAGCCGTCAGTACCCCCGCACCCGCGAGACCCGCGCAAATCAGCGGCACGCGCCGGCCCAGCCGGTCGGACATCCAGCCAAACAGCACCGCGAAGCACAGCGTCGCCGCGACGTTGGCCATGAAGAATCCGGATGTTTCCTTGTTGGTCAGCCCGAAGGGCTCTCTCACGAGTCGATCGAGAACCGGCGTATAGACAGCTCCGGCCGTATAGACAAGCCCCGACAGAACCGCCAGATGCCAGACACCGCGCGGGATCGCCGCGGAGCCGTGGGTGCTGTCGGTCGATTCGCTCAAGGGGTGGTCGGCTCTATTCTGGGCAACGAGGGAGGGAGGCGATCAACTTGAGGGCTAGACGCCCGCGCCACCCCTCCCGGTGAGCGTGAGAAGAAGCCCGGGGGATCGGTGGCGCAAGGCGGAAGGGAAAGGCGCCTCCCTCCTCAATCCTGCCAGATCGCGCTCAAATACCATCCCAGCCGCCTCGCGTCGCCGTTGTGGAGGACGTTGTCGGGGACGATGGGATCCTTGAGGTAGAGGCGGACCTGGATGTCGTCGCCCTCGGTGGGGTTGGGGTAGGAACGCAGGACCCAGGTGTCCACGGCGAGGGGGAGTTCGTGCTTCTGGCGGTTGACGATCAGGTAGCCGCGCATGACGCCGCCGTGGAGCGGGACGGGGCCGGAAAGGATGAGGTTGAGGCGGGTGGCCTCGGGATGGCGACGGAGCACCAGAAGTCCGTCTTCGGTGGAGGAGCGGTAGGCAATGCCGTGGCGGCCATCGCGCTCGCGCTCGTGCCAGCCCTTGAGGAGCTGTTCCTCCCCCTGCCGCCCGACGACGATGAACCCGTGACGGGGTGGGGTGGGCATTACTGCTTTCCAAACCGGCGAAGGATGCGCTGGGGAAAGGACCCGGTGGATTCGCGCTCCGGCGCGGCGCTGGCGACGGGGGGATGTGGGTCCAGCCTCGCCTTGAGGCGCAGAATCTCGGATTCGGCGGCCTTCAGTGCTTCCTTGAGCCGTTCATCAACAAGTCGAGTCGGAAGAACGGCCGTCACTTCCCCTCCCACCTTGCCGGAGAGCACTTCCATCATGCGGCAGAATAGCCGCGCCAGCTCGACCGCTTCCTGACCCGCGTCGGGCTCTGGGGTGAAGCCGCCACTCAGGTTGAGTGCCCGCCCGCCGCGGCGTGCGACGATCAGATAGCGGTAAGGGACCGACGTGATCTCGGGCGTGGGCGCCGTGGCGAATACCTTGTCAAAGCCCAGCCAAGCGTTGTCGATCTCGCCCTCCAGCTTGCGATAGAGCGAGAGCGCCTGCCACACCAGCCACGACTGGAGGTCGTAGCTCGCCTGAAGGTCCTCCACCGCGTAGCCCTTGGGGAGCATGGCGAGGGTCTTGTGGATGTCGGGGAGTCCGTGCTCGACGTGCTCGTGAAGCCACGGGTGGGGGATGTTGAAGATCTTGCGGTGAAGCCCGTCGAGAAGCCGTTCCACGTCCGCGGTGGCGGGATGGTGAAAGGGGGCCGCCACGATGACGACGGACTTGGAGACGCGGCAAAGCTCGGAAAGGAACGCGGCGCGCTCGGCGGGCGGGATGTGCTCCAGGGTGTCGATGCTCGTAACGGCGTCGAAACTTTTGTCCGCAAAGTCGATCTTCGCGCCGGTTCCGTGGACGTAGTCTGGGAGGTTGTCCTCGGGCCGGTCCAGCGTGGTCACCTTCCAGCGGGGGTAGGAGGCCTTGAAGTGGCGGGCAAAGGTGCCCGGATAGCCCCCCACGTCCAGAACGCGGGGTTCCGCGGGGAAATCCTCCGCAAAGGAATGCAATGCCTCCGCGACGGCGCGGAAGCGATGTGCAGTATCCGCCGACAGCCCGCTGAAATCCACGCTGGTTTGGCCCTTTCACGCGATGTTGCGGGTGGATGATTGTACAATGCAGGGCGACAGGCAATGCCAAGATGGAGGGTAAGGGCGGGAAACGGTGGGGAAAGGCGGGAATAGCGGTGGGCACTGCCAAGGGCGACCCGGGCGGGAGCTCGGATGCCCTTTACGTCCCATAGGTCGCATACCGCCCCCACAGGATTCCATCCAATCGACCCGCCAGAACAAACCCGCGACCGGAAGCCCGTTTCTACTTGAATGCGCATCGGTGTTTGTGGAAACTGGGTTTCCCTTCGCGGTGGGGAAAGGTGGCCGGGGGGAGTTGATAAAGGGTATTTACCCGATTCGCTCCAAATTGTGGCCCTTGAACCTTTCTGGCGGGGGGTTTGCACTTGAGTCATTGGACCGACTCTGGTTGAAGAGGGGGGTTTGGCGTGGGAGAAAGACTCGTCCCACGCGCCAGAAAACGACGGAGGTACGGGGCCGAGACGCCCCGGGACTTGAGAAAAAAGCAGCCTTGATGAACTATAACCCCAAGAATCCCATGATTGTACAGGGGGACATGACCGTCCTTCTGGAGACAACAAACGACCTCTATGTAGAGGCTCGCGATGCTTTGGCGCGCTTTGCGGAGCTGGAAAAGAGCCCCGACTACATCCACCATTATCGCATCACCCCCCTCAGCCTGTGGAACGCCGCATCCAGCGGGATGACGGCGGATCAGGTCTGCGAGGCGCTGCTGCGCTTCGCCAAGTACCCCGTTCCAGAGACCGTCCAAATCCGGGTCCGCGAGCAGGCGAGCCGCTATGGCCGGCTCAAGCTGATCAAGGAGGGCGGCCGCCTGATCCTTGTGGGCCCGGACAAACCCACGATGGTGCAGATCCAGCGCTTCCGCACGGTGAAGGGTTTTCTGAGGGAGCAGATCGATCCGCTTCGTTTTGTGATCGCGGACGACGACCGCGGGGCGCTCAAGCAGGCGCTCATCAAGGTCGAGTATCCCGTCGAGGATCTTGCCGGATATACGGACGGAGCCCCGCTGGCGATCACGCTCCGGGACAAGACGCTGACGGGGCGGGATTTTGGCCTGCGCCACTATCAGCAGGACGCGGCGGAGATTTTCTACGCGGCGGGCGGAGCCAGCGGCGGCAGTGGCGTGCTCGTCCTGCCCTGCGGCGCCGGCAAGACGGTGATCGGCATCGGCACGATGGCGCTGGTACAGCAGTGTACGCTCATCTTGACGACGAACATCACGGCGCTGCGCCAGTGGAAGTCCGAAATCCTGGACAAGACGAATCTGACCGCAGACCAGATCGGCGAGTACAGCGGCGAGGTGAAGGAGTTGAAGCCGGTGACGGTGACGACCTACCAGCTCATGACGTTCCGCAAAAAGAAGACAGACGAATTTGCCCACATGGACATCTTCAACGCGGAGAATTGGGGGCTGATCATCTATGACGAAGTCCACATGCTCCCCGCGCCGGTTTTTCGCACCGTGGCGCATATTCAGGCGCGGCGGCGTCTCGGCTTGACCGCGACACTGGTCCGCGAGGACG
>Ga0105049_10004291_pt1 | contig 16734 bp, 12 predicted proteins | sample MAT06_FD_78087 | JGI IMG/M metagenome (GOLD analysis project Ga0105049, IMG submission 78087) | Freshwater microbial communities from Lake Fryxell liftoff mats and glacier meltwater in Antarctica - MAT-06 | ecosystem: Environmental > Aquatic > Freshwater > Ice > Liftoff microbial mat | place... | reverse complement strand
GTTAACGGTTTTTTCGTCGCCGCTGAATTCTCCTTGGTCAAGGTACGACTGGGTCGTATCGAGCAGCTGGTAGCCAACCGCAAACGTTTCTCGCGAACCGCGCGTTGGCTCGCTCAACGCCTCGAACAGTCACTCTCGTCGTGTCAACTAGGGATCACGATGGCCTCATTGGCATTGGGGAGGATCGGCGAACCTGCGTTTGCTAGTCTGATCGAGCCGATTTTGGAGTCGCTTCAAATCCAGTCTGCAGCGGTGGTTCATGCGGTCGCCTTTGCGATTTCCTTTACGTTCGTGACCGCACTTCACCTAGTAATCGGCGAGCAGGCGCCCAAGATTTTTGCGATTCGCAAACCCGAAACGATTCTACTGGCGTGCGCGATTCCGCTACAGTTATTTTTCATTGCAACCTATCCGCTTATGCAATGCCTAAATCTCTCAACCACCTGGCTGCTCCGCATGGTTGGGGCGAGCGAATCGAGCAAGAGTTCCATCCCCTACTCGGAAGAAGAAATCCGTGCCTTGCTTCGCGAAGCCCATGTGCACGGAAGCTTAACAGGGAGCGAGCATAGTTTGATCAACGCCGTCTTTGAATTTGCGGATTTGGTTTGTCGGCGCATTATGGTTTCTCGTACCGACGTGGACTTTGTGGACATCAACGAAGATACCAATGTAACATTGGCCATGATCCACCGGACCAAACACACGCGATATCCGATCTGCAACGGATCGCTCGATGCTGTTTTGGGAGTTTTGCACGTCAAAGATATCTCGGGCGCGACTATCAATGACGGCTTCGATTGGAAGTCCCTGATGCGACCTCCGAAGAAGGTTCCGGAGAACATGCCGATCAGCAAGTTACTGCGACATTTCCAAGGAACCCATCAGCACATGGCCTTTGTGGTCGATGAATATGGCATGATGATCGGTATCGTGACGCTGGAGAACGTGCTCGAAGAGATTATCGGCGAGGTCGCCGACGAGTTCGATGTCGAGGACCCGGAGATCGTGCCCGACGGACCGGACAGCTACGTCATTCTCGGCTCGACCGCCGTCCAAGACGTCGAGAACCGATTAGGTATCCAGTTTGAGTATGCCGATGCAGATACCATGTCTGGCTTGTTGCTCAACAAAGTTGAGCGACTTTTGGTGGCCGGCGATGTCGTCGAGTTTCCAAACGCTATTGCTAAAGTCCTTTCCGTTTCGGACGATCGTGCAACGAAAGTCCGTCTCACTCTCAACCCTCAAGATTAGTCTTACAGGAGTATTCGCGATGATGTTCTTTCTTCGAAATCGTTTCAGCGTTTTAGGTGCAATTCTTCACGGTGTTCGTGCGGGGGCCATGGTCCTGGCCCTAGGCTGGATCGGTTCTGTTTCGATCGGACAGGAAGCGTCGAAAGGAAAAAGCCTATTCGACGGCAAGACGCTGACAGGTTGGTCAGGATTGAGCGGCAACTGGAGCGTGGTCGACGGCGCCATAACGGGTGAGAGCAAAGCGGATGCTCCGCTTAAGAACAACACATTCTTGGTCTACGAGAAAAAAGTTGCAGACTTTGAGTTGAACTGCGAGTTCAAGATCACGGGTGGCAATTCCGGTATCCAATATAGGAGCAAAGTGATCGATCCGGACAAGTTCATTGTCGGGGGCTACCAGGCGGATATCGATTCGCAAAAGCGCTTTATGGGTATCAATTATGAGGAACAAGGGCGAGGCATTTTGGTCGAACGCGGCGAGATCATTTCCATAGACGCAACGGGAAAGAAGAACAGCGTGGGAACGTGTGGCGATGCAAAAGCGCTGGAGAGTAAATTCAATGTGGAGGGTTGGAACACCTATCGCATTATCGCTAAAGGAAATCTTTGTCAGCACTACATCAATGGGGTTTTGATGTCGGAGTTGCAGGACAACCAAGTGGACAAGCGGGCATCGGAAGGGGTATTAGCGTTGCAGTTGCACCAGGGACCGCCGATGAAGGTGCAGTTCAAAAACATCCGTTTGTCCGAATAGTCAGCTGGTGTCCATCGTTTCGCACGCAACTACGTCTATGAACCCTCACGATCAGCTGGTCCAGAGAATTCGACAAGCGACTCAAGCGTTGCTTGGTCAACAAGCATGGACGCACCAGATTTTCGAGTGGTGCGATCAATATCAATCGCAGTGCGACTCGATCGTCGCGTCGCGCGGGCTGGCGCTGACGAGCATTGCGATCGTCGGGGCAAAAGGGCAGGGGAAGACTTGGATCGCTAGGCAAATGATCTTGGATCCACGTGTTGCAGGTGCATTGCCGAGCGGAGTGCTTTCGAGCGAAGCGACGACGCATGTTCACTGGATTGGTCCCCTGTCGCCTGAAGGGCTGGATTCCTCGCGTGAGCTATACCATCCATGCGGCGCCGACCGCATGTTGGACTTGAATCGCCCCTACATGTTGCTCGATACGCCGGGCATCACCGATGACGATTTGCAAGCGGCCGCGGCGGCCAAAGAGGCAATGGCACTTTCGCCTGTCAAGCTGTTGGTGGTAAGGCGCGATCAGTTGCGGGGTGCCATTTTGAGCCAGTTGGCGAATTTCACGGAAGGCGCCATCTGCATTCCGATCATTACCTGCGTGCCACTCGCTGATCTATCCGTGCCCAAAACCATCGTGGTCGAGGATGTCGCAAAGAACGGCTTGCATTGCAGCTTGTCCCTGCAAAGCGACTTGAATGTTTTTTGCGATGCGATGCGATCCAGTGCGCCGACCACCAAGTACTTGTTGCCAATTTTGGTTCCGGATTTCGAAGCGGATGGCGACGAAGCAGGGATCGGTTTGGCATTTTTGAAGTCCCTTCAGTCGAGACTGCAGAATGAGTCACTGGATGACATTGCAGCGACTCGCGCCAATCGTCTTGCGGCTGCTTCGAATCGATTGCGGCATCGCATCGGTCTCTTGCTCGATTCGCAGTTGCCCCAACTTGCGACGGCGGTCAGGCGATTGCATTTAGAAGCGGATGCCTTGCCATCGCAAACGATCGAGGCCGTGCTTGGGTCCCGAGTCGTATTGCAATCAGCAGTCCGCGGTCGACTTAGGGCGCAGATGATCGCCGACACTAGCATGATTTGGTTTCCGTACAGGACCGTTTTAACGTTGCTCGGGTTGACCCACGGGGCATGGGACCGATTGCTGCTCTCTTTATCGGGCAGTCTACCATCGATTTTTGGAACGTTTGCCGCATGGGCGCGGAACGTGCAGCAATCGCGGAAGGTCCACTGGGAGATGCACGAAGGCATTCGCGACCGTCTCAATGGCCAGATCCAAGACAGATTAGAACCGATGCAGTCACAGTTCCATCGGGCGGTTCAGCGTATTCGAGGTGCGGATCAGGAATCCAAACAGGTATCAGCCGTTCCACAGATTCGGCTTGCCGGAGTCGAAGAGTTGCAGTCCAGGGCCAGAGGCGTGTTTGAGTGGTCGGTGGATCGCTATCAGACTTCGCGTTGGCTACTGCAGTGCGCTGGCTTACTCGGAACCCTCCTTTTTTGGGCGTTGATGGCTGGCCCGGTTGTCTCCATTTATCGACAGTACTTGGGCGCGAGCTACAAATCACTCACCAGTGAGCAGACCAATTTAGAGCACTTTCCACACCAAATTCCGACAGTTTTGTTCACGGGCGTTATGTTGTCGGTGATCCCCCTGCTTATCTACGCGATGTTCGTCATGAGCTGGATACTGCGACGCTCGAGAATCCATAGAATCGCAGAGAACACTTATGGAGAAGAACTCCGATTGGTAGATGAATTGAAGCGAAGTGGGATGATTGCGTTGCACTACGATGATCCGCTTTTGGAGCACGCTGAGTTCTTGATCCAAAGCACGGAATCGCGATGAGGATTTGGATCGATGCCGATGCGGCTCCTCGCGACGTCAAGGAGTTGGTTTATCGTGCTTCGGCGCGATTAAAATTGCCGGTTGTTTTGGTCGCGAACCAATCGATTTGGGTTCCTCCTGGCAATTCACTGATAAGCGGCATCACGGTTACAGACGGGGCGAACATTGCTGACAAGTACATTGTGGATCAATCGGAGCCAGGAGATTTGGCGATCACGGCCGATATTCCGTTGGCTGCGCAGTTGGTGATGAAAGGGGTTTTCGTGATCGACCCGCGAGGTGAGGAGTTCGACGATCGCAACATCGCTGGCCGGCTCGCGGCCCGCGATCTTTTCGACGCTGCCAGGGGGGCGGGGATGGAATTTTCTGGCCCGGCACCGTACAGTGCAAAGGATCGAAACGAGTTTGCGTCTTCCCTAGACAGAATTTTGACGCGCGCACTTAAACCAAAGAAAGCATAGGTCTGCGATGAACCAGTGGATAAAGATTCTTAGTCGTTACCGGTATTGGATTTTTGGAGCCTTGGTGATCGGGCTGCTATCGCAATCGTATCGACGCGATGACAAAAGACAGACCGCGCCCTCGTCCGAGCAATTTTTTCAAACCGAAATTGCTCAAGAGGCCGGACCGGTATTGGTCAAATTTGGGGCGGAATGGTGTGGTCCCTGCAAATTGATGGACAAAGCCCTAGACGAATACCTCGCACTCGCCGATGGAAAGGTGAAAGTGGTGCATTTAGACGTAGAGGTCCATCCAGCGATTGCAAGCCACTACGACGTCAGGGCTATCCCAGACACATTTGTGTTTCATCGCGGGAAGGTACTTGGTCACCAAGTGGGCTACATGGACGGAAAAGAGATTCAAGTTTGGGTGGAGAAACAGACCAGCGGTTTGCGGGACTCTAAATAGATTGTCCCGGAATAGATTCTGAAGAATAGGGAAAGGTCTTCTGCTGGACTTCGTGCTATGAGAGGACAGCTACTGTGGTCGGTTGGCTTCCTGTGCGATAAGCTTGTCGAGCCGTGACAACACTCTATGTTCGAGCTCGTTGGTATTGGGCGGCTGTTCCGTGGGAAGAGAATCCTCACGTGGTAAAACCAAGACATCTCTGGATGGATTACCATAGCTCTCACAAAGCATTCCATTGTGAACGAATACTCGATTTCGCCCCCCAATCTTGGCGCTGTAAAGTGCTTCGTCTGATCGACGAACCAATTTACCTATTCGTTCATCGCCATGAATGCGAGCGACCCCTGAACTGATCGTGATCGCTATCCTTTGACCGTCGGCGGTTATCGCTTTGGCAGCTATCGATAGCCTTAACCGCTCCGTGACTGTGGCTGCATGTGCAACATCTCCGTCAAAAATGATGCCAAACTCTTCGCCACCATAGCGAGCTACCATGAGTGACTCGTCACCGATCTTTTGAAGTTGGGATGACAACTCTCTCAGAACGGCGTCACCCGCAGGATGACCATAGGTATCGTTGATCTTCTTGAAATGATCGATATCGATGAGGGCCAACGAAAACGGCTGCTTGGTTTGTATCCACTTCGCGTAGCACTCATCCATTTTTTGATCGAATGCCTTTCTATTGGCGAGACTTGTCAGGCCATCGGTCCTCGCTTCGGTAAGATAGCCCGCCAATTGCTTGGTCTGCATGTCCAGTTTTACTTCGGCATTTTCAAGTCGCGATTGCAGTTGGTTGTTTGCATCCACGATACGATCCAAGAGCTTTTGCACCTCTTCTTTGGTGCGTACTTTCTTCGTATCTGCTGCATCGCGAGTCAGCGACTCCATGGTGGATTGGTAGCGGGTGAAATCACCAGCAAAATCGGTCGTCCAGGTCGCCATGCTGCGCAATGCAGAAAGGATCTGCTGTTGGTCGCCGAGGGGTGTCCCACCTGTTTTTTTGCCCATCCAGAAACCGATTGCTATCCCAACTGCCAGCAACGTCGTACCGAAGAGTAACCCCATCATGAGGTACAGGAGCGGTGTTGTGTTCATTCTCTTACCTCATCCCGTGCAGACTCGTTTTGTCGCGACAGAGAATGGACGCCGGTAGACCCACTGGACAAACCCTTAGGCGAACTAACGATAGAATTGCCGGTGTCTGTTCGGAAGGGGTTCGCGCCAGACTGCTGCGCTAGCGAAGAAAGGTCCTCGGTCTTCGCTACCGTGACGATACCATTGCTGGACACGGTAAATCCTCGCTTTCGGTCGAGATCTAGGTCGTATCCGATCTCGAACCCCGGTGGAATGCGGACCCCTTTGTCAACGATTGCTCGTCGAACTTTGGCGTGCCGGCCTACCTCGACTCCTTCAAAGAGGATACTGTCGGTGACTTGGGCAAACGAATTGACTCGTACGCTGGTACCGAGAATGCTACGCTCTACTTTGCCGCCGCTGACGATGGTGCCGGCGCACACGATGGAATCCAAAGCAAAACCGCTTCGATCGCTGTCGCCACGTGAGCCAAAAACAAACTTCGGTGGTGGCAGATTGCGTTGCTGAGTTCGAATTGGCCAGCTTTCATCGTAAAGATTAAGCTGCGGATCGACTCCAATCAAATCCATATTGGCTTCGTAAAAGGCATCCAGCGTACCGACATCTCGCCAGTAGGCATCCTGCTTGCGATTCTCGTCTTTGAACGGGAAGGCAAAAACGCGATGCGGGTCGATGATCGAGGGGATAATATTCTTTCCAAAGTCGTGATGGCTTTTTGGATCGTTGGCATCGCGGCAGAGTTGCTCGAACAGGAATCGGGTGTTGAAAACATAGATCCCCATCGAAGCCAATGCGTGTGATGGGTCATTGGGGATAGGACGGGGAGAGGATGGCTTTTCTTGGAACCCAATGATGCGTTGGTCCGAATCCACTTGCATGACACCGAATTCCTTTGCCTCTTCTCGGCTGACTCGGAGCGCGCCGATAGTCAGGTCCGCTTGCATATCCTTATGGTACTGGATCATCGAGTGGTAGTTCATCTTATAGATGTGGTCACCTGCCAGGATGACTAGGTACTTAGGGCGTTCTTTTTCGATAGCATAGATGTTTTGGTAGACGGCATCGGCGGTTCCTTGGTACCAGTTTTCATCGATTCTTTGCTGGGGCGGAACGATATCGATAAACTCATCCAATTCACGGCAAAAGAAGTCTCGCCAACCGAGATTGATGTGCCGGTCCAGACTCATCGCTTTGTATTGGGTCAGAACCAGCATCTTTCTAAGACCGCTGTTGAGACAGTTTGACAAAACGAAATCGATGATGCGATAGTTGCCTCCGAAAGGAACGGCTGGCTTGGCTCTGTCTCGCGTCAACGGCTCGAGACGCGTTCCTTTTCCGCCAGCGAGAATCACTGCAAGTGTGTCGTTCATTTCGTTTCTACGCTGCCAGGTAACAGGAGAGAATTTCGAGAAAGGTTCTTTTACGGAATAATATCACTCAGAGATCGGTCGTACAGCCGATACGTTTTCGTTCGGATTGTTTTTGCCCGTTCCAGCGATCCTCTCGAAAGGTGATTGCTTTCGAGGACCCAGGAAAACTCACCGTGGGTAATGCCCTTGGCCAAACAGTCGGGCAGCATGCGATCCAAAACAACCAACCCGAGTCCCCACCGTTGGTATTCGGGAAGGACGTTGGTGCTCAACATCCGAAGTCGTTTGATCTTTTTCCGACCGAACAGCAACGTCAGGAATCCAAAGGGAAACAGTCTTCCATTGATTTTTTTGATCAGGGGGTTGTAGTCGGGCAAGCCGATGCCAACGGCCACAGTCTTACCGTCCACTTCCACGAACGAGGTAAGGTCGGGATCGATGAGCAGTTTCAAGGAGTAGCCCATGCTAACGCATTCAGCATCGCTCAAGGGAACAAATCCCCAAGTTCCTTGGAGGGCTTCATTGTAGATTTTCAGAAAGAGTTTCACTTCGTCCCCGAACTTCTTCTTGTTGGCAGGACGCAATGACACGTTGAACCGCCGCTTGACCTCATCGATCACAAACTTCAGCTTGGGATCAACAGTTTTCAGCATTTCCATGTTGCCTTCGTAGGCGTAAAGGTCCTGAGTTTTTTCAAACCCGAAGCCTTGAATCAATTGGTCGTAATAGGGCCAATTGTAGGTCATCATGAATGTGGGCGGGGTATCGAATCCATCGACCAGTGTACCGATTTCGTAGTTGAGAGATGGGTTGCAGGGTCCTCTCACATCGTCCATGCCCTCGCTCTTGAGATACTGACAAGCCGCTTGGAACAGATGATTAGCGGCTTGCTGGTCATCAATACAGTCGAAGAAACCGAAGAAGCCACGTTTTTCGGCGAACCGTTTGTTGTGCCCGTGATTGATGATGGCTACGATTCGCCCTATCACAACGCCATCCTTCCAGACGATGAATGCCCGGCACTTGGCGTTTTCGTAGAAAGCATGCCTGCGAAAACCGACGAGTTCTTCCTGGTTCATCCTTAGGGGCGGAATCCAATTGGGATCGCCTTTGTGCAGCCTCCACAGCAGCTCCATAAACTCGCGCCGCTGACGGCGATCTTCGACTCGGACAACTTGATACTCGGAACTCATGGAGGGTAGCGGCAAAGGAGTGGGATCGTTCTTCCAAGAAACAACCATCAATATACAGGATTATTGTCTTTGAATGGTGAGTGGCACTACTCGATAGATGCCTTCCGTAAAGACTTGCTGGATTGCGTTATTCACGCGAGTGATCGGCCTGGGGGGTACGATCACAAGATCACCATCGCGGAGCCAGATTTCATCGGATGGGTTGGGCCGTTTCCCCAAGTGTGCGCCCCGTAAATCGAGCACTGTCGAGATCAATCGCCAGTCCTCGGCTCTTCGGAAGATCACAACCTGCCGGGTATTCGCCCCGATTCGGACCCCTTCGGCTTGGGCCAGAATCTGGGTAACGGTTGTCGGACGATCCATATCGATTCGACCAGGTCGATTCACTTCACCAAAAACGAAACAAACGTGAGTTGCAGTTCTGGTAAGGCGTGGCTCGACATCAATGCCCACGACTTTATCACGGTAACGCAAATTGATTTCACGTTTGATTTCTTCGAGAGTCATCCCCAGGACATACACGCCTCCCAGGCCGGGAAGTTGTATTTTGCCGTCCGGATTGACCGTGGCCACGAGGGCTCGGCCGCCTGGTGCGAACGGGCCGTTGACCGCATCTTTCAAGTCTTCGACCAGCGTGTTTACTTTGAATGGCTCGAGATTGATTGCCGGGTTAACGAAGTATTTCTTATACGCAATTTCCAGCTCTTTCCGCAATGCAGGAATAGACTTGCCAGCAGCTTGTATGGGTGATTCCAGATACGGCAGGATGATTGCGCCATCGGGTTGGATCGGAATCTTGTCTCGCTTGATCGTTTCATCCGAGACGGAGTTAATACTGAGTTCGTCACCGACCGAGAGCTTGTACTCTTCGACCGTTTTTTGGCGGTTAGGGAGGTAGATTATGGTCACTTCGTCATTGACTCGCAATCGATACTCCAGCAAGGCTGGCAATCGAACTGGCCCGATGTATTCGCCATGCCATAGCGGTCCGAAATCGATTCCAACCGCATCGCTCCACCTTTTTTCGCCAGCAGGATCTTGAGCGCAGTCGATTCCGGAAACACATGGATTGCATGCGCCGGTAGTAACGCCGGTCGGCTGTTGGGGCGGGCACATGTGAACGGCTGGAGGAATGCGATTGCATTGACTGCAAGCTCCGCTGCCCCCACAGCTGCATGCGTTGCGCGTTGCACTAGCTGCTCTCACTTCGCTGGATTCATAGTGCGAGGCGTATTGGGCTTGGGACCATTGTATTGGTGAACAAGCCAAAGCGCACAGAGTGTAGGGGATGAACTTCAGCATAACCAAGAGATCTTTGAAGGTGCTCATTATCGGAAAATTTTGGAAAACAGGCTTGAGCCAGAACCCGCATTGCGAGCCGCGTTAGGGGGACTAGCTTGTGCATTGGCCTGGGGAATATTCCCATATGCCGCGGGTGCTGCGGAAGCCATAGTGGGCATGGGGCTATACTTGGCGAAAACCGCTGGATCCAATTCTGTGATCTGGGGATTCTCAGGAGTGTATTGAGGTTGGCCGCTCGCTAAAGCGGTCGCCTGCTGGACTGCATACTCTGCGTCAGATGTCGCGCCGCGACGTCGAAATATCTCCGCCAAATTATTCCACGCGTTTGGGTTTGGTTTATGTTCGATCGAAGCCGAAAGGGCCTGGTAGGCTTCGTCGATTCGGTCAAGATGAATCAGGGCAAAACCGAGTTGATTGGCTGCTTCGCTCTGTGAAGGTGTGACTTGGGTTGCGGCCTGATAGCACACTATGGCTTGGTTTCGGAGAACGATTAAGCGTTCTGGAGTTTGCTCTCCTTCTTTTTCCAAAGTCTTCCCTAAGGCATATAGGAGGTCGGCAGCCCATGGATGGCCTTCGGATGCGATCAAGAATTGGTATCTGGCGAACATACGATAGTGTTGTGATGCAACCTCTGGCTGAACGTTTTGCAAAGGTCGGCCTTTCAAGGCCTCCGTCGCGTGCGAAGCAACTAGTGACTCTAGGACCGAACCATGGCTGATAGAGACCATACGTTGGAAATCAAGTTCCTCTTTAAGCGCAGTCATGGCCTTTTCGAAGGCTAGTTCGCTAACGGAAGAACGTCTATTCAAGTCCATGGTTCGAAAAAGACGACGCAGGCCTTGTACCGCTTCTTCGCGAGCGCTAAGCACCGCTCCCCGTTTCAGGAGCGAGTCACAGCTTTCCAATCTCTGTTTTAGTTCGTCGCTTACCGACTGCCATCCTTGGGGTGATTCCAAGATTTCTGGAGCGCGCGAAGGAACAAAGGGAGGTTCCGATAAGCGCTCGTGGCTCACTCGCTGCGCAAGCGCAATTCGTTTCATCTGCGATTCATCGACCACAGGTGGACTCGGAACCATTTTCGATGGAGCTGGATTCTCTGCGACTGTACTGGAGATAGCCATCGAACCTTGGGGCGGGCTGGCCACAATCACGGGCATGGTGGGAGTGATGCTTCCGCCAAGAACGATCGGTTGGTCCCGATGCACGGGCAATGAAATGGATGGGGGCGGTTCCGAAGAATTTTCTCCTGCATTCGCTTTGGACGACGCCATTTGCGTGGAGACTGGCTCTCGTTCTAGCAAAGGAGAGATGCGATCCGGCAACCCACGAAGACGGCTGGGCTCTACGGATTCGAGCACCAGACCGCCCGCCTGCACGCGTCGCCAATCGGATTGTGAGTCGATTGGCTGATTTCTGGATCGCGCGGGCACAGGCGTGGCGGTCGTCACAACGGGATGGTCTTGGCTTACTTTAGATGAACGGGGTGGAACAATCGGACCCATAAGCATGACTGGGGCTGGACGGGTATCCCCGTTGTTCGAAGATCTCGGTTCAAATCTTTCCCTCGGGCCGGGATCTGCTAGCTGGATCGGTTCGATGGAGGCGCTTGGTTGGGTTGGATACCGCTCCATGCGCTGCGTCGGCTGACGGACGCGATCCGCTCCATTCTGTGAATCAAAGCTATTGGCCGAGCGAGTTTCTGTCCGGTGTGACCATGGCGATGCAGGAATGTCGCCAGCGCTCGTTTGGCATAATACGGTTTCCTGCATTGACGACGAGCACCATACGAAGAAGAACGATCTAGCGAGCATTCGTCGAAAAGCCTTTCGTTCGGCGGTTCGATCGATTCGATTGTCTAGCATTTGAGCTCTAGAGGTCGCTGGCATGTCCAACTCCAACATCTATGGAAATTGTCTCGTTCCGAAATGAACGCAACAGGCGTTACATTCGGTATTTTCGATCCTTGCGATTCAATCATCATGGCCCAACCTGAGGGCAAACGAACATTGCTAAAGGTACAAACCGCAAATCGAGCAGAGCTTACCTGATCTACCTGGCTTGCCGGACCGTTGGACATTCCGCTGGGTCCAGCTACAATTTCGCTGTTTCCTCACGAGCAATTCCCATATCTATCTTTCACTCCAAAGCGATGAGACGAGCGATTTTTCAATGACAGCACTTAAGCGAGTAGCCATTCTTTTTGCGGGTGGTCCTGCCCCCGCAGCCAATGCCGTAATCACCTCAGCCGCCTTTACCTTGATAAATGCAGGAGTCGAGGTCTTGGGTATTAAGTATGGTTATTCCAACCTCATCGACTTCGCCCCCAAGACTCCGCTCGTAGAGGGGAAACACTATCTGAAAATCACGCTCGATCGGCTTGAGTTTTCTAGGACGGAACCTGGAATCATGATCGGCACGGCTCGTTCGAATCCAGGCAAAGGAGTTACCTCGCCAACCCACCTGAGAGATCCTGAAAAGTCTGCCCCTTTGCACCGCGTTTATAGCGCCCTGCGTTCGCTCGGAGTCGATGCGCTGATCAGTATCGGCGGTGACGATACGCTGAAAACGGCGAACAAGATGAAACTGTATCAGGACACACTGCCCGCAGATCAAGTCCGAATGCCGGTTATTCATCTTCCAAAGACGATCGACAACGACTACCCAGGGATCGACTTCACCTTCGGTTACTTTAGCGCAGCCGAGACACTGGCAGGTGAGATAAGAAATCTGAACCGCGATGCAGCTGCCGGTCAAGCTTATTTTCTTTGCGAAACCATGGGCCGCTCCGCCGGATGGCTTGCATATGGTGCTTCGATCGCAGGCGATGCGTGCATGGTCCTCAGCGTGGAGGACATCACCGGAGCCCTTCGGAATACGGAAACGATCAAGCAACCGGATGGCTCCGAAAAGACCCGGGCGGTCATGAATTTGGATGCGGTCGTGGACCGAATGGTGACGACCATGCAAGCTCGTGAAAAAGCAGGCCGAAACTACGGCGTTATCGTTATCGCCGAAGGATTGGCTGAATTCCTTCCCAACTCGTACCTCGAGGGAATCAGCAGAGATGACCACGGCCATATCGCTATCTCAAACATCGCGATCGGAAAAGCCTTCGCAACAATGCTCGCCGACGCGTACCAAAAGAAGACAGGCAAAAGCCGCAAGATCAACGGATTGCAGTTGGGGTATGAGTCGCGTTGCTGTGTACCAACGGCATTCGATGTCATGTTGGGATCGCAAATCGGAGTAGGAGCGTACCGTGCGTTGATCGAAGAGAAGCTTAACGGAGTGATGGTCTCGGTGGGCGGCCAATTCAATCTGTCGTTCGTTCCCTTCGAAAAACTGGTGGATCCCGAAACGCTAGTCACGAAAGTGCGGTTCATTGAGACGAGCAGCGATTTCCATCGTATGGCTCGATTGCTTGAGTTGCCAACGGTTCCATCGTAGAAACTGGTAACCAGCGCCAAAAAGCTTGACGCAAACAGATGCATACAAGGGCAGGGTTATTGCTTGTCAAACTCGATCAGCGGCCTTGCATTGTCGACGCGTCCAAGTTCCCGCGAGCCTGCGGCTGGGCCGTCGAGACCGAGGTCGCTTTGCATCGTCGCGATGAGTGATCGCAACTGGGTAACCGTATCCGGATGCTCCAATGCGACGTCCGTCGACTCGCCAATATCGTTTTTCAAATTGTAAAGCCGCGGAGTAAAATCGGCATCGGAGTTGCTTCTGTTGGCTGACTTTGATGGAACGATCTGTAACTTCCAATCGCGATAGCGTACTGCTTCCAGTTTGAGACCTGAGTAGTAATAGAAGATCTCATGCGCAGGCTCGGTTACGTTCTCGCCACTGAGGTGTGGCCAGAGGTTAGCGCCATCGAGCTTGCGGTCCGTTGGCAACTTCGCTCCTGCGAGTGCGGCGAAGGTTGGAAGAATATCGAACATCCCGGCAATGGCGTCTGTGACTGTGTTGGCTGGTATGCGCCCAGGCCACCATGCGATGGTCGGAACGCGCATACCACCTTCCCAAGTACTACCTTTGTTTCCACGGAGCGGAGTGTTGACGGCTCGAGGCGTGCCACCATTATCGCTGGTGAAGACCACAAAAGTCCGATCACCTAGCCCTAATTCTCGTACCTGATCGAGTAATCGCCCTACGCTATTATCGACTTCTTCGATCCAGTCCGAGTAGATCCCATTGGGTGATTTGCCTGCCCATTTCTTTCCGGGATAGATCGGAAAGTGAACTGCGTTGTGCGGCAAGTAAAGAAAGAACGGCTTCGATTTGTGCTCTGCAATGTACTTCATAGCCTCATCGGTATAGATCTCCACCAACGACTGCTGGTCGTCTGGCAGAACTCGTTTAACCACCACGCCATTGCGAAGCAGTGGCAACGGAGGCTGATTTGCCCGAGCACTATCAGGCAATGGCTTGCCCAAGTCACTTTTCACACCATCGCTTGCGGGCCCCATATCGTTGGAGTAGGGCAGGCCAAAATGTAAATCAAAGCCTTGTTGGTTGGGCAAGAAAACCGGTTGATCGCCGAGATGCCACTTGCCAATAATGGCAGTTGCATACCCGACCTCTTTCAACAACTCAGCGATGGTAACTTCATTGGGAGAAAGCCCAATGGAATTGCCAGGAAACAGAACACCAGGAATCGGAAGGGCTCGTTTGGGATAGCAGCCGGTCATTAACGCCGCCCGGGATGGCGAGCAAACGGGCGCCGCGTAAAACGAAGTCAGCTTGCGCCCTTCTTTGGCCATGCGATCCAGATTGGGTGTTCGATTGAGAGTCGAGCCGAACGGACCAATGTCCGCGTAACCGAGATCGTCAATGTTGATAAAGATGAAGTTTGGTTTGGATGGCGATTGGGCCTTCAACCACTGCGTCGAAAGGACTTCAGCAAGAAAGACCAAAATGGCGACGATTGCGAGAGACGGTTTCATGTTCTAGCCTTTTCCTAATGATTTCTTCACCAGCGTTTCACCCTCGTACCCAAGCTCCGGCTTGGGTACGGCGTCCTCGATGCTCTGCTTCGACGTCCTGATACTTCGCTCGTTCGACGAGCAACCACGCTGGCTCTGGGGTCGGGAAGCTGAGTTTCCAGAGTGTGCGTTCCCAAGCTGTAGCATTTTTACCAGCTCAATCCAATGTGTCTGCAATCGGAAGAAGCTCTGCCGTATCCAAAGAATCTCCAGCAGAGAGCTTACGGAAAACATCGTCACTGTACTCAAGTTTGTTTCGAAGTGTAGTCGGGTTCAAGAGATAGACGGAGCCGTCACCTACCACCCGCGACACATTTTTACTCACAAACAAGCCTGTCGATTCGTCGATTCCTAGTCCACATAGCCCCGGATGGGCCTCGATGGCCTTAAGCAACCGCCCGTGACGTTTACGCTGAGTGAAGTGCTGGTCTATGATCGTTTTGGGCAGAAACTGCAGGCCAGTAGAAAATAGCGGATCCACTCTTCCACCAGCAATCATATTGCTGGAAGCGATCGCAGCTCCAGCGCTCGTTCCACCCACGATTCCACCTCTTGCTAACAAGGCGTGCAATTCGGTTTCGATCGGTGTCCCCGCGTAACGATCGGACAATCGCTGCTGCTCACCCCCGCTCAGCCACACAGCCGAGGCTGTGCGCAACTGGGAGAAAAGAGATAGGTCAAAAGCATCCTCGCGATTCGCCGCATGAACCACTTTCACGTTCTTCCATCGAAAACCAGACCAATAGTCAATCCACATCGTATACTCGCCGCCATCCGAGCGCGGCGAAGCAGTTGGGATCAACACCAAGCTACCTTCAGCCCCATTGCCCAATTGATAAAACTCGTCACGAATAGCAAGAGGAATCACGCCACCCCCACACAACAAAAGGGTTCCCTGGAAAGGTTCCGTTTGCTTCCAATTCGCTTTTGGCCTTAAAGACTTTGCTTCGATCAATGGACTCGCGGCCACAATCGAGCCGATCGGCATCTGCGCTACTGCAGGGGTATTGAGAGTCTGACTCAACAGCATCAGCAAACAACCTCGAAAAAACGCTTTTGGGAACATAGGAAGGAATCTCGTAGCGACGGGACAATTCGGTAGGGCAATAGGGAAGGAGCTAAGCGCCAGCGGGAACCGTAGTATAACCCCCGTGCACGAGCGATTGGAACCCGGCTATTAGCAACGCGGCCAGTTAGATCACGAGATTTCTTCTCCCATTCTCCTCGGGAGAAGAAGCGGCCAGGGGATGAGGAGGTTGGAACTAGATAAGAGATGGCAATCGCCAGACGATTTCTCCAAGCACCTACGCCTGCTGAATACTTGATGTGGCAACTCGTTCGCAACCAATAAGAAAATAAGAAAAAAAGGACATGCACATCTTTGGAAAGAAGGAATAAGAAAAAAGGACATGCACATCTTTTATAAGACCGAGATGGTGCTCCAAGACTCGCACCCAATTGCTTTGGATCGATTGCAGACAAAAATCGATGATTTCGAGAAAGGAAGAACCAATTCTGTCCCTCATAACCAACCTAGGCGCAGCCTAAAATTCAGCCTTGATTTTGTCCCTTAATAGCCCACTCTCGCAAACTATCCGACGTTCGCTAGATGACAAACGCCGATCCGTTAAGCTATCTCCCTTCGCCGATCTCGGCTGGCCGAAAGAAATCGACCCAGCAATCGAGACCCGCTTAGCTTAAGCATCCGCGCGCCCCAACTGTCCGCACTACTGCCAAGCCTCGTAAAGATGCTCTCCACTTCCGCTGTCACCGACGCTCAGCCGTCGAGTACCAAACGACTCGTTTAGTCTAACAGCATCAGATACTGACCCAGCGTGAATCCCTCCCGCATTCATTTTCACTACGACATCCGGTCGCGAAGACGCTTTTGCAATTGTGTCACCATTGCTGCTAAATTTTCGATGGACTTATTGCTTAGCAAATCATCGGGTGATACGGGACCTCCAAGCAGCCCTTCATAGACTTGAACACTTCCTGTTAGCTTACCTCGCTG
>Ga0105049_10004289_pt1 | contig 16739 bp, 4 predicted proteins | sample MAT06_FD_78087 | JGI IMG/M metagenome (GOLD analysis project Ga0105049, IMG submission 78087) | Freshwater microbial communities from Lake Fryxell liftoff mats and glacier meltwater in Antarctica - MAT-06 | ecosystem: Environmental > Aquatic > Freshwater > Ice > Liftoff microbial mat | place... | reverse complement strand
TTTTTCATTGCAACAAACAGCCGCAAATCCGCTAGTAATTACCATTGGTGATCCTCAAAAAGGTTCTCAACGCCTGAGTCTCGCAGGAGGAATCAATAATTTGGGAACTACCATTGGGCCATTGGTAATAAGTTTTGCCATATTCGGTTCTGTTGCCGGAGCCTCAAATATGAACTCGCTCGATGCCGTTAAAACTCCTTACCTCATCTTAGGAGCAGCTTTTCTTATCGTTGCGCTATTCTTCAAATTCTCGGCGCTTCCCAACAAAATAGAAACCGAAGAAACAGTTATAGACGAGACCCAACCAACAACTCTTCAATACACTTCTGCCATAAATTACCCACAACTTTGGATGGGCATGATTGCCATTTTTCTATATGTAGGAGTAGAAGTATCTACTGCTTCTAATTTGCCGGAATTTATGCGCATTCACTTAAATACGCCTACTAGTGAAATTGCTACTTACGTTTCCCTTTTTTGGGCCAGTCTTATGATTGGTCGCTGGACAGGTGCTGTTGGAGCATTGAACGTGAAAAATAGTTATAAAACACTTTTTCGTTTTATAATGCCTTATCTCGCTTTTGGAATTTTTCTTGTCGCAAATGGAATTGCAAAACACGATACCTCTTCCTTGTATTATTACGTTTTTGTAATTCTAGTTTTAATAGGTGCAGATTATGTAAGCAAAGGAAATCCTGCACGTCAATTGTTGCTTTTTTCGAGCATCGGTATCGTGGCATTAATTATTGGAATGCTTGCCGATGGAATGGTTAGCGTTTATGCTTTCATTAGCGTTGGTTTGTTCTGTTCTACTTTGTGGCCTTGTATTTTTACACTCGCCATTGCGGGTTTAGGAAAATATACCAATCAAGGTTCTGGATTTTTAATCATGATGATTATGGGAGGTGGCTTTATAAGTTTGCTTCAAGGAATTTTAGCCGACGATAATGCGCTTGGAATTCAATATAGCTATATTGTTGGCGTAATTTGTTTCGCTTACTTGGCCTTCTATGGCTACAAAGCAAGCAGTATTTTAAAAAAACAAGGTATCAATTACGATAATAAAGGATTTGCACATTAAATTTGCCGCATGATGGAAGAAGTAGTTGTAGGTATCGATATAGGAGGTACAAACATAACAATAGGACTTGTAAGTAAAGCTGGGCGCGTGTTAGCTAAAGATGGACTTCGTACAAAACAATACCCCGAAATTGCAGATTTTATTACCGCAGCAACCACTATTATCAGGCAACAAATTACCAATATGCGCCAAGATATTCCCCATTTAACCCTTAAAGGAATCGGTGTTGGCGCTCCTAATGGAAACCCTTACACGGGAACCATAGAAAATGCTCCTAATTTAAATTGGAAAGGAAGTGTTCCTCTTGCCCATTTATTGCACAAAAGTCTTAATGTTCCCTGCAAACTTACTAACGATGCAAAAGCTGCAGCCTTAGGAGAACAACAGTTTGGTGCCGCAAAAGGAATGAAAGATTTCTTGGTAATTACCCTCGGTACAGGACTCGGAAGCGGTATAGTTGCCAACGGTTCTTTGATTTATGGTTTCGATGGTTTTGCTGGTGAACTTGGTCACGTAATAGTAGTTCCCAACGGACGTTTATGCGGCTGTGGCCGCCACGGTTGCTTAGAAACCTATGTTAGCGCCACCGGTTTGGTGAACACTTACAAAGAATTAAATCCTAAAGCTACTCCAGGACAAGATGCCCGTAAAATTGCCGAAATGGCAAAAGGAGGAGACGCAATTGCAATAGAAGCTTATCGCCTTACAGGAGAAATGTTAGGTTTTGCCTTGGCCAATAGCGTTGCATATACCAGCCCAGAAGCAATTTTTCTCTTCGGAGGTTTAATTCGTGCCGGAGAACTACTTTTCAAACCTACCCGAGAATCGTTTGAAAAACAATTACTCAACCATTACAGAGGCCACATTCACATACATCCTTCTGCACTTCACGAAAGCGATGCAGCTGTTTTAGGCGCAGCGTCAATTATCTGGAAAGAGTAAGGCTGGCTGAAAACTTCTATACTTAACGTATATTTGTTCAACATAATGCTATAAATTAGCCAATGAATAAATTTCTGTCATTTTTATCAGCAATAAAATCTAACAATTTTTGTCTGGTATTTTATTTCATTTTTGCGTTTTTCAATAAATCTAATGCCCAAACAATATTTATTTCTCCTGGCAATGACACGGCAATTTGTAGAGATGAACTTTTAACATTAACAGCCAATTTTCCCCCATTTGTTAATGTTAACTTAGAACAAGGAATTGATTTGGGGTACGATGTGTCAAGTATTCCATTTGCGCCTGCTGATAGTCTCGGCACCCCTGTTAACCTTTTAGATGATCAGGAAAGTATTGGATTACCCATTGGCTTTAATTTCAATTTTTTCGGAACCAATTATTCTCAGTTTAGAATAAGCCCTAACGGTTGGATTGGATTTATTCCTCCGCTCGCTAGTTATTTTAATATGAATCTTGAAATAATTGATGCAAATCAATGTTCTGATTTGTATCCAAACACTGGTATTTTTGGGGTGCTTTATGATTTTAATCCAATGAATAATGGAAATATCATTCGTTACCAAACTATTGGTAATGAGCCTAATCGTAAGTTAATAGTATCATTCAATTCTATTCCTTTTTTTAGTGCTGTTTGTGGGGCAAATGCAACTTTTCAAATACACTTGTTTGAGACATCAAATATGGTTGAGGTCCACATTGCTAATAAACCTTTGTGCAATCAATGGGCTAATTCTATTAGAACAGGAATCTGTGCTCCAATACCTACACCATGCCCCGGCGTTGTAGCCTCATGCAGCGTTTATGGATATAGTGGTAACGACATTGCATTCAGTGATACAGCTTGGAGATACGCACCAAGAATTGCTGATTCTACTGAAGTTGCTTCCATGAGTTCACTCAAATGGACATTAAACGGAAGTACTAGTGGCATAACAAATCCTTCTAATTATTCAATTCCTGTATCTATACCTTTCGGAAGTTCTCCAGTAGCGAGATACGTTTTAACGGTTGAGTATCTTTTACCATGTGTAATAAAGTTTACATATAAAGATACTGTTGTGATTTCACTAAAGCCTTTCGATGCAACATTTAATGTTACTTCTCCAATTTGCGTAAACGACTCTGTATTGTTTACATTCAACGGCTCGCCTTCACCAACTAGTTCGGGTTTTTTCAATTGGAACTTCGATGGAGGAGTGGCCACTCCTGGAACAGGCATCGGGCCTCATATAGTAACCTACAGCGAGGCTGGTTTTAAAAATGTAAGCTTAAGTATTAGTAGCAACTTGTGTGCTTTAGGAACTTACACAACAACTTTTCAAGTTGACACTTGTGCGACATCCAACTTAGTGAAAAACAATTCTCCTTTTAAATTTACTATTTTCCCTAATCCATCCAACGGTAATTTTAATATTAACATAGACCAACTAGGCAATTACCAATTAAAAATATACAATTCTGTTGGCCAATTAATTAAGCAAGCTTCAATAGGCTCTGGCAATTCAACCATTAACCTGAAAACCCAAAATATAAGTTCAGGTTTGTACATTCTAGAAATTACTAACGAGCAGCAGCAAAGGTTAAAGATAGAGAAGTTGGTGGTGGATTCTCAGTAGCGCGGGCTTTGGACTAACAGTACGGATTTTACACATTTTCTTCAACGAAGTACTACCTTTGCCCCATGTTCCCCAAAATATTCGGTAAAAACCCATCTGGCAACTCTCTTGCAACTATTGAAAAAGCTGCAAATTATAAAAATGGTCAATTTCAAAACCTTTCCCCTACAACCGTTATGCAAGAAAGAGGTGCGATTCTTAAAACCCTTCGTGAAAATTTAAGGAAACCAAAAGATAACACACCACAACAACCGCTGCCCTTCGAGGAATTTTCTCTGCATCAATCCAAGCCAACCGATTTAAATTATGCTTGGTTTGGGCATTCTTCTTATTTCTTAGAATATAATTCCTTCCGCATTTTAGTAGATCCCGTTTTTAGCGGATCCGCATCGCCTATAAACGGCTTTGCCAAAGCATTTAATGGAGCCGACCATACCAAAGTAGAACATTTCGATACCATCGACTTACTCCTTCTTACCCACGACCATTACGACCACCTCGATTATAAAACAATCTTAGCACTTGCACCTAAAGTAAAACACATCTTAACCTCATTGGGAGTTGCAAGCCATTTAAGGTATTGGGGCATTGCTCCGGATAAAATTACAGAACTTAATTGGTGGCAAACTGCACAAATCAATAAAGATTTAAAAATTACGGCAACGCCAGCGCGTCACTTCTCGGGTAGAGGCTTTACTCGCGCTAAAACACTTTGGTCTTCATTTGTTGTTGACTGGCACGACCTTCACCTTTACATTGGCGCAGATTCCGGCTACGACACACATTTCAAAACCATAGGAGAAGAATTAGGGCCTTTCGATTTTGCATGGTTAGAGTGTGGGCAATACGGCAAATATTGGCCTCAAATTCACATGCTTCCCGAAGAAGGCGTACAAGCCGCAAAAGATTTAAAAGCTACAAATGTTTTACCCGTTCATTGGGGGAAATTTGCTCTTTCTATGCACTCTTGGAATGAACCGATTAAGCGTTTTACTGCAGCAGCAGAACAAGAGTCATTTAATATAATTGTTCCCAAAATTGGCGCGGTAACTAATCTTCTTGCCCCACCAACCTTACAACCTTGGTGGAATTTTTAATGCTCATACTATGAAAAAGGAAATCTTGAAACACCTCAAGAAAATTACTCGCGAAAAAATGGGTCCCGTTCCTCCCAAAAAGGTGGAACCTTCAAAGAAAACCTACAGCAGGAAAAAGAAGGGCGACGTGCATCCGGAAAATGATTGAGGTTATAGCATTCATTATTCAAGTATAAATAGTGTATGTTAAATTTTGGTCCAATCAACTAATTAATTTCAATTTTTACTTACCTTTATTGCTAGATTTTATCGAGTTTTTTTTAATTAACACTTAGAAATATAATCTGTTAGTTAACAAAGTGCTATTTTATTACAATCGAAGCGATAAAATTAAAATCTATGATTCGACTTATTACACTATTTCTTACTTTAATAACTTTGGTTCCGCTGCAGGCGCAGCGTTGGTTGCAAGGTGCAGGAAGTTATGGACGCGATGAATTAAATGGGCTTTCCATTTCCAGCTCAAATTCTATCTTTTCCACAGGAATTTATGGGGAACAATCTAGTTTTGATGCCATTTCTTTAGCTCCTTTTGGAAATGGTGACGTATTTATAGCAAAGCAGCAGCTAGATGGAACTTACAGTTGGGTTAAAAGAGCTGGAGGCCTAGGTATAGACCGAGGTAATTGCATTGTTTCTCTACCAGATAACAAAATTGCGGTAGGCGGCACTTTTACACAAAATGCTCAATTTGGAACTTTTCAAGTTTTACCCCAAGGCACTCAAGATGGATTTATTTGCCAATTAAATGAAAGCGGAGATTTTACATGGCTTCAAACAATTGGGGGAACAGGATTTAAAAATATTCGTTCGGTAGCTGCTGATCCAACAGGTAATCTATTTATTATAGGAGAATTTTCGGGGGAAGCAATTTTTGGAAATTCCACCTACACAAGTGCAATTAATCCAGAAACTCTAGAGCCATCAAAAGATATTTTTCTGGCCAAACTTTCTAACACTGGTGTTTTTTTATGGGCAAAACAAGGAAGTGCAGATTTTGATGATCAGGCGTTCACAGTTACTGCTGATGATTTGGGTAATTGTTATTTAACAGGAAAATTTTCAGACACGTTAAATTTTATATCAAACCACCTCAACACAATTTACAATGCAGGTTTCATTATGAAAGTAAATGGTTTAGGAGAAGAACTTTGGTTTAAAAAAATTACGGGCGGTCAAATTTCTTTACAAGGCCTTATTTATAAAAACAATTCACTTATTCTAGGTGGAAGTTTTTCGGGCAACCTCACTATTCAAGGGGCGCAAAATACTACCATCAACAATTCTTTTTCAAAAAAGTGTTTTTTAGCGAAACTCAATAGTGCTGGAAATATAATTTGGACCAACTCTTATGGCTCAGATAACGCCATTTCTATTAATTCAATTGACGTTGATGTAAACAATGATATCTATGTTGGAGGTACTTTTCGATGTGGATTAACAGGATTCAGAACTCCCGAAACAACTCGTCTTTGGGAAACCGTTGGTTACAGAGATATTTATGTTGCCAAATTTTTTCAAAACAATGGAACTCGACTTTGGGCGCAGCATTATGCAGGGCAAAAAGAAGATGTGTTGAATGCGCTGAAAGTTATTAATATTGATGACGTAATTATGGGCGGTTTTACTAGGAATGGATTAAGTATTCCTATTCCCGATAATTATACATTGCATGCGAGCAATAGGCCATTATCAGAAACCGCGTCTTGGGGCACTTCGATTTCTTCAGCATGCTTTGACTCAATATCGGGCAATTATGAATTGGACACCAATTACTTTGCACATATTGCAACAAAGCTAAGAGGTGAAAATGACATTTTCATAAGCAGACCTGTAGCGCTAAACCGAGCATTGATTGATCAATTTGCTTATTATGGCACTTGTGGGTCCAAAGAAATGCCTCGCCCTTTTATTGTTCCTTACGGGATGCAAATTTCGAGCATTTATACTTTAGGTCCTGATACAATTGAAAAGTGCGGAGGAGCTCCACTTATATTTCCAATGTATATAAGAAGTTACGATGGATTTCGTAGAGAACGCAGTTATCATTGGTCTGGCATAAATGAATCTGCTTTCGAGGATGAGAATTTTATTTTTTATGTGAATCAGACCTCTTGGACCTACGCTGAGCTAATTTATGCAGACGGATGCCCAAGTTTCGAAGATTCTGTTTATCATATTATTGACAACCAAATGCCACCTTTTCCTTCAATAACTAGTCCTGATATTACTTTATACAATATGACCCTAAATAATCTAAATTCAAATTATTATGGATTTTATATTCCACAAGATACAATTACTTTAAATGCATCGCCACAGCCCAATAACAGTTTAGGAACTTGGACGTCTGGATTTAATATTAATGATCAACAATTTTTGCAAAATGGGTATTCGCTTACATTAAACAATCCGCACGATACACTCACTTTTACACATCAATATAATGGTGGTTTATGCAAAAGTAAACGTGCCGTTCGCATTTATCCCTTTCTTGACTATGCTGCCGATGTTAATGGTAATTTTCTAGATTCGCTCAATCTTGGAATATTTACTTTAGACTCTCTCACATTTAGCGGTTTTCTATTTCAACAAGGCGACACTATTATTAAATGCAGAAGCGATTTTGGAAACAATCAACTTCATCTTGAAATTGCAGACAGTACACTTTGGGCAAACCAAACGGAACATTTCATATTTGCAAGAGTAAGATGGAAACGACTCATCCCAGGTTTTAATCCACAAACAGTTGGTACTTTCCCGTTTCAAACCACTCTTGCGGAAAATTTATTTTTTAATATTATTCAAGCAGGTCAGGTAACTTATCAAGCTGAAATTTTAATGCCTCCAAACGATGCTGTTTATCAAACAATATCTAAAACTTTTTATGTTAAAGAAATTATTACGCCGAATGACTTTTCAGTAGATTTTCCTTTTACGGAGTTATGTTTCGACGATACTCTATTTGCAATTCCAAGCTATGCAGATTCTATTGTTATTTCGGGTGCAAATTATGATGATTTAGTTTGGCAAGCGAATCAACCTTTACCTATTACAGAACCAGGCGATTATCAGTTTTGGGGGCAAAATACAGAACCTATTTATGGATGCAGGTCAATTGAAATAATAAATAAATATGTCACTGAAAAAACTCTTTTTCCTATTTTATCTAGTCCCCAAAATGGTATCATTTGTCCAGGAGAAGCGGTTACTCTTTTAGCAGAAGTTGGTGTTGATCGCTTTTGGATTGGACCTGTTGGTGACACTTTAGGAACAGGTATTTCCATAACCGTAAACGAACCAGGCCTTTACCGTTACATTCAAACGGACGAGTCGGGATGCCGCAGAAGCTCTGAGTTTATTGCAATTGAGCTAAAAACAATTCCTTACTTACAGGCAGAAAAAAATGTAATTTGTCCGGGAGAAACACTAGAAATTGGAATTATTGCCGACCCTGAATCTATAGTGCAATGGCTTTCTCCTTTGTCTGGAAATCAACTAAATAAAATAATTAGCAGTCCGGGAACATATAAAGCAGTTTTATATAGTTGCGGCATACACGATACAGTTTCAATACCAATTACATTAAGTTCCCCTTTAGCAGAAATAACTGCACCCAACGGACTTTCGTTCTGCCCAACAACTGGCATTCTCCTATTTGCAAATGCTGGGAATTATGAATTTACTTGGTTTCCCACTTTTGAGAACGATGCTATAATAACCAATTATACTGGAGGTTTAGTTGTTTTAGAAGCTATAAATCCTCATGGATGCACGGCAAAAGATTCTATAATTGCAACTGAATTAACATCTCTTGCAGCGCCAATCATTACTCAGTCAGCATTAGTTTGTAGTGGAGATTCCGTTCAACTTTCAGTAAACCAAAACCTAGATGTTGCTTGGTTAGACTTCCCAAACGGAAATATTCTAGATTCAACATTTACCATAACACTTATTGCCCAAGAAAACTTGGTAATATACTGTAAAACAAAAGAGAGTATGGCTGGTTGCGAAAGTGCAACTACGAGTTATCAGATTTTACTAAATCCTAGTTTGAATCTCCCAGAAATAATAAAAGATTCTATAATTTGCTTAGGCGATACTATTAATTTAACGGTACTAGAAGATTCCTCTATCCAAGAATATCAGTGGTTTGGGCCCAATGCTGCAAGTTTTGTGGGTGCGAATTGGATTATTCCAGTTGCTGAACTTCAATTTTCTGGTAATTATCAACTCCAGCTCATTCCTTCCAGCAATTTTTGTTCATTTGATCCATTAGAGTTTGAAATACAGATTCAACCCAATCCTACACCAATAATTAATTCAAGTAGCAATACCATTTGCGCGGGAACAAATCTCACTTTAACAGCATCAACTTCTTCTTTGTCTACATTTATTTGGAAAATTCCTGATGGAACAGAAATTCAAACTTCACAACTAAATTTAATAGCTGTATCACCCAACAACAGCGGATTGTACCAAATCATAGAAAACTTAAACGGATGCATCGCAGCAGATAGTTTATTTTTAACCGTAAACGGCATTCCAGAAATTCCAATAATCATAGATTCTGGTGAAAAATGTATGAATGACACACTATTGCTTAGTTTCCAAAATTGGCAATCTGGAGATTCGTTGCAGTTTTTGAGTCCAGACGGAGTTTTTGCGTCTATTTCACAAAATAATATATCTTTAGAAATTACAGACAACACTGTTGGCACTTACACTTTTAATTTAGTAAGAAATGGATGTCCATCAGAAGCAAATACTTTTACGCTTAGTGCACCAATTGTTATAACTTCTGATATTAATGACCAATATAATTTATGCATTGGAGATTTATTTCAAGTGAACTCTTTGGCTCACCCATCAACCTTTATTACTTCTACCAATTGGATACATCCTCAAGGAAACATTAGTAATGGAGAGACTTTCCAAATTTCTTCTCCCAATCTTGTTGATAGTGGATCTTATAAATTACAAATTATTGATGTGAACAGCTGCACTACCGAGTTTTTGTTCCATTTAGAGGTTAATAATTGCAATATCTCAGGCATACCTAATAGCTTCACTCCAAATGCAGATGGAATAAACGATACTTGGAGCTGGAACATTCCATCAGCAACAGAAATGTTTGTTCTGATTTTCAATAGATGGGGCGAAGAAGTAGCTAATATAAAGGGAAGTGACGTAAATTGGAATGGGCATTCTTTTAAAAATTCCCTTTTACCATCAAACACTTATTATTACATTATAAAATATAAAAAAGACAATCTGCAAGAAGAAATAAAAGGCTTTCTTGAAATAAAATACTAGTTGAAAACGCATTATTCAATCAATCCTAAGCATGGTTTAAAATAGTATCTCCTATTTATAGCTTCATTCTCCAACTCATTTCGCTTATTTCTTACAGAAACTTTAGTCACTAATCTTCGCTGCAGCCATTAAAAACAACTGTTTCAAATAAATAACTCCTTTTACCTTACATACTTATAAATGTTTTGTCTTGGTTTTCAACAACTGCTTATTAACAATTAAGTTACTTTTGTTGAAACGATTGGATTTTGTGTTCCAACTTTGCCTTATTAACCACATCCAGAAAGGTTAAAGTATAAATAGAATTTTAGATTACTTATTTCGTGCTTATGATTGGAAACCCTAACCCGAGTCTGCCTTTCAATTTTGGCCACGTTTCGAAAATTGTTACTTGCTTTTTATTTTTTTTGTTCATTTCTGCCAGTCAGGTAAATGCACAAGAAATTTGCAACAACGGAATCGATGACGATGGTGATGAACTCGTAGATGTATTCGATCCAGATTGTCCATGTGATAACCAAACACTCCTATGTCAGCCAACGTGCGAATTTGCTGTTGGTGGCACCGCATTAAATTACTCTAGTCAATGGGCGAGCCAAGCTTTGGTTCCCGTATATCAAACACCTTTGATTGCAGATATGAATAACGATGGTGTTCCTGATGTTATTATTATGTCTACAAACGGCATTGTAGAAAGTGACCCACGGCGAGCGAAAGATATTCTCATAATTAGTGGTACGACAGGAGCAACTATTACAACGATAACTACACCTTTTATGGCTTGGGTTGGTCCTAACCCTGTGGCAGTTGCAGACATTGATGGGGATGGTTTTGGGGAGGTAATTATTGCCGCCATGGACCACAGTAGCAATCCTGTGGGCGATAGAAGATATCTTTATTGTTATGAGCATGATGGAACATTAAAATGGAAATCAGACACACAGTTCGGATACCCATCTATTGGAAAGTTCGGTTCAGCATTGGCTTTAGCAGATTTTAATAGCGACGGAATTCCAGAGGTATATCTTTACAACCAAATTTTTAATGCCATAACGGGGGTAAAATTAGCTGAGGGCGGAGCTACAAATGGAATGGGAATTATGACCGTTCAGGCTTTCGGCGATTTATCTAATCCAGTTGCTGCAAATTTAACCAACGATCCAGGGTTAGAACTTGCCGCTGGAAGAACTGTTTACAATGTTACCATTACCAACATTTCAGGAACAACTGGTAATTCAATGGCGCCAATAACTTTTCCTTCAGAAAACGATGGTTACACTGCATTAGCAGATATTGATTTAGATGGAAACCTCGATGTTGTTGTTGCTACACAAGGAAATCCTACAAGAATTTATGTTTGGAATCCTGGAAATGGGACTCCCTTTTTAGTTGCAGCGAGAAATTTAACTGGCACAGGTGGAAATTTTATAGGAGTTCCCTTCATCGGTGATATGGATAAAGATTGCAGACCAGAAATTGGCGTGGTAAGATCAAGAGTTGTTTTTGCTTTAAAATACAACAACAATACTACACTTCAAACTAAATGGACTTTAGCCACTTCAGATGCTTCTGGTTTTACAGGAATCACTATGTTCGATTTTAACCAAGATGGAACTCAGGAATTAGTATATCGAGACGAAACAACCCTACGAATTATTGATGGCAGCGGATCTACACCTGTTATAATTGGCACAACGCCTTGTAGCTCCGGAACAGGTTCTGATATGCCAGTTGTTGCAGATGTTGATGGCGATGGACAAGCAGAAATATGCGTTACCTGCGCTACACAAGGCGTGCATATTGGGAGAGTAAATGTGTTTGAATCTTCAACCTCTCCATGGGCTCCATGTCGGCCTATTTGGAATCAATACAATTATTTTAATGTAAATATTTTAAATAATTTAAGAATTCCAATTCAACAACAACAACATCAAGTTTTATTGAGCACAGTTACTTGTCCTTTCTACACTTGCAATCAAAACAGGCCCTTCAACTCATTCTTAGCTCAAAGTACATTTTTAACACAAGAAGGTTGTCCAATTTATCCAGCTTCTGATGTTGCACTCACCATTCTAAATTCTTCTTGCACAGGTTCTGGTCAACTGAATTTAAGCATTAGAGTTACCAACGTTGGTAATGCACCATCGGATGCTAATTATCCGATTCAATTTTATGCAGGAAATCCACTTTTAAATGCATCCGCAATTCGGTTGGTTTCTTCACCTGCTCTTATTCAAACAGGAGCTTCTCTTGCTCCAACAGCAGGCGAAACAATCAACTTAAGTATCGACATTACTACGTTACCAAAGCCTTTTGATTTATTTGTTTTATTAAATGATGAAGGCAATGGAATAGCTCCATTTAGCTACCCACAAAGTACCTTACCTGAGTGCGACTATACAGATGATATAGCTTCCATAACAGGCGTAAACTGCTGTCCTTCGGGTGACCTAACCATCACAGGAATTACACCTCCTACTGCAACAATTTGCCAAGGAGGCAATGCTACATTTACCGTAAATGCAACTAGCACCATCGGTTTAAGCAATGCTGTTTACACTTGGACATTACCCAACCTTACCACACAAACAGGAAATAGCATTACTGCAACATCCGCAGGAAACTATAACATCAGTGTGATTGATAACGCACAATGTACCGTTAATTCTTCTGTAAACATTACTGTAACACCTCAACCAACTGCTGCATCTGCGGGTCAAAATCAAACCATTTGTAGCGATACGACTACGCTTCAAGGAAATGTACCAAGTGTAGGAACTGGAACATGGACTTTGCTCTTAGGAACAGGAACAATTACAAATGCAACTTCACCTACAAGTAATGTTGCGGGAATTGGAATTGGAACGAGCTCTTTTGTATGGTCAATTGTAAACGGTGGTGTATGTATTTCTAGGGACACCGTTGCTATAACTCGCCTAGTGGTTCCTACAACTTCTAATGCAGGAGCAAATCAGGAAGTCTGTGTTAATAATACTGCGCTTCAAGGAAACATACCTTTGGTTGGTAATGGAAATTGGACACTAGTAAGCGGTTCAGGAACTATTACAAACGCTGCTGCTCCCAATTCAACTGTAACTGGTTTAGGCATCGGAACCAACGTTTTTCAATGGACAATTACAAATAGTTCTTGTATTCCTTCTTCAAGTCAAGTTACCATTTTAAGAAACCCAGTACCAAGCACTGCTAATGCTGGAGTAAATCAAACAATTTGCGTAAATACAACAAACTTAAATGCTGTGCAACCTCTTGTAGGCGTAGGAACGTGGAATGTTGTTAGTGGAGGTGCAACTCTTACAAATGCAACTCTTAACAATACAGGAGTAACGAACTTAGCAATTGGCCCGAATGTATTCAGATGGACCGTTAGCAGCGGCAATTGCCCTACTAATTTTGCTGATGTAACTGTAACAAGAAACGAAGCCCCAACAACTGCGTTAGCTGGAAATGATCAAACAATTTGCTTAGCTACTGCTACATTAGCAGGTAATTCTCCACTTGTGGGAACGGGTGTATGGGCACTTGTTACAGGTGCCGGAAATATTACAAATGCCAATCTTCCCAATACTACACTTTCAAATTTAGGTTTCGGTGAAAATATTTTCACATGGACCATCACAAATGGTGTTTGTCCTATTTCCATAGATCAAGTTTCTATAACGAGAGATACACCACCATCTATTCCTGATGCAGGAACCAATCAAACTATTTGCGCAAATAACACATTACTTGCCGCGTCTTTGCCTGCTGTAGGAGTGGGAAGCTGGAGTGTTGTTTCAGGAACAGGCACATTTACCGACCCTACACTAACCAATACATCTGTTACAGGACTCGCAACGGGTGCAAATGTTTTCGCATTTACAGTTACAAACGGTGTTTGTCCTGCAACAAGTGACCAAGTAACCGTAAATGTTGACGCTCCAGTTCTAAATGTTAGCGCTGGAATTGACCAGCAAATTTGTGCTACAACAGCAACTTTACAAGGCAATAATCCTTCGGTTGGCACTGGCGCTTGGACGGTTATTTCAGGAGGCGGGACCATAACAACTCTAAATAGTTTCAACTCAACAGTTACAGCAATTCCGTTTGCAGCTAATGTTTACAGATGGACAGTTACTAACAATACTTGCTCTTCATTTGACGAAGTTACCATCAACAGAAGCCAAGAACCTTCTGCTGCAATAGCTGGTTCTGATCAAAGCATTTGCGGAACTACAACTACACTTGCCGCAACGGCACCCGCTATTGGCACCGGAACATGGACTGTAAATAGCGGCACCGCAATCTTTACTGACGCTTCAAATCCACTTGACCAAATTAGCGGACTTTCAGTAGGAGCTAACAGCCTTATTTGGACAACCAGTAATGGTTCTTGTCCCCCGAAAAGTGACATAGTAGTTATAACTGTTTCTGCAAACCCAATTGTACCAAATGCAGGAGCAGACCAACAAATATGTATAAACACTACCAACTTAAATGCTATACCAGTAGCAATTGGCACAGGAACATGGACATTAATTAGCGGAACGGGTACTATTTCTTCTATTAGTTCCCCAACTTCTGCAGTTACTAATCTTGGTATTGGTGAAAATGTTTTCCGTTGGACAATTGTAAATGGACCATGTACTGTTTTTGATCAAGTATCAATAACGCAAGATGCATTGCCTTCTCAAGCAATTGCTGGAGTAGACCAAACAATTTGTGCTACCACTGCAACTCTTGCAGCTACTCTACCAAGCATCGGAACTGGTATTTGGTCGGTAACCACTGGTGCTGCAACTTTAGCAGACAGTTCCGCTTTTAATTCAGGCGTTAGTAATTTAACATCAGGTGTCACATCCTTTACCTTCACCGTAACTAATGGAGTTTGTCCTGCAACACAAGATGCAGTAAGCATTACAGTAAATGAGATTCCATCCGCAGCCAATGCAGGTACAAATCAAACTATTTGTACCGATACAACTCAATTAAATGCTGTTGCCCCTTTAATTGGAACTGGAAGTTGGAGTTTAGTAAGCGGCACAGGAACAATCGCAACTCCTAATACTGCCCAAACAGCCATTTCTGGATTAAGTAATGGGCCTAATGTTTTCCGTTGGAAAGTAAGCAATGGTGTTTGTCCGTCAGATTCTAATGATGTTACTGTTTTTGTGGATGCGCCACCAACAACTGCAGATGCAGGAACGGACCAATCTATTTGCACAGACACTTTATCGCTCAACGCAAATGTTCCGTTACAAGGAACCGGTTTTTGGACGATTGTAACAGGTGCTGCAACATTTATCGACCCTGGAAATCCTTCTACATTAGTGAGTTCTGTTGGAGTTGGCATTAATGTGCTGCAATGGAATATTGGAAACGGAACCTGTCCTCCATCAACTGACCAACTAATAATAACTAGAGATTCATTGCCTGTTCAAGCAAATGCTGGGACAGACCTTTCAAGATGTAACAGCGACACAATTACGCTGCAAGGTGCAGATGCTTTCCCTGGAGTTGGACTTTGGACGGTTGTTTCTGGTCAAGGAACTTTCTCCGATAACTCATTATACAATACTTCAGTTTCTAATTTAGGCCTAGTAACAAATGTCTTCAGATTTACAGTAACAACAGGAAATTGTCCTTCTACTTTTGATGAGGTAACGGTAATAAATAGTTTGCCCCCTTCTACTGCAGCAGCTGGAAACGACACTACAATTTGTGGTAATTCCATCAACTTAAATGCACAAACCCCAACTGTTGGTAATGGAACATGGAGCGTTGTAAGTGGAACTGGAATTTTCTCTAACGGAACCAGCCCAACTGCCAACGTATCTAATTTAAGTCCTGGAATTAATATAATGCGCTGGACAGTTTCCAATGGAAGTTGCGTTCCTATTTTTGATGAAATTCAAATTACTGTTGATAAATTACCTGTAATACCAAATGCTGGTGGCGATGCAACAATTTGTGCAGACACAGTAAGTCTTTCTGCGGCTTTGCCAAATGTTGGAACTGGTCTTTGGAGCCTTGTTAGTGGAACAGGAATTATAACAAATACCTTAAGTCCAACAAGTTTGGTAACTGGTATTGCTGTTGGCACTTCTGTTTTCCAATGGACAATTACAAGTGGATTGTGTATAATTAGCGATAATGTTTCAATTACACGCGTAACACCTCCATCTGCCGCGGTTGCAGGTGTTGACCAAACAATTTGCGATTCAAGCACAACATTAAACGCTACTGCTCCATTAATTGGAACTGGAACTTGGTCAGTGGTTAATGGAACAGGAACATTTACAAATGAGAATGATGCCGCCTCTTCCGTAAATAATCTATCTATAGGTATTAATGAATTGAGATGGACTGTAAGCAGCGGAAATTGTCCGGTGAATGAAGATATCGTTCTGATAACTAGGCAAGAAAATTCTACTGTTGCTCAGGCTGGAATTGATAGAAATATCTGTACCGATACAGTTACACTTAATGGAAACGATGCGATTACTGGCATTGGAACTTGGACTGTAGGATCTGGAACTGGAACTCGAGCTGTAGCCACAGATGCTGTAACATTAGCAAGTGGTTTAGGTTTAGGCGCAACTATTTTTAGATGGACCATTGCAGCAAACGGTTCATGTCCTGAATCCTTTGATGAAGTTACAATTA
>Ga0105049_10004282_pt1 | contig 16756 bp, 7 predicted proteins | sample MAT06_FD_78087 | JGI IMG/M metagenome (GOLD analysis project Ga0105049, IMG submission 78087) | Freshwater microbial communities from Lake Fryxell liftoff mats and glacier meltwater in Antarctica - MAT-06 | ecosystem: Environmental > Aquatic > Freshwater > Ice > Liftoff microbial mat | place... | reverse complement strand
TCGATGTTGCGTGCTATTATAATTGAAATAAAATTCTATTTTTTTATCTATAGAGGCATTGTTCAAAATACCGGTTCACGATTTCGATCACGATTTTTTCAAACGTTTACAGGAAGTACTCAAGCGGTTTAAATCCGGTGAAATCACCATTTCGGTAAGAGATAAAGTCGAACTCAACTTTGCTACAGAAACAGACGAGCAATACGAATTACGTCTGCTTCGATCTATGAAAGAATAGTGCGAAGAAAAGGGCATTCATTTTACCAAAAAAAACCTCGAAGAATATGTAAAAAACCTTGTAAAGGAATGAGAAATATTATTTTCTCTGCTGATGCATTGGCAGAGAAAATAAATTCAAATCGGTAAATAAGAGTTTGATAATCAATGTATTGGAGTTGCTTTATGATGCCATAGCAAACACCTTTCAAAGGCAAACCAGAATCCATGAAAGGGAATATGCAGGGATCCTGGTCCAGAAGGATAAACGACGAACACCGATTGGTGCAGGGTAACTCCAGAATCAATTGAAGTGATATCCTGCTACGGTAATCATAAAGGATGATAGTTAGAATTTATTAAACTACTGTCGGCTTTGGCGAAATTTCCGTCTGATTCGCAAGAGGATAAATTGGGGACTGCAAGGTTATTTTCAAAAATTTGCTTTTGTCAATCATATATCTTTTTATTTGTGTATCCATTATCTCATTTTCCTGTGCGTAAAAATTTAATATTATTGATTGCCGTTGGTTTTTTATGGCTTCAATCTACCCAAGCTCAAGTTGTTAAACCTTGTGGAACATCAGAACACGACAGCCTTCGCAGGGCCGTTCACCCCGAAATAGGTACCATCCAGGACTTTGAACATAAGGTGGGCGAATGGGTGAAATCCAAACCCAACGACAAGCGAAATCTGAATCAGATCTACAAAATCCCAGTTGTTGTACATATAGTTCATTCGGGTGGAAGCATTGGTGCAGGAGACAATCTGTCTGATGCTCAGGTGATTTCGCAGATCCAGGTAATGAACGAAGATTTCAGGCGAAAGACCGGTACAAGGGGATTTAGCACCTATCCCCAAAGTGCGGATACAAAAATAGAATTTGAACTTGCCTTCAGAAGCCCGACCGGTACATCAACTTCAGGAATTATAAGGCACCTTGGTTCTTCTTTTGGCGTAGGCAATCCACCATTCCAGAAATCTGCAATTGACAACACCATCAAACCAGCAACCATCTGGGATCCGACTCAATATTTCAATGTCTGGGTTATGCAGGCCAGTGGCTTATATGGGTATGCCCAATTTCCGGAGGCTTCCGGTCTGCAGGGTTTTACCTGTTATGGATATAGTACTCTCGTTTTTGGAGCCAACACCGACGGGGTTGTAATGGCGCCAGCTGCTTTTGGGTCAAAGGACCTTGGCACCTTTGCCCTGGACAACGGAAAAGAATATGGTAAAGTGATGAGCCATGAAATAGGCCATTGGCTTGGTTTGAGGCACATCTGGGGCGATGCCAGCTGCGGAACCGATTATTGTGAAGATACACCAACCGCAGATTCGTATACTTTAGGGACCAATACCCATCCATCACCCAACAGCTGTGGTACTCCAGACGAAATGTTTGAGAACCATATGGACTACACAGATGATATTCAAAAAAATACCTTCACAATTGATCAAATGATACGGATGCGGGCAGTTTTGGAAAATTCACCCCGCAGAAAAGAATTGCTCTCCTCGCCTGCATTGTTGGCCCCTACCCTGGTGGATGCCGCCATTGAAACACTCATTTCACCCAGCGGAGATTATTGTTCAGGAAGCTCTTTTACACCATCAGTTTCTGTCAGAAACATGGGAAGTAGTGCACTTACCGCTGTAGGATTGGCCTGGAAGGTGGACGGAGGAGCAACTCAAACAGTGAACCGGACCACGAGCATTTCTTATTTACAAAAGGCAACGCTTTCACTAAATCCTCTCAGTTTGTCTGCCGGTGATCACACACTAAAAGTATGGACAGCAACCAGCAATGGGAATACTGATCCTGCATCATACCTGGATACATTTGAAGTGGCATTCACAGTAACTCCCGGATTGACGATTCCAGCAGAGGAAGTTTTTGAAACTGCCTCTTTTCCGCCTAAAAACTGGACTATCAATAATCTGAACAACGATTGCTTTGCCTGGCGTTCACAAGCTCTTGTTTCGGGTGGTCAAAGTACAGGCACCACTGCAATGACCTTAAACCTATACAGCTATACCCCAGCAACCGGGCAGAAGGATGAGCTCATCACGCCTTTATACAATCTGGCTGGCCAAACACTTGCTAATCTTTATTTTAACTACAGTTTTGCCCGAAAATCTTCCTCAGACAATTCCAATCTATCCATATTTATATCCTCAGATTGCGGAGCTACCTGGAATGCAACCCCTTTACTGAGTCTTTCGGGTGCCCAACTTGCTACCACTACAACCCAATACGATTCCGATGATTTTCGCCCCTCCTCCTTCAATCAGTGGAGTCTCAGAAATATAAATCTGGCTACATACCTCGGCAGTACCATCCGGTTAAAGTTTGTTACCACCAACAATGGTGGAAACAATTTGTATATTGATAATGTAGGGATTACCAATTCTACCAATAATGTTCCTACCATTCTTAGTTTCAGTCCCATAAGTGGAGTAGCTGGCACAACAGTTACCATAACCGGAACCAACCTTGCCAACCCTTCAAACGTCAATTTTAATGGAGCCACGGCCAGCGTCATATCCTCCACTTCCAGTCAAATCGTTGTCACTGTTCCCGTGGGGGCAAGTTCCGGAGCCATTTCTGTTTTCAAAACCCTGGGATCTGCCACGTCTGCAACCAACTTCATCGTTCTCAATCCACCTTCAATTTTATCTTTTTCGCCACTTTCAGGACAGGCAGGAACGGTGGTGACCGTAACAGGAAGCGACCACAATAACCTTACCTCTGTAAAACTTAACGGAACAACGGCCACATTTACCCCAATAAATCCAAATAGCTTCAGTTTTGTGGTTCCCGCCGGAGCAACAACCGGAAAAATTCAGGTGCAAAATGGACTTGGAACCGGTCTAAGTCAAAATAATTTCCTGGTTGGAAACTACATTGTAATGAGTAGTACGAACCAAACGACTTGTAATGGAGTGTTTCTCGACCCAGGTGGATTTGGAAATTATGATAATGGCCTCAACGTTGCCCAAACCATTTTACCTTCAGCATCGGGTGTTAAACTGTCTGTCACATTTATTGCTTTCAGAACAGAAAGTGGCTCGGATTATTTACGAATATACAATGGTACATCTACTGCATCTACACTTATAGCAACCCTAAGTGGTTCTTCACTCAACTTACCAATAACGTACTCTGCAACCAATGCTCCAGGGGCGCTCACTTTCGCCTTCTCATCAGGTGGTTCCTTTGTTGAAATGGGCTGGGAGGCAAATATTTCCTGCTATACCCCTGCACCACCTACCATCACCAGTTTTGCACCTGCCAGCGGAATCAGGGGTTCTATTGTATCCATTACAGGGACAAATTTTATAGGAACCACTTCTGTGAAGTTTAATAATATCCAAAGTCCCAACTTTAATATAATTAGCGCCAATTCGATTACAGCGACAGTACCCAACACTGCAACAACAGGTCTTATTCAGGTAAGCAATGGCCTTGGAACGGCCACCAGTTCTTCGGTCTTTGTGGTGGATACTACGGTTATTCCCTATTGCTTTCCAACCAACCCATCCTGCGGAAGTTCCTATATATCAAAGGTTGAAATACTTAATTCAACTTTGAACAACTCCACTACATGCAACGATTTCAATGGTTCGGCATATTCCCTTTTTTCCAACACAGGTTCAACTACCGCTGTTCTTAAACGTGGGCGAACCTACGTTTTGCAGGTAACATCGGGTAACTCTCAGGTTGCAGCCTGGTTCGACCTGAACCGGGACGGGATCTTTAGTACAAGCGAATATTTTTTGATAAGTACTTCTTCTTCTTCCGGGCCGCAATCTGTTTCTATTGCAATACCGCACAATGCTGCATTGGGATTCATTGGAATGAGAATCCGTAGCCGCTCAGGTTCATTTGGTAGCGGTGATGCCTGTGGAACATTCGGTAGTGGAGAAACGGAAGATTACTATGTGAAGATTGAGCAAAATACAAGTCCGTATATCATCTCTTTCAACCCTTTGTTTGGCCTTCCAGGCACTGTCGTTTCCGTTACCGGCGCCAACTTTACTGGTTTGACTGCTTTAAAATTCAATGGAACTGCCGCCACGTTTAATTTAGTTTCTTCAACTTTGGTGACTGCAACGGTACCAGCCGGAGCAACGACAGGTCGTATTTCGATTGCATCTTCTCTAGGCACAGATACTTCCATTGCTTCATTTTTTGTAGGTAGCCAACCTCCACCCAGTGTATTAATTATCCATTCAGATGACGCAACCCGGGTTGCTGATGTTTTCAATAAATTGACAGCAACAGGAGCTTTCAGTCAAATTGGTCTTTGGAATGGAACTAATTCAACTCCTACAATTAGCCAGCTACAACCATACAGAGCAGTTTTGGTTTATTCCAACTCTTCATGGCTTGATAAGAATGCTCTTGGCAATGTGCTTACATCTTATATTCAATCGGGTGGAGGAGTTGTCAGCGCAATGTTCAACCATGGATCCAACAACTTAGGTGGGCAACTTGGTGGCAATTTCATTCCTTTTGAGCTTATTCCCTTTGCCAACTCCTATCAGTCTGGTACTGATTTATCCATTGGTACAAGATACGCTCCAACTCACCCACTTTTGAAGGATGTACTTACCTTTCAGGGCGGAAACTCTTACAGACCATTGGGCAACAATATCAATCCGGGTTCCGTACGTATTGCCGATTGGGCTGATGGTACACCACTAATTGTAGCCAGGCAATACACAAGCCCTACATCTGCCCGGAAAGTAGATTTGGGGTTGTGGCCGGTTTCTTCGGATGGATTTACGGGTAGCTGGGCTAGCAATACGAATGGGGCTAACATTATGCGAAATGCGCTTCTTTGGGTAATGGGGGCCGATACAATGCCTTATATTACTGGTTTTGATCCGGGTATAGGTGTTGCCAATGACCTTGTAACTATTTCAGGTAGAAATTTGACGGGGACTACTGTGGTTAAATTTAACACTGCAAATGCAACCCAGATTGTTTCTGTGTCCGATACCCTGGTAAGTGCAAGGGTGCCGGCAGGTGCAACTACTGGTAAAATTTCTATTACGACTCCCCGGGGAACAGCCGTTTCTGCAAACAATTTCTTTATTGGTACTGAGGTGTCAATTTTTACCGGTTCACTGACTTTGTGTAATGGGAAAATAACGGATTCAGGAGGCAGTCTGGGGGTGCATGGCAACAATGAGAATATTGTTTTCACCATTTTTCCGTCCATTTCAGGTGCTCTTACCAGACTAAATTTTACAAAATTTCGGACACAATCCTGTTGCGACAGACTTGAAATCTACAATGGAACTTCTACTAACTCCTCTATCATCGGCACATATCAGGGTAACATAATACCCCCCGAAATAATGGCGACAAATATTGCCGGTGCTTTGACCCTTCGCTTCGTTTCCAATGGCTCTATTGTTGATTCGGGTTTTGTTGCCAATGTCAGTTGTTTTGTTCCTCCTGATCCTCAAGTTTTGGGATTTTCGCCTGGACAGGGAATCCAGGGAACTTTTGTATCAATAACTGGCAAGAATTTTATCAATGTCACAAGCGTGGCATTCAATGGCACAAACGCGGCAGGATATACCGTTGTAGACACAAACCAAATTACGACAACAGTCCCATTTGGGGCATCTACTGGAAAAATTTCAGTCCAAACAGGTTCAGGAACTGGCTTAAGCACAAACAACTTCCGAATTCTGGATCCAAATTTTAATTGCATTCCGTCACATCCAAGCTGCAGCGTTGGTGGGTATATTTCCAATGTTTCAATTGTTGGAACCAGCCTGAACAACCTATCAGCCTGTAACAATACTACTGCTTCAGCCTATACCAAATATCCTGCAACCGGAGTGGCTACCTGTACACTTTCAGTGGGTGCATCTTACAATCTATCTGTTACCTGTCAGAATGAAAGCCAGATCATTTCAGCATGGCTTGATTTTGACAGGGACTCCACTTTTGAAGCCAATGAGTGGTATCAAATTAATCTGAATTCAATTATTGGAGTTCCCAGTATTGTACAGATATTAGTACCATCCAACACGGCTCCCGGTACTATTATGGTAAGAATCAGAAGCCGGGTGGCAGGGAGTCCAAATGGATCTGGTGATGCCTGCACCTTATTTGGTTCCGGGGAAGCAGAAGATTACACGATATCAATACTTCCGGATATCTACTCCCGGATTGTTAGCTTTAATCCTTCCATTGGATTTGCCGGGGATCTTATTACCATTCGTGGCAAACGATTGCAAAACACTTCTTCTGTGAAATTCAATCAGGTTTCATCAGCTTTTACTCAAATCAACGACAGCACACTTACAGCCACTGTTCCATCGGCAGCCACTACAGGCTTGATAATCGCTACCACCCCTCTTGGTGTTGCAACGAGTAATGCAAACTTTGTTGTGAGAAGACCAGGCCGGCCAAACATTCTTATTCTTCACAGCCTTTCAGCAGTTGATGTAAATGGACTTGATGTAAAATCAAAGTTGGAAGCCGTTTACCCGTTCTCCGGTGTGGATGTTATAAATGGTAGCCAAACTACACCAAGCCTGACACAACTACAACAATACGATGCTGTCTTAATGTGGAATGTGTCAACTTGGTTCGACAGGATAACATTGGGCAACAATCTGGCTTCCTATATCAATGGAGGTGGTAGAGTAGTGGGAGGAATTTATGCTACAGGTGGCTCATCCGGTTCTAACCCTGGCGGAAGTTATAGTAGCTTTGAATTGATTCCTTTCGGATCGGGCACGTCTTCATTCAATTTGGGGATGGCCACTCCTACCTTGCCCGCTCACCCTCTGCTGAAGGAGGTTATGACTTTCCAGGGAGCAAGTTCAGGTGTTAGACCAAGTACCACCAGCATTTCTGCCGGAGCCATCAGAGTTGCCAACTGGACTACAGGAAACCCGTTGATTGTGGTTTCGAATGGAATTGGAACCCAGCTTGTAAGAAAAGTCGATCTTGGATTTTGTCCTGTTTCAGGAGATGTCGCAACCTATGGTTGGAACTCCATAACAGATGGTGCTAAAATTCTCAGAAATGCATTACTGTGGGTTACAAACAATGAAAATTATATTGACAGCAATTTTTCCATTTCAAGCTTCAATCCAGGCTTTGGCCCGGTTGGTACTCCAGTTCTGGTAAAAGGTAAAAGGTTTACAGGGGTTTCTGGACTGAAATTCAATGGTACTCCAGCAACTTTTGTCGTCTCAAGCGATACTGTTATTTCAACTTCTGTACCAATCGGGGCTGCAACGGGAAAAATCTCTGCTCAAAAGGGAAGTGATTTGATTCAATCACAAAACAATTTTATTGTGGGAGACACACTCCTCATGCTAAATGGAACTTATTCTTTGTGTGGTGGATTTATTGCATCCTCTAAATACGGTTCTTCCCTTGGAGGCTACTCAAATAATGAATTCACCACCCTTACATTAATTCCAAGTAATACAGGTAGTAAAATCCGGCTATCATTTTTAAATTTTTCAACTGAAAGTGGTTTTGATTACCTGAGGGTGTATAATGGAACTTCGTCCGGTGCAAACCTTTTGGGAACATTTTCTGGTTCCTCCTTACCAGGAACGATTACTTCAACCAATGCTACAGGGGTGCTCACACTGGTCTTTTCTTCCGATGGAAGTTCTATCTCTTCCGGTTTTCTGGCCACCATATCTTGTGTAAACGCAAATGGACCCAACATTGCAAGTGTTTCTCCGGGACTTGGTGCAATAGGAAGTCCGGTTATTATTTCGGGGGTTAATTTGAGTGGAGCTACATCGGTTAAATTTAACGGAACCACTGCCTCTATCAACACCAATTCTGCCTCAACAATAAATACGACTGTTCCTGGTGGAGCTACTTCTGGATTTATTACCGTTACAACTCCTTTAGGAAATGCTCAATCACCATTTTCATTTGTGGTTTGTTCAGAATTTACCAGTGTGCCTGCCGGTTCTGATACGGTAAGTCGCTGCGGCACTGGATCTGTCTCATTAATTGCTTCAGGAGTTCCGGTTGGTAGTTCGTACCGATGGTTTTCATCACCCACTTCTATCTCTTACCTTGCACAAGGATCCACTTTTAGCACTACCATCAACGCAACAACTACCTATTATGTAGCCTTTTATAATGGAAGTACAGGTTGCCTCGGACCCCGAAAACCCGTTGTTGCGAAAATTAATTCTTTACCAAATGCTCAGTTTAGCGGATTGCAAACTATTTATTGCCAGAACGATGCACCTTCTACATTAATTCCAGGTATTTCCGGAGGTACATTCACAAACACGGTTAACAATCAATTTGTTCCATCCAATTCAGGCACGTTTAATGTTACTTACACTGTTTTTTCGGGTGGTTGTACCAATAGCTCCAGCCAAATTACAACAGTCAGGGCTTTGCCGAATGCCAGTTTTATTGGATTGAAAGCAAATTACTGTCTCAATGAAGGAGCCACTACCTTGGTGCCAACTGTATCTGGAGGTGCTTTTTCGGGTACGACCTTGTTAACTGGCAGTCAATTCAATCCGAGTCAGATTGGAACATTTATTATTCGCTATACCGTTGTTTCGCAGGGCTGCACAAATTTCCTTGAAAAGACTGCAATTATCAATCCGATTCCAAATGCCCAATTTTCAGGACTTCTACCTGTGTATTGCCAGGGAACACCAGCCTCAATTTTGCTTCCTGCAATTTCCGGTGGGGCATTTTCAGGTTCTGGAGTTATTGGAAATCAATTTATTCCATCAGTTCCCGGACAATTTACCGTTACTTATACACTTCCTGGAACTCCATGTCAGGGAAAGAGTACAGCAACCACAAGTGTATTCCTTACGCCTGTAGCAAGCTTTACTTCAAACGGAATGAATCTGAGTTCTACAACACCTGGAACAGGAATGAATTTCCAATGGCTTTTGAATGGAGTCTCTGTTCCAAATGCGAATACCTCAACATTTTTGATTAGTTTGAGTGGTGGTTATCAGTTGGTTGCTACCAAAGGAAATTGTTCTGATACCTCCGCTATTCAGTTAATAACTGAAACAAAGGATCTTATAAATCAATCAGGGTTATTCAGTTTGTATCCAAATCCTGCTTCAAATTGGGTGCATATCAAATCGAATTTTACCAATATCAGATCCATTCAAATCGCCATTTCTAATTCAATAGGCCAGCTAATCGATTCCGATCTGGAAATACTCTCTGAAAAAGAAATTCGAATACAACTTGGATCTCTGCCATCCGGTGTCTATTTTATCAGACTCAATCAAAATGGTAAAAATCAGGTATTTCCTGTGAGAAAGGAATAGGTAGGGCCGTAGTGTTGCAACATAAAGTCTAAGGGCAATTGTTGAATTCAGGAGTATAAAAAATTTGAATTACTATCAGAATGACCTAATGGGTAACATGGTTTTCTATTCTACAGAAAGCGTGTTGTTGAGCCTCTAAGGATAGTGGAAATGGTTCGTCCATTATGTTTGTAATAAACCTGAAAACTTGTCTCCGCCTATAAGAAATTTTTGGGGAAATAGATTTTTTTCTTCATTTTTATTCCTCAATAATATTCAAAATTTACTATGAAAAAATCAATTTATCTTCTCCATTTTCTTGTTTTACCCATTCTCTTTTCTGGCTTTTCAGTCAGTGGTCAAACCCCTAACTATGTTCCTACCGATAATCTGGAAGGTTGGTGGCCTTTTAACGGAAATGCGGTGGACGAAAGTTTTACCGATCATGATGGTACAGTTCACGGGGCTGAATTAACCACGGATCGATTTGATATACCAGAAAAAGCCTATTATTTTAATGGGGTTGATAACAATATTACCACTGACTTCGCACCCGTTTTGGGAAATCAGGCAAGAACCATCAGTTTCTGGTTTTTTTCTCCGGAGGCTATTCTGCCAAACGGACATATTCACGGAGCAGAGTTGGGTATGGTTTGCTGGGGCGGATCAGGCTCCAACAATCAAGGAAGGGGTTTTGCTACAGTTATGATGGATAACAACCAACCGGGTTTGGATATTAATACTGCCTACAAAGCCTGCAATGTTAATACCTTAGGATATTGGAACCACTACGTAGTAAGTTTTTCTCCTACGAATGGCAGCAGCCTTCAGGCAGTGAAACTGTATTTAAATGGATATTTGGTTTCCGACATCAGCAGAACCTTCAACATTTCAACCAATATCAATACGGTGGATGATGTGAAACTAATGTTTGGCTCCACGATTACCGCTGGCCAATATTTCAAAGGAAAATTGGATGACATAGGGATCTGGTCGAGAGAGCTTACCGATGCTGAAATTCTGGAATTGTACTATGCGAGTGAAGTTGATTTCGTTGCGCAGCCCTTGGTTGGAAGTAATCCGGGAACCTTAGCAAAAATACGGGTTCGGTCCATTGGAACCGCTACGAGCTTTAACTGGCAGGTGAAGGTAGGTAATACGTATAATACTGTAACTAATTCAAGTACTTATATGGGCCAAGGCACCAATACCTTAAGCATTGTAATTCCGGCGGATTCTAATTTCAATGGCAGAACTTTCCGTTGCATCGTAGCAAGACAAAACCGGACAGATACATCTTCTGAGACTTCAATAAACGTCGTTACTTCCACGAAAAAAGGGAATGATGCAGGTAAGATTAGTCTTTATCCCAATCCTGCCAGAGATCAGTTTAGAATTTTCGGAATTGGAAAAGGTTCGGATGTAAAACTTATCGATAACCTGGGCCGTGAGCGAACCTTGGAGTTAATTGGGAATGACGTCTTTAGTTTGAGAAACATAGAAAAGGGCATTTATTTTGCCCGGTTCACTGACAACCAAGGCATCTCGGATCAGCGGAAATTGATCGTTTGGTAGCCGGATAACCGGTAGTAGAATGTGGAATTGATTCACTTTTGGGTTATCCTCAGGCAATTCCATTTTTGGCTGGGTGCAGGTGGTGAAATAGATGGATAAAAGTTGAACCAACTTGATATGTGAGTGCCGGCAAATCCGTTAAGTACTCACAACGGCTGATAGAAATGTGAGCGATAAGCAATTTTTACTCAAAATCGGGTGGATTTGAAATTCAATAAAACCAGATCTGTTCAGAAGCGCCATTTCTGTTTCAAGGAAATTTCAACTGGTCTGCCAATATCTGAATAACACCTAAATCAGCAGCCTACTTTATTCCATCAAATGGCTCACCAATGGTAACCCTTACCTTCTTTGTGGCATAATCTCCATCAATCAGAACTTAATCTTTAAACCAAAAGCTGTGGTTGTTTATTTTGATTACCCGGTCTATATATGAATCCTGAAGATATAGATGGTCTTTTGCCAAAAGTGTCCGTTTATCATTCGAAGGTGCCTGTTATGTAGTGATTGCCATCGGCATCCACATCGTGATCTCGTGGATCGCAAATGCCAGGACCTTTAAAATGTCGGTGCCAATCTACTTGCTGGGCATGGAGCGATGAAAACGACAATAGGAAGATAAAAAGGGTAAAGACTCTCATGGATGATGGTGGTTGAATGAATTGCGAAAGTAAGAATACAAATTTCGAAACGGACTGAAAATGAAAATAATTGGCGGTGCGCCATGTGACTGATATTCATTGTAATGAATTTTCAAAAGGAACTTCGGATCATTCATCCGTTGAAGAACTTGTCCCGACGTGGTGGGAGACATTGTCCAGGCTTTGAAGCCTTTATTGACTTTTACTGGGTAGTTAGGCCCACCTCAAGTGAATAGCCGGCAAAGTCGTTTTCTTTTCAAATATAATTTCTTGTTGCTGCCATCATTGTGTCTCAAGAAATGCCGGGGATTTTATAAACTTCCTATGTTTCCTTAGGGACCTCAGGTAAAGCTAATTTAAAGCATTGTATTTGAGTGTGATATCTTCATAGCCTCTGCATTTCGGCCAGGCATACCAAACAGATCTATTGATAAGACAAGCAACTTTGCTTTCGGGAATCCTCAATGTAATAAGGTTTAAATTCCAGATCAATGGACATGCAACCAACCGAAATTTTTGAACAGAATGCATTTCCAAAAATGCTTGCGATGGATGCATCGGCGGCATCCCTTCCGTTGGCTATTTTAACCAATCCATTTACCGGGACTAATTTGGTCGGATCAAAAAATATCCATTCCCCACCAATGTAAGCCTCAAAGCAGGCATGAAAATCGGGTGGATTTAAAAGATAGGCATACCCTGTAAAATAACGGGCAGGTATGGACAGTGCCCTGCAAAGTGTAATGCCCAGGTGCGCAAAATCTCTGCAAATTCCATGTCTTTCGATCAACGTTTCGTGCGCAGATGTACTCGAATTGGTCATCCCCACCAAATACTCCACATGATTGTAGATCCACTCACTGATTGCAGAAACCTTTGCGAAGTCATTTTCAATTCCGCCAAATTCTCTCCAGGCAAGCTTTTCAAATTTGTCTGATTGGCAATAACGGCTTGGGAACAAATAGGGGATAATGTCTGCATCAAGCTTTACCACCGGAACCGATTCTAATAGATTTTCCTGCTCAATGATTTGATAGTGTGTATTTACAACAGCAGAATAGGCGATCGTAAATGTAGTAGCCTCGGGAATGTGTACTCTTAAAAAGCGGGGATCACCGGGGGCAGCAACCGTCTCCTCTGATGGAAAGTAGGGCTCAATCCTCAGGGTCTCTTCTAAGATGGTCTGACTTTCAGATTGCGAGACCTGTATGTTGAATATAAACGTAGTCGGATCATTGACGATGTACTCCAGTTCACTAAAAACCTCAAACTTCATATTTTTTCCTTTGCACAGAAATCCTCACAATCTACAAACATAAATGTTGCGGGTTAAAAATCTTACGAAAGTGTGCAACCGGGTGTTGAACATAAGGGTGAACAAAATGGCTGAAGTGAATAGGAAATGGGCAATGAGTTTTTAATTTTTTTAGGATAAATCGGCTACACATGATTTGCGGTTAAAAATTATTCCTGGAAAATCGTTTCGGAATGTGGAGTTCTATTGTAAAAGCCGGCAATTCTTAGTCTGAATTTCAATAGTTGCCATTCAACAAATTCAATCGTAGTAGAACCTGCATTTTGCAATCAGGATTTCGCCTTCCCGAAATTGGTAGATAAGTCGGTGTTCTTCATTGATTCGTCTGGACAAGAATCCTTTATACTTAAACTTCAACGGTTCTGGCTTTCCGTTTCCTGCGAATGGATTTCTGGAAATATCTTTCAATAAATCATTGATTCTCCGAACCATTTTCTTGTCAATCTCTTGCCAATATAAATAGTCTTCCCAGGATTCATCCACAAAAACATATCTCACAGTTCTGTTGTTTCTTTTATAAAACCATCTCCCTTTCGGAGTTTCCCGATGGCTGAATCAAGCCTTGTTTCGTTCGATTTAGAAGAAAGTTCATATTGAGTGGCTTGCAATGAATTGTATTCCTCCAATGAAATCACCACAACACCACTGTCTTTTCCCCGGTTAATAATCAGGGTTTCAAAGTTTTGAGTCACTTTGTCCAGATAGTTTTTTATATCTTTCCTAAAATCTGAAATGGATGTTGTTAGCATGAGTCGGCAATATTTTGTACGAAAATACGTACAGAATTTTAGGTTTTAACCATTTGGTGGAATCTTAGTCGGGTGCATTTAAAGTGCTTTTCAATTTCATACGCAGAAACCAAAACCAAAGCAAATCTGGATTGGCTCATACTTATGAAAACGCATCTTAACGAAAACAGCGAGGATGCGTTTGAAACGATTAATTCGATCAGATCGAAACTTAAAATGCAGTTTAATATATTCACTGAAGCCGCTTTATAACATCCATTGCGCCTTCCGAAACATTCAGAAAAGTAGTCCATTACAGTTTGCAAACCCACCCAAGCTGAAGTCCGACATTTCATTTTAGAATAAGTGCAGAACTGAGGAATAGAAAAGAAGGAAACGTTTCAAGTTTGCAAGTTTACCTTCCTTGTAAAGACTTTCATTCACCATTGCCAATTGGGTTGAAATGGTTTTATTTAAAAACCTTAAAGAATGCCGATCTACCATGAAAAACCTTCGGGCAACGACCATATTTTCTCTATTAGCCTTTTTAATCATTGGGTCAACAGCATTTGGCCAGGTTTCAACCCCATCACGGGGACGTTTCAATGTGTAAGCCGGAGGGGGAATTGGTTTGTTATGGTCTCATTCACCGTGTTTTATTGTGGGTGAATGAGATTAAGAGACTTCTTCAAACAGTTTTTTGTTGGGTGCTGATAACAGAATCACACCATGGTTATCCGGTGGTCTGTCGATTTTCCGCAATTGATTTACACTTCAAAGGGCAGAGAGCCCTGATAAGAAAGCTGAAAATGGAGGTATTGGTTCTTATGCTTTGTTTCATTTGGTTCGCAAACCTACGCATACCTGGTATACGTAGGCAGGAGGGGGCTTTTCTGGGTTCATTTTGAAGAAGTTTTGGGGAGACGGCAAAGCCTCTGCTAATGGCTATTATTACCAGTTTGGTGCCGGGGTAAGGCGCTATTTTGGCAGGCATTTCGGTTTTTTTATTGAAACGAATTATACGAATCACCAATACAAAACGTTGACCATTGAGTCTGGTATTAATAAAGGAAGGGAATTTCCCGATTTAAAATTGAGGGTTCGTAGTCTTTTTCTTCAGGCGGGGCTTGTCTATGCTTTGGGAAAGTAGGGATGGTAAATGGATTTTAGACTTTTCCAATCACAATTCCAGAATAGGTATGAAGCTTAAAGATTTGTGATCTAAATGTTGCTCTACGGTGAATTATGGGTCTGTAAACGCATGGTTAAATCAAGATAATTCTTCTAATTTAATATGATCGATCACCTTGTACTCAGTCTGACATTAGATTCAGAAAATCAGTAAAAGAGGATATTTACTTTGGGAAATAGATTTGGAAATGTTTCACCTTTAAAGGCAGGAATTCAAATTTAAGCTCTTTATGCTGGTGAGAAGTTTTTGGCATAGGACTATGGCTGAGGGATAGAAGCGGAAATCCCACGCCAAAAGCGTGGATTGCAGCGAATAGCCCGATCCGCCACGGCGGACAGCCCCAAACCTAAATTCTTTCAATCAAAAGTCTTTGGCATATGGTGTGGAAAATCTTAATCATGCGAAATCAGTTTATCCAATAATTGTTGCGTCTTTTCTTTTTGATTCGTCAAAATGGCAAAGTGAATCATGGAGATCCGATTTCTATAATTGACTGCGTTAATCATTCTTAACTCATTCTCCGGTATGGCAAGTTGCTGCCGTGTAATTTGTTTTAATCCAGATTCATTCAAGTCAATCATAAGACTATCCAAAGGGGTTTGATTAAGATTACCCAGAACAGTTTTATTTGCAACCTGCATTTCGGTAAGTCGGATCATCTCCGGAATAAACACAGCATCAACATACAGGTTATTGTTCTTATTGATCACGAGCTCAATGCGCTCCAGCTCCTGGTAATAGTTGATGATGTTATCTTTGAGAATAGGATTACTGATGATATCGATATGGCCAGATGAAATAAGCTCAGAATAGGTAGGTGCTTTTTTAACGAAGGTTTTTCTTCCAACCAGAATTCCAATACTCGCTGAAAACAGGCTGTCTATTTGAAATCCCTGATGCTTTTTATAATAAACTACAATCGGTGTTGCTACGTTTCTGATTTTGGTTTCATAAGCAATTTGAAATTCAATGGATGCCAGTTGATCTTTCAAATCACGGTTAAAATTTTTGAGATAGACGCTTTCCTTTTGTTTTTGGATTCGACTATCATTCCAATCGTTAATCTGCAAGGCAATCAAAATCCCAATTACTACAAGGACAATTTCGCCAATAGCGTATTTGAGGTAGATGGATGTTTTTCCTTGAACCAAATGGGTTTGGCGGATGTTGCGGAAGAGTTTTATCATGGTTTATTTTGAAACAAATTAACTCTATGATTTTTGCTTGATCTGGAGTTTTAATTCGAGCCGATGGACGAGTTCGATGGTCTCTTTTTTTATATTCAGGACCAAACGAATGCAGTCTGAATTAACCCAATAGTGCACCGCAGCATTGCGAATAAACTTTCCTTTGTTTTTTTTCAATTCGTTGGTAGCAAGCCCGGACTGGGTTAGGCCAAATAAAAAAGCCGAGGTCGGTTCATATTTTAGCAAATCATTGTCTGCATACAATGGTGCATCGATGGGCAGTGCCCAATTGGTATTGACCTGGAAATTGGATTCCGTGGATTTATAATGTGCATAATGGGTCACAATCAAATCCCGCAATTTCGTGTCTTTAATCACTCCTAAATTGCCAGTACTGGAAAGGTCCTCAAATGTGGAAGTTGTAGGGTTGAAAAAAGGATAGTGACTTCCAAAAATTAAATAGTCCCGAACCGAGTTCAGAAGAATAGAATCAGGGACGGTGGCATTATTGAAAGCTTTGGCCATTTCATAAATGCTTTGGTTGCCTTTCTCCAAATCTTCCATGCTTTTATCAAACGTGATAATGTCCTGCTGGTTT
>Ga0105049_10004281_pt1 | contig 16758 bp, 13 predicted proteins | sample MAT06_FD_78087 | JGI IMG/M metagenome (GOLD analysis project Ga0105049, IMG submission 78087) | Freshwater microbial communities from Lake Fryxell liftoff mats and glacier meltwater in Antarctica - MAT-06 | ecosystem: Environmental > Aquatic > Freshwater > Ice > Liftoff microbial mat | place... | reverse complement strand
CTCCGTTACGCAGCGCTGACCCACTTCATTTTTTCGAGTGCAGCGTGGGTTAAAGGCGCAGCCTGTTGGTATCGCATTTAGGCGTGGCATTGAGCCATCGATCTGCGTCAATCGTGCGGTACTGTCGCCCACGCTGGGAATCGCACCCATCAGGCCAACGGTATACGGGTGGCGTGGGCTGTGAATGACTTCCGCCACCGGGCCAATTTCTGCAATACGCCCCGCGTACATTACCGCCACCCTATCAGCGGTTTCGGCAATCACGCCCATATCGTGCGTCACTAGCAATACCGAGGTGCCATTTTCACGGCAGAGTTTTTTGATGAGCGTGATAATTTGCGCCTGAATAGATACATCCAGCGCGGTAGTGGGCTCGTCGGCAATGATGAGCTTGGGCTCGGCTGCCAAGGCAAGCGAAATAACCACCCGCTGTCGCATACCACCGGAAAATTGATGCGGGTAGTGATCAATACGCGCTTCCGCCGCCGGAATGCCGACTTCATTTAATAAATCAATCGCCCGCTGACGCGCTTGCATCGGCGTTAACGGCAAGTGCGTGAGGATGGTCTCGATAATTTGTCGTCCAACGGTATAAAGCGGATTAAGGGACGTGAGTGGGTCTTGAAAAATGGCACCAATTTCACGGCCACGAATTTTGCGAAATTCGTCGAAGGGCAAATTATCAATACGCCGACCGTTCAGCAAAATCTCACCTGAGGCGATGCGCCCCGGCGGCTCCAACAACCCAATGATGGCAGCACCAGTGAGCGATTTGCCCGCACCAGATTCGCCAACCACACCGAGCACTTCACCGGCGGCAAGAGAGAAACTAATATCATCCACTGCGGTAAGTAAGCCGCGACGGGTGGGGAATTGAACACGTAAATTTTTAACTTCTAAGAGTGGAGTCGTCATGTTAGTTATCTCCACTAGCGTAATTTAGGGTTGAGCGCATCACGCAGCCAATCGCCAATAATATTAATTGACAGGACAAGGATGACCAGCATCAGGCCCGGAAAAACGGTAATCCACCATTCACCAGAAAATAAAAAGTCGTTACCGATACGAATTAATGTGCCTAGCGAAGGCTGTGTCGGCGGCACGCCAACGCCCAAGAACGAAAGTGTTGCCTCCGTGATAATTGCCGCACCCACATGCAGTGTGGCTAGCACCAACACCGGCCCCATTACATTTGGCAGCACATGTGAAAACATAATCGCTAACGGCTTACGACCGATCACGCGGGCAGCTTGGACATATTCTTTATTGCGCTCCACCAAGGTTGAGCCACGCACGGTGCGCGCATATTGCACCCACCCCGATGCGGCGATGGCAAAAATCAACACATACACCGCCACTTGGTCGTGAATATCTTTAAACACCACTCGCGCCACGCCGTCGATTAAGAGCGCAATCAATATCGCCGGAAATGACAGTTGAATATCTGCCACCCGCATGATGAACGCGTCGACCGCACCACCAACATAGCCGGAAATCAAACCAAGCGTAATACCAATCACCATCGACAGCGCCACCGCACAAATGCCAACGAGCAATGAGACGCGCGAGCCATACATGATGGTAGAAAGCACATCGCGACCCTGGTCGTCAGTGCCTAACAAAAATGTTGCCTTGCCCGCTTCCGTCCACGCCGGTGGGGTGAAGGCATCAAGCAAATTTAGCGTTTTCAAATCGAATGGATTATGCGGCGCGAGTATGGGTGCCAAGGCCGCGCCGAGGATCAAAATAAGCGACAAAATTGCCGCCACAATCACCAGCGGGTGACGTTTAAAGCTGTACCAAAGATCACTATCGAGCATGCGTTTTATCGTATCCATCTTAGTGGCCTCCCGATCCAGATTGCTCGACACGTAGCCTTGGATCCACCGCGAAATACAAGAGATCAACAATCAAATTCACCGCCACAAAAATAAAACCAATCAAACAAAGATACGCCGCCATCACCGGAATATCCGCAAACTGTACCGCTTGAATAAACAGTAGGCCCATGCCCGGCCACTGGAAAACGGTCTCGGTAATAATCGCAAAGGCAATAATGCCGCCGAGCTGTAAACCGGTAATGGTGATGACGGGAACTAAAGTATTTTTTAAGGCGTGGCCGAAATGAACGGCGTTGTTGGTGAGCCCGCGTGCGCGCGCAAATTTAATATAGTCAGTGCGTAGTACTTCCAACATCTCCGCACGCACCAAGCGCATGATGAGGGTGATCGGATAAAAGCCCAGCGTAATGGCGGGCAAAATAATTGCTTTCAAGCCGTCTGTGGTTAAGAATCCCGTTGACCAAAACCCAAGCTGTGTGACCTCGCCGCGCCCGAACGATGGCAGCCAGCCGAGCCACACCGCGAAGATCAGTATTAAAAATATGCCGATCAGAAAATTGGGTAACGATACACCCACCAAGGAACCAGTGAGCAGTACCTTGGATGTCCATTTATCGCGCTTTAACGCCGTGTAAACACCAAGTGGTATGCCCATAAATAAACCAAACACCGCAGCCGTCATCGCAAGCTCTAAGGTGGCAGGCAAGCGCTCGGCAAGCAATTGGGAAACCGGCCGGCCTAAGCGCAGTGAAATACCGAAATTACCCTGCACTGCATTGCCAATGAACGTGGCAAATTGCACATAAAAAGGCTTATCTAGCCCAAGCGACTTTCGCACCTCTTCACGGTCGGCTTGGGTGGCTTCTGGCGGCAGCATGAGGGAGACGGGGTCGCCGACAAAATTAAATAGTGAGAAGGCAATAAAGCCGACGGCCAACATGACCATCACAGATTGCAGTAGTCGTCGAATAATAAAGGCGAGCATGGGATTCCTGGGGTTGGTCTTGTACTAAAAATTTTCTTGTATCACAAATAGTGAAACCACTACGCGCCGTCATTCCCGCGAAGGTGGGAATCCAAGTTTGAGCAAGCTACTAGTGAACGGTGACAGCAACAAACTTAGATATCCCCTGCGTCCGAAGAAAGTCCCTTTTCGGGACACGGGAATGACAGTTTGAGATATGCGACTACTTCACCTTAAATCTAAAAAAATACGGCACGCCACTCGGCGGTAACACCGCTTCAATATTGTTTCGCATTGCCCATGGGATGATCGGCTTGTGTAGCGTCACAATCGGCAGCTCTTGATTCACATGAATAAGCGCCTCACGAATAATCGCATCGCGTTTTTTGAGATCAGGCTCTACCTTGAAGCGATCTACCAACGCATCAAATTTTGCATTTGAATAGCGACCGTAATTATTATCGCCACTCACCCCATTGGGCACTTGCGTTCGCAATATGCTTTGTAAAGTGTAAAGCGCATCTGCTGTTGGCGTGGTCCAGCTAATCAAATAAAAACTGGTATCGGCTTTTTGCAGCTTTGGAAATAAATTCGCCGTCGGCATGATGTTGGGTGTGGCGACGATGCCCACGCGCGCCAGCATCGGCCCGATGGCTTGGCATATCTCTGGCGCTGGCTGGTTGTTGCCGCAATCGAGTGTGACCGCGAAGCCATTTGGGTAGCCAGCATCAGCCAGTAACTTTTTTGCTAACGCTGGATCGTAGGCGAGACGTTTGTCCGCGTCCTTCGAATAGCCCTGATCACGCTCGGTAATGATGGTGCCGGTTAACACCGCTAAATTACGCATCACCTTAGTGCGAATGGCGTTAGCGTCAATGGCGTGTGCCACGGCTTGACGCACGCGAATATCTTTCCACGGATTTTTGCCTTTAACGTTGCTGTAGAGCAATTCATCACGCTGCATATCGAACACTACGTATTGCACCCGTGCTTCTAGCCCCTCAATAACCTTCAACTCTTTTGAGGCACGCAGCCTGGCGATATCTTGCGGCGGTGGGTCATTAACGAATTGCACTTCATTGGATATCAGCGCGGCCATGCGCGTCGGTGCAGATTTAATGGGCAGCAAGGTGACTTCCGTAATATTGCCTTTCTCAGGGCTTGCTTTATTCCACCAATCTTTATGTTCTACCAATACAGTTCGTACATCGGCCTGGCGCTCTTTGACGGTAAACGGGCCGGTGCCGTTGGCGTTGCGCGAGGAAAAGGTATCTTCTTTATCTTTGTAATTTTGCGGGGTTTCAGCTTTATTCTTTTTGGCCCACGCTTGACTCATCACGCGAAATTGCACCAAGTGATTCGGCAACACCGGGTTTGGCTCACGCATGACGAAATCAACCGTTAAGTCGTCAACCTTTTTAGCACTTGCCACACCTTGCACGGAAATTTTGAGCTGGGAAAGTGGATGCAGGCTGCGGGCGACTGAAAACACCACATCATCCGCCGTCATGGTGCTGCCATCATGAAATTTCACATTCGGGCGCAACTTGAAACGCCACGTCATCGCATCAGGCTGTGACCAAGATGAGGCTAACCACGGCACGATTTTGTAATCTTTATCGCGGCCAACCAAGCCTTCATACACATTCGACAACAAACGTGTCGTTACCGCCAAATTAGCCGCGTGCGGGTCAAGTGTTTGTGGCTCGTCTTGGGTGGCGTAGCGAAGCGACTTAGCATTAACAACACTTGCCGCCGCCATGGCAACTAAGAAGGTAATTAGGTATGGTGACAATCGAAACGCGGATTTCATAAAGGCTTTCGGCAAAAGCACAAATGGGTTGCTTAGTGAGATAGCAGTCGGCAGATAGACAGATCCAACGCCACAAAAAAACACCCGCTGGCGGTTTTCCAGTGGGCGGTGGACTGTTCAAATTATAGCAAGCGCAAGTTGGTCAAATACAATTCACAAAACCGAGCTGATCTAGTTAATGACGGCCCACTTCGCGTTCACCCGATTATCAGGCCGATGCACTACCGTCACGTTTTTACGCATTGCCCACGGAATGATTTGATGATGCAGCGGAATATGACCCACATCGCCTTGATGCAGCATCAGCGCCTCACGGGTTAATGAAGTGCGCTTGGCAAAATCAGTTTCCGTTTTAAGCTGATCAATCAACGCATCAACTTTCGGGTTCGAATAGCCTAGATAGTTTTGCTCACCATCGCCGCCGGTAGCCTTGGTGCGAATAACGGACTGCAAGGTGTAGAGCGAATCAAAAGTCGGCACACCCCAGCCGTAAAGGTGAAAACTAGAGTCACTATTTTGAATTTTCGGGAAATAAGTCGCACGCGGCATGGAATTAAGCTTTACCTTGATATCGATTTTGGCGAGCATGCCAGCAATAGCGGTGCAAATACGTTCGTCGTTGATATAGCGGTTATTCGGGCAATCAAGGGTGATTTCAAAGCCTTGCGGATAGCCTGCTTCGGTCAGGAGTTTTTTAGCATTTGCCAAATTGACAGGCGGGCGTTTTTCGACATCTTTTGAGTAGCCGCGCACTTGCGGCGCAATCATCGACATCGTCGGCAGCGACAATCCCCGCATCACTGTTTTTTGAATCGCCATCACATCAATGGATTGAAGCATGGCTTGGCGAACGCGCACATCCTTAAGCGGGTTTTTGCCTTTCACGTTGGAATAGAGCAATTCATTGCGGCCTTGATCCATGACTAAAAAAACGGTGCGGTTTTCGTTGCCTTCGAGTGTTTTTAATTTTGCGTTTGCTTTTAAGCTGCCTAAATCTTGTACCGGAGGATCAAGCACTAAATCGATCTCGCCGGTGATGAGCGCAGAGATACGAGTAGCGTCTTGTTTGATCGGCAGATAGACAACCTCGGTCACATTGCCTTCGCGCTTGCCCCACCAATTGGAGTTGGCAACCAACACCGTTTTCACATCTGGCTCGCGTGCTTTCAATACAAACGGGCCGGTGCCATTGGCATTACGCGCGGCAAAGGTTTCTTCTTTATTTTTGAAATCCTGCGGCTTTAATACATTGTGTTTATTACCCCATGCGCGGCTCATGATGCGCACTTCTGTGAGCTGATCTAGCAGTGTTGGTGTCGGCCCGGTGGTGATGACATCTACCGTTAAATTATCAACCCGCTTGGCCTCCTTAATGCCCTGTATAAAAACGGTGAAGTTGGAGGTTTTTTCAGTCGCGCGAGTGATGGAGAAAACCACATCGTCGGCCGTGAACGGAGTGCCATCGTGAAAAGTAACTTTATCGCGCAGCTTAAAGCGCATGGTGGTCGGGTTGAGCTGCTGCCAGGAGAGTGCAAGACATGGTTCTAAAGCCATCGTTTTGCCGCGATTTAATAGTGGCTCGTAGACATGGTCTGATATCGCATTATTTAAACCCTCATTTTGTGCATGTGGGTCCATGGTGAGCACGTCACCCTGTGAGGCCCAGCGGAAGGTTTTAGCCTCAACCGCTGAAGCACAAAATGTGCTCAAGCCGATTGCGGCCGCTACTGAAACTACAATGTTTTGTGCTGAAATATTCATGTTTGTCCTAAGCAACAATCGATAAACAAAAAGTCTGCCTGACGCGGCTGGCTAAGTCAATGACGATTCTAGATTTAGGCCAGCGCCTTTGGGTCTAGAGTGCGAGAACGCTAAAATAATGAAATTAATTTTTGGATGGGAAACGTAATGACCACTATTGTTGTAGTTAAAAAAAGTGGTGTGGCCGTTATCGCCGGCGACACTTTAACCACGTTTGGCGCCACCCGCTTGGGCAGCGTCCACGACGCCGCGCCCGAAAAAATCCTTAAACACAACGGAACATTTTTCGGTATTGCTGGCTCGGCCGCGCATCAAATGGTGTTGGAAAGCATTTTGACTAACCATGAAAAAGCCAAAGACTTCAAATTCAGCGGACGCCACGAAATATATGAGAGCTTTCGTAAAATTCACCCCATACTAAAAGAGGAAGCCTACTTAAACACAAAAGAAGAAGATGATGATCCCTATGAGTCTTCGCAGTTAACCGCGATGGTGGTCAACGCTTCTGGCATATTTGGTGTGTATTCGATGCGCGAAGTGTTTGAGTTTGATCGCTTTTGGGCGATTGGCTCGGGGCGTGACTTTGCACTGGGCGCGATGTATACGGTGTATAACAGCAAAAAAACGGCCAAAGAAATTGCCGAACTTGGCGTGAAGGCAGGCTGCGAATACGATACTGGTACGGGGCTACCGATGAATATTGAGAGAGTGAAGTTAGCGGCGAAGTAGGCAAAATGATGATCTGGCGCAAACAACGCTAGTATTGAAAAATGAACCCTTAATACTGGCAAGTCGAACGCGAAATTACCTAAGTTGCTGGCAACGCCCACTAATACTAGTGGTTTTATCGGCCTTTACTAAAATTCGTCGGCGCTAATTTGCCTTAAATTGCCTTATACGGCGGTTACAAATAATTCCATGACAACTCTACTCACCACACGCATCGATAAATACCTTTGGGCGGCGCGGTTCTTCAAGACCCGCCAGCTTGCTATTGATGCCATTAATGCGGGTCGCGTAGAGGTCAACGGCGAGCGGGTAAAGCCGGCCCGCATGGTTAAGGTAGGGGAAGTTATCCTTGTCAGGAAACCGCCTTATGAATCGACTATCATCGTGGCGTTGCTCTTAGAAAAACGCGGTGCGGCGTCAGTAGCGATGACGCTGTATCGTGAAACCGACGTGAGTGTGTTGGCGCGGAAAGCGTTAAAGAAGGAGTTGGAGGATCTGCCACCGCCACTATTCGCAGGGCGGCCCACCAAAAAAGATCGACGCACGCTGGAGAAATTTTTTGTTACTCAACACGCTCAAATCGATACCCGAGACTAACGGCCGAACGGTGACAATTTGCAGCCACCTAATTTTTTTAGGTATCCTTGCCGTCGTCAGTACCGCGACTGCTGCAGCGCCACTTGAGTACGTAATTGACCCCGTCGCGACCAAGACAACCTACGAAACAAAGTACTTAGGCTTCATTGCCGTGCGAGGTGTATTCACGCGCATGACCGGGGTAATGCAATACGATGCAGAGCCTGATCGAATCAAGCTCGCGCATGATCCCGCAAGCGCGCGTCTCGCCACTATTCACGTCGTCATCGACACCACCACCTTACAGCCGACGAATTTTGATAGCGAAACGAAACGGCAAATGCTGCGCGGACCAGAATTTTTTAATGTTGATAAATTTCCAACCATCGAATTCAAATCGAGTAAATTCCGCTTCCAACCTAATCCGCTTGGAGAAGAAAAATTAGTCGCCATTGATGGCACTTTAAAATTGGTAGGCCTAACCAAACCCGCTACGCTTAACGTGATAAAAAGCAAGTGTGAGCCTGCCAGCGCCACGCAAAGTGCGCGCTGCACTGCCACTACGGAGTGGATCGTTAAACGCTTTGAATTCGGCATGAGTGGCTGGGCGAATACGGTGAGCGATGAGGTAAAAATTAGTGTGGATTTGGTTGCCGTGGCGGCGGCGGTTACGGCGGCAGCTCACGGGGCAACTACCGGGACAGCGCCAAATAATGCACTATCAAATGATAAAAAGTGAATAGGGGCGGGCTGTTCGGCGTATTTATGCTCGAAACTGCTCGCCGATAGACGGTTTTACTTATTTTTTAAGTGTAAGTGGCAAGATTTGTAGTTTGCTCACTAGCGCTGCCTGCGCATCGGCCCCGCGCGCATTGCCAAATCCCATTAACGCGTTATCAACCGCACGGCTAAACATGGGTTTATCAATCGCCGACTCAAGTTTTAAGATAAACATATCAGCGTTTTGCCCCATGGCAGGCTCCAATGCGCGGCGAATCAATAGGGTGGCGGCTGAGCGACAAGCGTAAATACTTTCTAAATAATTCATTGGTTTAGTAGCCTCACTGCTCACTTGCGTGTTATCAACCAAGCCCAGTGTAACTAGCTTCGCAAGCGTCGCTTCAATGTTACCGAGGCTACCAAGTGGCTGGGTAATGTCGGCGACACTGCGTTTGCCATTCACCATGAGCAGCGTTGATCGCTCAATAAAATTTTAGCCGCATGTTTTATTGAGCATTTCTGCATCACCCGCGGCTGTCTTGGAATAATGTGCCATTTCCCTACCTCGTTATTCGCAATGAACGCACGATAACGGAAAAATATCTCGGTGAATAGTGCGTTAACAATTTTTGATATTCATTGTGAATTGTGTCACTTGCCGCTACCCTTACTGACCAGTGGCAGATACAAACTTACACAAGTGCCGCCACCTTTGAGAGGAATAATTTCGACGTGTCCACCCAAGCGCGCGGCGCGGTCACGCATATTGGCGAGCCCTCGACCATTGCGAATCTTGTCGTGATCAAACGATTGACCGTTGTCCGTCATTCGCACCAGCACACGACCTGCGGCACGATCTACCCCCGTTGACAGGGTAATCTGCGTGGCATTTGCGTGTTTGAGGGTGTTGGTGAATGCTTCTTGCACGATATGCAGCACGCTTCTAACGTTGCTTGGGTCAAGGTAATCTAATGGCGGCAAATCGGTTACCGCCCATTCCAGCGTGATACCCGCCGCTTGCAAGCGCGGCTCTAGTCGATAACGCATATTACCCAACACCACTAACAAGTCCCGCTCAACCGGCTCAAGCGAGTCGATGGTAAGTTTTAGTTCATCGATCGCATCCGCAATGATTGATTCAAGCTGCGCCTGCGAGAGCGTGCCGCGGCGCATGACAGCCAGCGTGGACATCAAATGTGAGCCTAGTCCATCGTGCATATCGCGCATCAGCCGCTGCCGCTCCTCGGCAGTCGCGCGCTGCTGGTCGAGCGTGCGCTCGCGTAAAAAACTTGCGGCCAAATCACGCTCGCGTATCGTGATGCGATTTGCCAAATCAGCGTTGAGCGACTCGTAGCTATCTAGCGTCTCCACAAAGCGTTTCACCAACAGTGCTGCGACTGAGATTAACAGCAGCGGTAAGCCAAGCGGCAATAAATATAATCGATCAAAGCCTAGTAGCTCTTGGTAGTTTATGAAATCATGCACGCCGACCGTTGCATTAAATAGCACCGCGACCGTCATCAAAATATTGCCGCGCGTAAGCTTGCGTGTGAGTTGATAAACCAGCAGCCCGGTTAAAAACGGCGCCATCAAGGCAAACACGCCATAAATAACGGAGGTGGCTAACCAAAATTTATCGACGAGCGCGCAGAACATAATAAAAACGGAGCAGATAACGCCAAATATTATCAACGCGCGCTCGGTTCTGGGCATTTGACGATTGGCGTAATGCAGCGAAAAATTTACCTGCAAAATAGACAGCCAGCACATTGCCGGTACCGCCATCGCCGCCAGCCAATCTGGCGTGTCGCGTAAATAATGATGAAATAGTCGCACCACGGCCACTAATGCCATCAAGCCAAACAGCAAAAACATCGTCTCAGAGCGACGTCTTAACCACAACGTAAGCGAAAAAATCGCCATCACCACCAGCACCCCCGTGATGAGTTGCGGCGCGCTGGTTTGAATAAAGTAACGCGTATCGTAGGCAGACTTCAGCGCGTCGGCATCACCAAACAGCACGTTAGCGATGCCTGCGCGCGCATAGAGGTCAGGATGCAGACGAATAAGTAACGTATTCTCACCTTCGCGTATCAGGCTTGACGGCACTAAATAATATTGCGCTAGATTCCACGACTCTTGCGGCTTAGGCCCGAGTCTGCCGCTAAGCGCAAATGATGAGCCATTTAGGTAGATCTCGATATTATTGGTCACACGTGAGATATATACGGCTCGCTGCGCGGCCTCGCGGCCATCGTGCTTAGCACCGTGATGCGTAAACGTGAGCCGATACCAGCCGTATTTTCCCCAATCACGCTTTTCTTTACGCCAGCTATCGGGCAAATCAACCACTTGCCATTCGCTTGTTGCCGCAGGCAGAGTCGTTGCGGACGACTGCAAAAATTCGGCTTCGGTATAAACAATATAGGGCGTAACGATTGCGCTATTGTTGGCAAATGCGGCTGCGATAAACGTTAGCAACACCCACAGCCACAACCACAACGAAATAGACGCCCGATCACGGCCGACCCAAGTCATCGGTGTTTATCTGTGTTCATCTGTGATCCCGTTTTTTTATGTCTATCGACGCGCTATCGCCGATAGCCTGATGTCAAAATTGCCTAATTGCCTACAAGGTGCGGATCAGACCCATGCGGTTGGCTTCAAATACCGCCTCGCCGCGCGAGTGTACCGCAAGCTTGCGGTAGATTTTTTTGACATGGCTGGTCACGGTGTGCGGGGAAATGCCCATGAGTTTACCCATCTCCGGATAGTTGTAGCCTTTTGAGGCGAGGAGCAATATTTCACGTTCACGATCAGACAGTGTGACGTCACTATCAATGATGGTCACTTGCGGCACGCTTTCAGCGTGAAAGCGCTTTAATAAGCGGCGCGCAATGATGGGCGAGATGGGCGAGCCGCCCGCGATTAATTCATGTAAGCCCGATAAAAAACTGGTTTCTGAAGCGTCTTTAAGCAAGTAGCCCGCTGCGCCCGCCTCAATAGAGGCCAACACATGCTCCTCGTCACCAAAGACGGTCACCACCATCGACTCACAGCTTGGTAAAGTCTGGCTCGCTTGACGAATAATTTCAATCCCCGAAATATCCGGCAGGCCTAAATCGACTAACAAAATGTCCGGCTTACGCAGGGCCAACATCGCCAAGCCCTCACCGCCCGTGCCAACGCAAGCCACAACTTCAAAGGCCGCGTCTTTAGCGAGTATGGTCGTATAACGGTCTCGAAACGCTGCATCATCTTCAACAATTAGTACGCGCGACATAGTGGTTTAACTTATTAACTTTAATAAGTGATTGTACCGCTAGGACTTTGATTGGATATACCGCGTTTGCGGGATGATGGTCTCCGCGCTGAGCCGCTAAAAACCGGCTGACTCAATCCAACGGCATTAACTCTTTTTCATCGAATCAAAAAATTCGGCGTTGTTTTTAGTTGCTTTTAGCTTGTCAATTAGAAATTCGGTCGCCTCTAACTCGTCCATGGCAAACATCATCTTGCGAAGTACCCACACGCGTTGGAGGATTTCAGGCTTTATCAACAGCTCTTCTTTACGCGTGCCGGAACGGTTTACGTTGAGCGCAGGGTAAACCCGCTTTTCTGCGGCGCGACGGTCCAAGTGCACTTCCATATTACCGGTGCCTTTGAATTCTTCGTAAATCACATCATCCATGCGTGAGCCGGTGTCGATCAGGGCGGTAGCGATAATGGTGAGTGAGCCCCCTTCTTCGATGTTACGCGCCGCACCGAAAAAACGCTTGGGGCGCTGTAGCGCATTTGCATCCACACCACCAGTGAGCACTTTGCCGGAAGCCGGCACCACGGTGTTGTAGGCGCGCGCTAGACGGGTAATGGAATCAAGCAAAATCACCACGTCCTTTTTGTGCTCGACCAAGCGCTTGGCCTTTTCAATCACCATCTCGGCCACTTGCACGTGGCGCGTAGCGGGTTCATCGAAGGTGGAGGAAACAACCTCACCTTTGACGGTGCGCTGCATCTCGGTAACTTCCTCAGGGCGCTCATCAATGAGCAACACAATTAACACTACTTCAGGGTGATTGCTCGTAATCGCCTGGGCGATATGTTGCAACATGACTGTTTTGCCAGACTTAGGCGACGCCACTAACAGGCCTCGCTGGCCTTTACCAATGGGCGCGATGATGTCGATCACGCGACCCGTAATATTTTCATCCGACTTGATATCCCGCTCTAAGGTGAAGGGTTTATTCGGAAAAAGTGCGGTTAAATTTTCGAACAATATCTTATTTTTGCCCGCCTCCGGTGGCTCCCCGTTAACCTTATCTACCTTCACCAACGCAAAGTAACGCTCTCCCTCTTTTGGGGTGCGTATCTCGCCCTCAATGGTGTCGCCCGTGTGCAAATTAAAGCGCCTGATCTGCGAGGGACTCACATAAATATCATCTGGGCCTGCCAAGTAAGAAATATCGGGCGAACGTAAAAAGCCAAAGCCATCTTGCAAGACTTCAAGTGTGCCATCGCCAAAAATAGCGTCGCCTTTTTTTGCTTGATGTTTAAGCAACGCAAAAATCAGCTCTTGCTTACGCAGGCGATTCGCGCCTTCAAGCTCGACCTCCGCAGCCATGGCCACCAATTCAGAGACGTGCTTTAGTTTCATTTCAGATAATTGCATGGGCGCCTAGGCTCCTTTTGATATTACGGTCGCAACACAGAAGCTGCAAATAGATGGTGACAAAAAAATGGTGGACGTCGCTAACGTTGTCGAAACGTTGCTTAGCAAATCGCGCGGCATCAAGAAGGGCTCGAACAATAGCGACCATAGAGAGCGTCGTACTTACGAATTACTGCATTGGGGGGCGCTTCAGAGATAAAACGAAGACTTACCGGAGGTTTTATTACGTCTGCGGAATGACATTCAACGCAGATTGGGTATGAGTATAACTAAAAACGCGCTGGGCGCAAGGAAAATTATGCGTCCCAGCGATATTTAGGAGATCGTGACGACATCCTGCAGACAGCACACAAACGACGAAACAATCAGCAACTTAGATATTGGCGTCGATAAACGCGGCTAATTGCGTTTTAGACAACGCGCCGACTTTGGTGGCCTCTACCGTGCCATTTTTAAACAACATCAACGTTGGAATGCCGCGAATACCGTACTTAGGCGGAGTGGCTTGGTTTTCATCAATATTGAGCTTGGCGACTTTTAGCCTGCCCGCGTAATCGCGCGCCACGTCTTCCAAAATCGGCGCGATCATTTTGCACGGCCCACACCACTCTGCCCAATAGTCGACCAAGACTGGGATTTGACTTTGAATCACGTCTGACTCAAAACTGCTATCACTGACATGCACAACTTGTTGACTCATGATGACCTCGTTTTATCAATTTTTGGACGCCGCAAAAAGTATGGTGCTAAATTATTCGGCGAGTCGCGATTATGCCACTCTTCAACTGGCTCTATGTCTTCGCTGGTTTTTTCTGCGCGCGTTGAGTGCTGAGGTGCTAAGGTGCTGAGCGGTCTGCTAAAATATTTTTTCTTATTCAATACCAAAACCCTACTGCGCCATGACCTACGTTATCACCGAATCCTGCATTAAATGTAAATACACCGACTGTGTGGATGTTTGCCCGGTAGATTGTTTTCGTGAGGGGCCAAATATGTTGGTCATTGACCCTGATGAATGTATTGACTGCACGTTGTGCGTCGCCGAATGCCCAGTGGAAGCGATATTTGCAGAGGACGATGTGCCAACGGCGCAACAACCATTTATCGCAATTAACGCCGAACTCGCCAAAATGTGGAAGCCGATTGTGCAACGTAAACCTGGCCCTGTGGATGCAGACGAATGGGCAAAGGTCAAAGAGAAAGCACACCTGATTGAAAAGTAGCGGCAGCGCATTTGATGCGGCCATCGGTTCCATTGACCGACTTGGCGTTGAAGGTATCACGCTGCTCACACCGAATGAGCGCCTAGCAGCCACACTCAAACATCAATTTAATACCGCGCAGTCCGCACATGGCCGCCGGACTTGGGTATCGCCGGATATTCTGCCGCTAAGTCGTTTTTTTGAACGTGTCTTCTCCCGTTTGCCGCAGCAGATGCCGGCCTCCTTACAGCGTCAGTTCATCTCAAATGAGTTAACACTCATGCTATGGGAACAGGTGATTCGCCAAAGCGAGTCGACCGATGCGTTAGCCCTACTATCGATTCGCGAAACGGCAAAAAATGCCGCATCCGCCTACAACTTGGCTCACCAGTGGCAACTTTTTCCAGCTTTACAAAATTATCCATCTGTTGAAGATAGCCGCACATGGATGGTTTGGCAAAAGCGTTTTCGCGAAATACTTATCGAGAAAAAATTAATTACGTCGGCAACGTTGCCCGACTATTTGCGTGCGGTGCTCGAAAAAGTGGACGACAAGTCATCAATGCTGCCCAAGGTATTGATGACGGCTGGCTTTGATATTGTCACGCCGCAACAGCAGCAATTTTTCGATTCACTAGTCACCTATGGCGTTACAGTTACCCCGCATACAACTCCAGCCGCACCCGCGCAACAGGTTTCAAGGGTTGCCTTTGCAACGGAAGAGGATGAATTACGTGCGGCGGCGTCATGGGCAGCTGCAAAATTAGCGGTTACGCATCAACAAAATATCGCCATTGTGGTGCCCGATCTGCGCGGCAAGCGTAGCCAGATTAAGCGCATCTTGACCGATACATTAACCCCCATGGCGAGGTGTCTAGGTGAGACGCCGCCGGCCCACTTTAATCTTTCACTTGGCGTGCCCCTCAGTCACTACGCGTTGGTGTTCGATGCGATTAATTTGATCGCGTTTTCACTATCGTCTCAATTGCGAAAACCTATTCCCACGCTGGATTTCAGCGCGTTGCTACGTTCCCCATTTATTGCCGGGGCGGCAACGGAAATAGCCGCACGGGCCAAGCTAGATGCGGTGTTTCGCGATATAGCACCCCATGAAGTGAATTTGTTTGGGTTGCAGCGACAGCTCAAAACCACCTCTGATAAACGTCTCATTAACGCTGCCTCGTCATGCAATATTTTTGTCGCACTGCTTGATCGTGTCGCACAATTAAAGGCACCATCGTCAAGCGCATCGCCATCTGACTGGCGGCAACACTTTAGTCAGATTTTGTCCGCTTGGGGTTTTACCACTGACGGGCAGCTTGATTCCACTCAGTACCAAGTGTTGGCAAAATTTCGCGAGTCACTCACCACACTAGCCTCACACCAAACGATCAACACTAAATTGCGTGGCAGTGAGGCGTTAATGTTACTCAGCCGACTCGCGGCAGATACCGTTTTTCAACCAGAAGCCGACACTGCACTTGCGCCCGCCATCCAAGTCCTCGGCATTTTAGAGTCTGCCGGGCATCCTTCCGGCGCATTCGACTCAATTTGGGTGACGGGCTTAACCGAAACCGTGTGGCCAATTGCGGCCACGCCAAATCCATTTATTCCCGTTGGGCTACAGCGTAGCGCGGGCATACCGGAATCATCAGCGCTGCATTCGTTCGCGCTCGACAAACGGATCACCGAAGGCTGGTGTGCGAGTGCGGCTGACGTCATTTTTAGCCACGCCTCATTAGCAGGCAGTGGTGCGGGTGATGAAATCCGCCGCGCGAGCGCCTTGATTACCCATGTGCGGCGGTCGGACACACCAATTATCGAAAGAGACATGGCGGAGGCGTTGCAATTAAGCACCTCGACATCCACTTCGACCAGCACGCTGGAAATCACCCCAGATGTGGGATTCGCACCGTTTATAACGCCGACCCTCATCCACGGTGGTGCGGCGATGTTGGCGGATCAAGCGGCATGCCCGTTTCGCGCATTTGCACGGCACCGCTTGTCCGCCAAACCGCTCGCCTCACCAACGCTCGGCATGGATGCCATTGATCGCGGCAATTTGCTGCACGATGTGTTACATCGTGTGTGGAGCACCTTAAAGACGCATGACGCGTTGCAGTCGATGTCAGTCAACGAACGCTGGGCCGTCGTGCAAGCCTCGATTGCGGCAGCCATTACTCATGCGAATCACGCGGGTCTTGAAATTCTCACCGGACGATTCGCGGCAATCGAAACGCGCCGCCTCCAAGATTTAGTCATCAATTGGCTTGATTACGAATTGACCCGCACGCCGTTTACGGTGGCGGACCTAGAAACTTCACGCATCACGGCGCTAGCGAATATCAACATGAAGTTGCGCCTTGATCGCATTGATAAATTGCACGACGGCACGCATGCGCTCATCGACTACAAAACCGGCGAAGCGAAAATAACGAGCTGGCTCGGCGCACGCCCTGACGAGCCGCAGTTGCCACTTTATT
>Ga0105049_10004280_pt1 | contig 16758 bp, 11 predicted proteins | sample MAT06_FD_78087 | JGI IMG/M metagenome (GOLD analysis project Ga0105049, IMG submission 78087) | Freshwater microbial communities from Lake Fryxell liftoff mats and glacier meltwater in Antarctica - MAT-06 | ecosystem: Environmental > Aquatic > Freshwater > Ice > Liftoff microbial mat | place... | reverse complement strand
TGAACTATATCTCTGCGATTAATTATGGTCTTGAGCGACTCAAAGAATTACCTGTATCTTTGCGATTAATTCGAGAAATTCACCAAGAGCTAATGAAAGGGGTGAGAGGTGCTGAACGCAACCCAGGAGAGTTTCGCCGTAGCCAGAACTGGATTGGTGCAGGAGGATGTTCCCTAGCTGAAGCAAGCTATGTTCCACCACCACCCTATGAAATGCTCCAATCTCTAGATAACTTGGAGAATTTTTTGCATAGCCCACAACCTATGCCTACCTTGATTAAGGTTGGATTAGCTCATGCCCAATTTGAAACTATTCATCCTTTTCTCGATGGCAATGGAAGAACAGGACGATTATTAATTACCTTTCTGTTATGCGAGCAAAATATACTACAACGTCCCTTACTTTATATTTCTTACTATTTCAAGAAATACCGTACCGAATATTATGACCGCCTTCAGTCTGTGCGAGATGGTGGGAATTGGGAAGGTTGGCTCAAATTCTTTTTGCGTGGTGTTTACGAAGCCGCTCAAGAAGCTGCTGCTACTGCCCGCAAAATAGTCAACTTGAAAGAGGAACATCGCCAATTAGTACTTAATCCGATGGGACGTAGGTCAGGTAACGCGATTGCCTTGATTGAGAGCCTTTATTTCAGACCGATTTTTACTGTAGAACATGCTGAGACAGTTACAGATCTGTCATATCCCAATGCAAACACTTTAATCAAGGATCTGAGTGATATAGGTCTTCTGCAAGAAATTACCGGACAAAAACGCAATCGAGCATTTTCTTATGCACCGTATTTGGCTGTCTTCCGGGATTCCTAGCAGCGCCTGCAACCTAACAATTACTTAGGAGGCTAGCCTCTACATATCTGGGGTAGATAGGCTGATGATTTTTTGCATATTAACTCTGATCTCGGGGATTAGGCTGACTGTTTCAGTAAATCTTCAGGTGAGTAAATCTGATAAGTATGTGTATGTTGCGTGATACTTAGTTAGCCTGATCCAAGCTGAGGCTCGATTTGACCATGGCAGTTTATGTGTTTTGGGGCGAGGATGATTATTCGATGCAGCGGGCGGTGGCCGAGTTGCGCGATCGCACCCTTGATCCAGATTGGGCTAGCTTTAACCTCGACAAAATCACCGCCGACCAAGGAAATGCGGTGATGCAGGCGCTCAACCAATGCCTGACCCTGCCCTTTGGCATGGGGCAACGGCTGGTGTGGCTCGTGGATTCGCCCATCTGCCAGCGCTGCCCTGAAGAACTGGTGAGCGAATTAGAGCGTACCTTACCCATCATTCCTGATACCACGGTGCTGTTGTTAACCCTGCCGAGCAAGCCCGATGGCCGCATCCGTTCTACAAAGTTGCTCCAGAAGCACGCAGAAATTCGCGAGTTTGCCGCCATTCCCCCTTGGAAGACTGATTTGTTAGAAAAGCGGGTGCAGCAGGTAGCGCAAGAACTCGGGGTCAAGTTGGCGGCAGATGCCGTAGAGTTACTGGCCGGATCTGTGGGTAACGACATGCGGCAATTACACACCGAGTTAGAAAAACTCAGTCTGTTTGCCGATACGAAGGGCACCCGGATTAATGCTGCAGCGGTAACAGCCCTGGTGACGGCGACGACCCAAAACAGTTTGCAACTAGCAGCGGCCATTCGACAAGGGGAAACTGGACGGGCGATCGCCCTTGTTGCTGACCTTTTTGGCCGCAATGAACCCGCCCTGCGAGTTGTCGCCACCCTGGTGGGGCAGTTTCGCACCTGGCTTTGGATTAAGGTGATGCTAGAAGCGGGGGAGCGGGATGAACGGGCGATCGCCAAAGCCGCCGAAGTCAACAACCCCAAGCGCATCTACTTCTTGCAACAAGAGGTGCGCCCCTTGGCCTTGAGCAGCCTCCGCGCCGCCCTACCCATTTTGCTAGAACTCGAAATGGGACTCAAACAAGGAGCCGATGAACTCATTTGGACGCAGAGTAAAGTCATTCAACTGTGCCAACTGTTTCAACCGCTGCCCGCTGCCCGCCGCTAACCTGCCGCTAACCCGCCGATAACCGATGCGCCGTTCGAGGATCTGGCCCTAAGCATTCAACTTGAGGCTGCCCAGAAAATCAAAATCAATCAACAACTGTGCCTGCGCCGACAGGGGTTCCGCCTCAGGTGGTAGCAGCCTCACCGCCGTGCCCTCTAGCAAGGGTCGCAGTTCTGGAATGGCCTGCTGGATCCGACCCATCACCCGGGTTTGGAGGTGTTGAATCAAACCGGGCTGGTAGCACCATTGGCTGTTGGGAGATTGCACCACCACATTGGCATCGAGGGGAAAGACATCGGGTTCGGGGGTTTGTCCGGTAGCCAAATCGATGTAGTGGATCTGATCGGCAGTTTGTAGTTTGAGGGTGAGCAGCAATCGCAGGGTTCCTGGTTGCCAGTCGGCCTCGGGTTGCAATAGTTGGCAGGGTAGCCCCCCAATCAGATGCATCACTTCGTAGGCACTGCGGCCAACACACCACAGCAGCCAGGGCAGCAACTCATTGAGCGCAATGCCCTCAGGGTGGACGGTCGCTTGTAAGAAGGGGGGCGAGTGTTGCAGCAGATCGGCCACATCACAGGCGCTATGGATCAGCATCGGCAGAATATCCTCCGAGAGCGGTGGGAGATCAGCCTGAGCCATGTTTTGGTAGGCCGGGAGGTGGGGAATCAGCGCCGCTAGTTGCTGCTGAATAACGGTGGTGTGGTAGGTTTCAAGCCAAACCGTATCGGTAAATTGGAGCTGGGTACTGGCTACCAGCGGAGGGGGGGCAATCGCCCCAACGCGATCGCCCTCTGGCACAAACTCCAGCTCCATTTGCAAGCTCAAGACGCCATCTTGCCAAGGTTGTTGGGGGGCCAGGGCGGTGATCGCCACCCCGTCTAAAAAGCTGAGGACGGCAGGGGTGGCCATCCGAATTTGCTGAATCAGCGTGCGGAGTATATCTCCGGCGGGGCGCGGGGCGGTCATCACATACCCTGCCAAGATTTGTAGCGGGGTGGTGTGGGCGAGGGTTTCGCTGGGAGGATAGTGGGTCACTAGGTCAGACACTTGGGGCTGATCTGCGATGGAAATGCGGAGCAGCGCTGCGAGCCGCAGGATCCCAGGGTGCGATCGCCCATCCTCCCCCACCACTATCGCCGGGACGCCTTCTAACAACCGCATCACTTCATAGGAACTGCGGACAATGCCCCACAACAGTTGAGGCGCAAAGTCTGCGGCGAGGCAATAATTTTGCCACAGATCTTGGGAAAGCCATGATTCGACGGGATCACTGGGCTGCGCAGGAGCCGCATCGAGGCAGGTTTCGAGGGCTTCTAAGACATCACAGGCTTCTTCGGTGACATAGGGCAGCAGGTTTTCGGGGGTGGGTGCGAGGTCTGGATGCCAGCCTTCCTCGGGCGATCGCACGGTTTGGATCATTGCCACCAACCGCTGCATGGCCGCAATCACCTCCGACCCTTGGCTCAGTCGGGCTTCTAGCCGTTGGAGCGGAGTTGTAATTCGCAGTACCCACTGGTCGAGGGGCGGAATCGCAGCCGCCTCGTCAACTGGCGGGAGTACCGGAAAATCGGGTTCGGCCTGAGCCACAAAATCTGTCATCTAAACAAGGTCTCGATGGGTCATATCCTTCAGAATTCCCGATCTATCTAGATCCCCCGTGGGGTTGATGCAAATCTTAATTGATGGCTCAGTGGCGAGGCTATGAGCACGCGAGGAGACACAACTCAGGTCACTTGGGTTCGTACCCATTGCCGCTGATCCCTCACAACCCAGGTGGCATCCACCGCAGAGCCTCTAAATCTAACTGACTGAGGCGCTCATAGGCGCGATCGATGGCACGCTTTCCTCGCAAAAACCCGGTATTGGCACCGGGGCATATCCACTGTAATGTTTCGGGTGAAAAGGTGGCTTGGAGGGTGGCAATACTGCGGAGTTGGCGCGGCCAATGGAAGGTTTTAGACACCCGCAGCGGGACTGGGTCGCCCTCCCGGTTGGGTAGCAGATGCCGACCTGTAAATAAGATCCCGCCGTGGCGCTGGTGATAGAGGCAGGCAGACCCAGGAGAATGCCCCGATGTCCACAGAACGCGGCTGAGAGGGCTGAGTTCGAGCGCCGTCTGAAAGGTGGTGGGGCTGAGGTCAGGCAGCAAATACGCTTCTTGCTCTTGGATGACGATTTCGCAGTGCAGATCGCGTTGGATGGCGGGGGCTTGGGCGATCGCCCCGCGATGGGTCAGCACCAGCCAACGCACCCCCCCGCGTGCCTCCACAAAGGCTCGATTCGCCGCATCCCAAGCCGGACAATCGACCAAAATATTGCCCGCCTCTTCCTGCACCCAGTAGGCCGTGCCACCCATCGTGTCACGGTTGGGCGGGAAAGCCAGAACCCCATCGAGCACCAGGCGCGGCGGCTTTGGCGTAGGAGTTTCGGGCGCAAGGGTATCAGCAGAAGACATAGGATCTAGCATGAAGGACGTTGAGATGGGGCGATCGGCAGGGCTGTGGACGTAGGGAACCCTCCGAGTCGCTGGGGATGGCCGCTGGCGAGGGGGTAAGCATCGCGACGCCCTATTGCCGATGCACTAAGGTCGCGCTGGCTTGAGCCACGGGCATCACGATGATTTCGTTGAGGTTGACATGGGCAGGGCGCGTGGCGCAGAAGACCACGATTTCGGCGATATCTGTGCCCGTCAGGGGCGTTACGCCTTGGTAAACCGTTTTGGCGCGGGGGCGATCGCCATGAAACCGCACATCACTAAACTCTGTTTCCACCATCCCCGGATCAACACTACTCACCCGCACCGGGGTGCCCACCAAATCAAGCTTCAAGCCTTCGGTAAGGACCCGCACAGCAGCCTTGGTCGCGCAATAAACATTCCCATTTGGGTAAGTTTGATGGCCTGCAATCGAGCCAATATTAATCACATGCCCCCGCTGCCGCTCCACCATCCCCGGCAAAATTGTGCGGGTGACATAGAGCAAGCCCTTGACATTGGTATCAATCATCTCCTCCCAGTCTTGAATGCTCCCTTCATGGAGTTTCTCCATTCCTCGGCTGAGGCCAGCATTGTTGACGAGGATATCGACGGCATTCCAGGGTTCTGGCAGATGGCCGAGGGTGGCCTCAACTTGGGGGCGATCGCGCACATCCAACTCTACCGGATAAACCTCCGTGCCATGGTCAGCATGGAGGCGCTGCGCTAAGTCTTTAAGGCGATCGATGCGCCGAGCCGCCAAAATCAACCTAGCCCCAGCCTTGGCAAATTCTTCGGCACAAGCCTGCCCAATGCCACTGCTGGCCCCTGTCACTAATACAATCTGATGTTGCAAAGAAGGCATAGGAATCATTTAGATTTTAGATTTTAGACTCGAACAAAATTCCGTACAGGCTAATTTTGGCGAGAAGCCGACGAAATTCACAGAAGAGGTCATCGCAACAGAGGTCATCGCTGTTGGAGATCCAGCCTAGTCTTGATCCCGTCCCAATAACACTCTGAAAACAGGCTATGCCAACAGCTAGAGTAAACGACTCAAATCAGCGGCCACAGATAACCTTGACCTCAGATCCAAAGGCTTTCGTCCAACTGCTGCATTTGACCGCTGCATTTGACCGCTGCATTTGACCACTGCATTTGACCACTGCATTTGAGCTGCATTTGATTAGACTGCGCTTAAACATTAACGGAGAGGCAGATATTGCACTTATCCTCTCCATTTCCCTCAAAATTTCCCTGAGTGATCAGCAGGATCTCTTCGATCGCCAGCCCAACGGGGACGCTGTGACTACCGCGAGTGTCATTAAATACCACCCAGTTCACTGATTCGATAGTATCAGACCTTCATCGGACTCAGAGCCTAGGGGCAGCCCACTGACCCTATTGCCCCACCCGTGCCTGAAACTGTTGATCCATTGATCCATCGGATAATCTATCTATTGATCCATGATAGGCTCGACCTAGCTGCCAAGGGGAGAACTCACCCATGTTTGGGACACCCTTCATCTCCTGTCTTGGGTCATGCTGGTCGCAGCCCTGGCCTTGCATCTGCTGCTAAGCGCCAAAATTGGCGGCACTTCCCTCCTGCTCTCTATCGTTGATTGGCGGTTTCGCTAACCCGATCATCCGCGCCACTGGTGGCCGCAGATTGTGACCCAGCGACAGACTTGGAGTTGGGGGGCGATCGCCCGCTGGTTTCAGTCTCTGACCGCCGATAAAGTGACGGAGTTCAGCATTTTGCTGAGTTTGGCGATCGCCTGGGTTCTGCCCCTGTTTAAGTAGTGATGGTTAACGCTGACGGCTAAATAAAGGCTAAAGCTTGAGGCTAAAGCGGCACCATGAGCACCATGCAGAGGTTATGGTTAAAAGGAAAAGTAGGGGTATCCATAAAATCCGGTTTTGTAGCCAAGTGATAGGATGAATCTACATGGCTATGACCGTTGTGGCGATCGCCCATACCTATGTCTAAATCGACTGTACTAAACCGATTCAAGGTCTAACTCGATTCAACGGTTTGAATCGCGACCTGGAGAATTTTCCTTCAGTCTCCAACCGCTCCTCTGGCACAGCATACTTTACACTTTATCGTTCCGCTATGTTGAAAACTCTGTTAGGTGACCCCAACGCCCGCAAGCTCAAGAAATACAAGCCAGATATGGCGTTGGTTAACTCCCTCGAAGCCGAGATGGCGGCGCTGTCAGACAATGAACTGCGCGGCAAAACCACAGAGTTTAGACAACGGCTCGAACAAGACGAAACCCTAGACGATTTGCTGCCTGAAGCCTTTGCCGTGGTGCGAGAAGCGGCCAGTCGCGTTCTAGAGATGCGGCACTTTGATGTGCAACTGATTGGGGGCATGGTTCTCCATGACGGCCAAATTGCCGAAATGAAAACCGGGGAAGGTAAAACCCTGGTTTCCACCCTCCCCGCCTACCTCAACGGACTCACCGGAAAAGGGGTGCATGTCGTAACAGTCAACGACTACCTCGCCCGCCGCGATGCTGAGTGGATGGGGCAAGTTCACCGCTTCTTGGGGCTGAGTGTAGGCTTGATCCAGCAATCCATGTCATCCGCTGATCGCCGCCGCAACTATGCCTGCGACATCACCTATAGCACCAACAGCGAACTAGGGTTTGACTATCTCCGCGACAACATGGCCACCTCCATGCAAGATGTCGTGCAACGCCCTTTTAACTACTGCGTCATCGACGAAGTAGACTCCGTACTGATCGACGAAGCCAGAACTCCGCTCATCATCTCTGGGCAAGTCGATCGGCCCAGCGAAAAGTACGTGCGGGCTTCTGAAGTTGCAGCAGAACTCAATAACGAAGAACATTACGAAGTCGATGAGAAGCAGCGCAATGTCTTGCTCACCGACGAGGGCTTCATTGCCAGCGAACAGTTATTGGGGGTCAACGATCTATTTGACCCGGCAGAGCCTTGGGCACACTACATCTTTGGCGCACTGAAGGCCAAAGAACTGTTTGTCAAAGATGTCACCTACATCGTTCGAGACAACGAAGTGGTGATTGTGGATGAATTTACGGGGCGCGTCATGCCCGGTCGGCGCTGGAGCGATGGGCTACACCAAGCCGTCGAAGCGAAAGAGCGGGTCGAAATCCAGCCCGAAACCCAGACGATGGCGACGATTACCTATCAAAACTTCTTCCGCCTTTATCCTAAGTTGGCCGGGATGACGGGCACGGCTAAAACCGAAGAAGCAGAATTTGAGAAGATCTACGACTTAGAAGTGACCATTATTCCCACCAACCGGAATAATGTGCGCCAGGATCTCTCTGACGTGGTCTACAAGACTGAAGAGGCCAAGTGGAAGGCCGTGGCCTACGAATGTGCCGAAATGCATGAAGTGGGGCGGCCTGTGTTGGTGGGCACCACCAGCGTTGAAAAATCTGAGGTGCTGTCTCACTTGCTGCAACAACTTGGGGTGAACCACAACCTGTTGAATGCCAAACCCGAGAATGTGGAGCGAGAATCTGAAATCATCGCCCAGGCCGGACGGAAGGGGGCGGTGACCATCGCCACCAACATGGCAGGGCGAGGCACTGACATCATCCTCGGCGGTAACTCTGACTACATGGCACGGCTGAAGGTGCGCGAGTACTTTATGCCGATGATTGTACAACCCGAAGATGAGGGATCTTTTGGGGTGACTCGCCCCATGGGTGGCGCGCCTCGGGGCGGTGGCCAGGGCTTTGCGGCGACGGGCACAAAGCGAGTCAAAACCTGGAAAGCCTCGCCCCAAATTTATCCAGCCGATCTCGACACTGCCACCGAAACTTGCTTAAAAGAGGCGGTTGCCTTTGCGGTGCAAGAATATGGCACCCAATCCTTACCCGAACTCAAGGCCGAAGATTTAGTGGCGACGGCCTCCGAAAAAGCCCCCACTGACGATGCCGTCATCCTCAAGCTACGAGAAGCCTATAACCGAATCAAAGACGAGTACGAGCAATACACCTCCGCCGAACACAAAGAGGTCGTCGGGCTAGGGGGTCTCCATGTGATTGGAACCGAGCGGCACGAGTCTCGCCGCATCGACAACCAGTTGCGGGGCCGGGCGGGGCGTCAGGGCGACCCTGGTTCCACCCACTTTTTCCTTAGCCTGCAAGATAACCTGTTGCGAATTTTTGGGGGCGATCGCGTGGCTGGGCTGATGAATGCCTTCCGCGTCGAAGAAGATATGCCCATTGAGTCAGGCATTCTCACCCGCTCCCTCGAAGGAGCCCAGAAGAAGGTTGAAACCCACTACTATGACATCCGTAAACAGGTGTTTGAGTATGACGAGGTGATGAACAACCAGCGCCGGGCCATCTATGCCGAGCGGCGGCGCGTACTAGAAGGGCAAGACCTGAAAGAGCAGGTGATTAAGTATGCCGAATTGACCATGGATGACATTGTCAATGCCTACATTAACCCCGACCTCCCCCCCGAAGAGTGGGAACTCGACAAGGTGGTCGGGAAGGTGAAGGAGTTTGTGTATTTGCTAGCTGACCTTGAAGCGGATCAACTAGATGACTTCTCCCCCGGCGAAATCAAAACCTTTTTGCATGAGCAAGTGCGCATTGCCTACGACCACAAAGAAGCAGAGATTGACACCATTAAAGCTGGGTTGATGCGAGATGCCGAACGCTTCTTTATCTTGCAGCAGATTGATTCGCTGTGGCGGGAGCACTTGCAGCAGATGGATTCGCTGCGAGAATCTGTTGGCCTGCGGGGCTATGGGCAAAAAGATCCGCTTGTGGAGTACAAGAGCGAAGGCTATGAGCTGTTCTTGAACATGATGACGGACATTCGCCGGAACGTCGTCTACTCCTTGTTCCAGTTTCAACCCCAACCCCAACCCACGGTTCAGATGACTGAAGCCGTCTAGAGTGCTGTGTTCATCGGATCTCAAAGCTCATCGGATCTCAAAGCTCATCGGATCTCAAAGCTCATCAGATATCCAAGTCCCCGACAATAGCTTCAGGTTAGGCTATACGCATCAGCCTATCTGCGCCATCGTGGGGGGCTTTGTATGCTTATCCCCATAGCGCCGCAGGCGAGGGAATTCGTTATGATGCGAAGGCTCTTGACTGCGGAGTTACCCTATGACGCTTGCTGATGCGCCCCGAATTGTTTCATTGCTCCCCAGTGCAACCGAGATTTTGACGGCATTGGGCATGGCTCCTTACATTGTGGGGCGCAGCCATGAATGTGATTACCCGGCAGAGATTGGCGATCGCCCCATTTGTACCGTCGCACGGCTTGATGCCAGCAAACCCAGCGCCCAAATTGATGCGGATGTTCAAACCCTCTTAACAGCAGCCTTAGGAATCTATGACATCCAGCTAGATACCCTGCGGCAGTTACGCCCGACCCACATTGTCACCCAAGACCAATGTGATGTCTGTGCTGTCACCCTTGCCGATGTGCAAAAGGCCGTTGCCGAGTTAACCGATCTCCAGCCACAGCTCATTTCGTTGCAACCCAACACCTTGGCAGAGGTCTGGGCTGATATTGAGCGGGTAGCCGCGCACTTGGGGCTTGATGCAACCCCGGTGCTCGCCGACTTGCAGCAGCGCGTTGCGACCATCAGCCACATCACCCAAGCCCTAACCTTGGCAGAGCGCCCCACCGTTGCTGCCATTGAATGGATTGATCCCCCCATGGGTGGCGGCAATTGGGTGCCTGAATTAGTTGCTTTAGCTGGGGGGCGCAACCTGTTTGGCACCGTGGGGCAGCACTCGCCCTACCTTACCTGGGACAATCTCTTAGCCGCAGATCCAGATGTGATCGTGGTGATGCCCTGTGGCTTCGACTTGCCCCGGACCCAAGTAGAGATGCAGCAGGCGTTGACCACTCAACCGCAGTGGCAAGCCTTGCAAGCCGTGAAGGGCGATCGCCTTTTCCTCACAGATGGCAATGCCTACTTCAACCGCCCCGGCCCCCGGCTCGTTGATTCGCTAGAAATTTTGGCCGAAATTCTACATCCCACGCGGTTTGTGTCGCAGTATCAGGGCATCGGCTGGAAACAGTTTTCTGGAGAATGAGAGCAATTGTGGCAGCTATAGCGGTAACCATGATCGATAGGACATGATCGATAGGATAGCTCTCTGTCATGCGCGTGTTCATAGCGACGGCAATATCAGTTCGTCTTCAAGATTCTAGTTTTGCCGCGTCTCTAATTAAGTTTTGCAGAGCCTCTGGTTTTTGATGATGCATCTCCGATCATGCATCTGTGGTCATAGGTTCCTGACTTGACAGAGGGCAGGGTTCGCTTCGAGGATTGGGGAATAGGCACTGGGTCTCGTAGAAAATACGCAAATGCAAGAAATTTGCAGCCGTGATCAATCCTCAGCGGTCATCTGCATTACGCCAGTGATGCCCAGTTCATCGCCTATCTAATCTTCCTAGAGTTTTGCCCACATGCCTTCCTCGCTTCCCCTTGTCTTAGCTTCAGCCTCTCCGGCACGGTTACGACTCCTGCGCCAAGCCGGGTTCGATCCCATTGTTCAACCCAGCACCTTTGATGAATCACAAATTCAGACATCAGACCCAACCCAATTAGTGCAGGCATTGGCCTTAGGCAAAGCTCAGATGGTCGCTCCTCAGTTTCCATCAGCCCTAGTATTGGGGTGTGACTCCGTATTAGCCCTAGGGGGGGAGATCCACGGAAAGCCTGCGGATTCTACAGAGGCGATCGCCCGCTGGAAACAAATGCGCGGGCAGGTAGGTTATCTCTACACAGGCCACGCGATCGTAGATACGTCCACAGCCCAAACCTTGGTACGCTGTGGCATCACGGAGGTGCATTTTGCAGCGGTGAGCGATCGCCAGATTGCCGATTATGTGGCCTCCGGAGAACCGCTAAATTGTGCTGGATGCTTTGCCCTAGAAGGGCGGGGCGGTTTGTTAATTGAGAAATTAGTCGGTTGTCATAGTAACGTCATTGGCCTGAGCTTACCCCTGCTGCGAACCCTACTAGGTGACTTAGGCTATGACATCGCCGATCTCTGGAAGTTTGAATTAAGCAGGCAATAATACAGAGCGGCGGGAGTGATCCTTGTCAGCCTCCTAGGATCAACTCCGTAAAAGTACGGTAAGCCAGAAAACCCTCACACGATCCATTCCCGTAGTTACCCCAAAAACAGGTTGAGCATTTCACCATTTCTACGGAAGCTTCTTGAGCCATTGCCTGCGAAAATTTTTATATTAGCTTCAAGTTTATGAAGCTTCTACCCGTTGGTATCCTAAGTACTTATTCTTACGGAAGGCTTTGCTAAACTCCTGTCTTAATGGATACGTGATAGTTACATGGCTGGGTTTCCGGGTTAGGCGATGTCTGAGTTAAATTTCGGACAGAGTCTCTCAAATTGTAAAGATTCGCCTTACAATTGTTTTACAGTTCAGTTAAATTAAGGCAATTAGCGTTCGCTCCTAGTCCTTGGCTTGGCCAAGCACCATAGGTTTATGGAACTCTCCACCGCACCAACTCCTCCTCGATGCGCAACTCCAGCGCAGTTCCCTACACCCCCAAATGGTACTGGCGTGCAGCAGCTTTTTCGCGATCGCTACCAAATCATCAAAGCCCTAGGTCGAGGTGGGTTTGGAGTGACTTTCTTGGCGCAAGATACTCTTTTGCCAGGCACTCCCCAATGTGTCGTAAAGCAGCTTTCACCTAAGGTTGATAACCCAGTGGCCATCAAGCGCGCCTGCGAGCGCTTTGAACGAGAAGCCAAAACCCTCAGCCATTTGGGTAGCCACGCCCACATCCCCCAACTCCTTGATTATTTTCAGGTCGATGGTGAGTTTTACTTAGTGCAAGAGTATGTGCGGGGCTATACCCTGGCACGGGAAGTGAAGCGCAAGGGGCCTCTGAGCGAGCCAGAGGTGAAGCGCTTTTTGCGAGAAATTTTGCCTATTTTAGATTTTGTACATCGCCAGCAAGTCATCCATCGTGACATCAAACCCCCGAACCTCATTCGATGTGAAGATGATGGGCGGCTGGTGCTAATTGACTTTGGAGCCGTCAAAGAGCAGATTGTGGAGTGTGACAACACCCAGCGAGGAGCGACAACCCAGTTTGTTGGCACGTTAGGATTTGCGCCCCCCGAACAACTGGCCATGCGTCCCACCTTCTCCAGCGATCTCTATGCGGTTGGCGTGACCTGTATTTATTTGCTGACGGGTAGACCCCCAATGGAGTTTGACTACGACCCCGTCTCTGGTGAACTCCGCTGGCAAGATGACGTATATATCAGTGACTTTTTTGCCAAGATCCTCGAAAAGCTGCTCAAGGTTTCTGTGAGCGATCGCTATCATTCAGTGTCTGAGGTCACTCGGGCGCTCGAACTAGAACCTTATCTCGATAACTTGGCCGATTGTATGACCAACACGGCATCCAGCCGCCGTTCCTTAGAAAGTGCCGAGCTGATCATCGAAACCCCTCGCTATTCGCCGTTTTCCCAAACCGCAGAGCAAATTCGGCAGTGGCGCGGTCGGCTGCGGAAGCACCAAAAGGGCGATCGTAAATCGCTCTTGCCCTCCGAATATTACTCAGATTACCGCTATCCCTAAAAAGCCTGCTTCAACATAGATTGAACGGCGATCAGAGCCACTTCTTTGGAGTGCCCGTATCTTATGTCTGATTTCTCTGCCTGACTTCTCTCTATGTCAGTCCGGGATGCCAATACAGGCTTAGATGAACACGTTTGATTTGCCTCAATGGGCTGACGCTCTTCTCTACGAGATCAACGCACTCCATTGGTGCTTGTATCGAGCCGTTCTTGTATCGGGTGCCCTTACAGAGGCTGCTCCCTGCCATACTTTTTGTGAGGGTCTTCTTTATCCTTCGGTTATTCCACCTCAGAATGTCGGCTATTGCCCCTCAAAATGCTCGGTCATCTCTCTGGCAAAAGTGCCATCCTAGAGAGACAGCATTAGGCAGAGCGGGGTTTATTATCCCGTCCTTCGAGAACCTACTGTTACAATGCTTTACAAGAGCCTATTCGGTAAGGGGCTTTTTTGTTCCAAACCGTTGCCAAGGTCTTCCTCTACTCCTGTCTTGGTTCGGGTTTCTCAGTCCATTCCTTGCGTGGAAATCTTCTCCTCATGTCTAACTCCTCCTTCAACGCCGAGATTGTGTTTTCCGATGATGATAGGGATGAGCCCTCAAAGCCTGCCCATGATCCCGATGCAATCCCGGCGATGCAGTATGACCCAGAGGCGATCGCCCATTACTATCGCCACCGATTTTTGCAAGTCTGGACTCGAGGACTCAATATTTTTCTGCCCTTCATCTTCTTTGCGCTCCAACTGTGGTGGGACAAGAAGACCGGCCAAGGAGACAAAAAAGACTCCCAGCGAGCGATTCAGTTACGCAAGTTTTTGACCCGGCTAGGCCCTGCCTATATTAAGGTTGGGCAAGCGCTGTCTACCCGCCCCGACTTGGTACCCCCTCTATATTTGGAGGAGTTGACCAAATTACAGGATCAACTCCCACCCTTCCCCAATGAAGTTGCCTTTCAGTTTATTGAGGAAGAATTGGGCGATCGCCCCGAACATATCTTTGCAGAACTTTCCCCTGATCCCCTCGCCGCTGCCTCATTGGGGCAGGTCTATCGCGGCAAGCTCAAAACTGGGGAAGACGTTGCCGTGAAGGTGCAACGCCCCGGGCTAGCCCAGCGGATTACGCTTGATCTCTACATTTTGCGCCAGTTAGCTGGCCTCATTACCCGTAACGTCAAACAGGTGCGGAGCGACTTGGTTGGCATTATGGATGAGTTTGGCCTGCGGATTTTTGAGGAGATGGACTACACCCACGAAGCGAGCAACGCCGAGCGCTTTGCTAAGCTTTACGGCAACCTCCCCGAAATCTATGTCCCCCGAATTTACCGAGAGTATACCCAGCGGCGGGTATTAACGATGGAATGGATCGAGGGCACCAAGCTAACCAACCCCGAAGAAGTGCGCGCCAAGGGCATTGATGCCGCCCACCTAATTGAAGTAGGGGTGCAATGCTCTCTCAGACAATTGCTAGAGTATGGTTTTTTCCATGCTGACCCCCACCCTGGAAACCTGTTAGCAACCCTCGATGGTAAGCTGGCCTACCTCGACTTTGGCATGATGAGCGAGGTCAAATCTCCTCAACGCTACGGCCTGATTGAGGCGGTGGTGCACATGGTCAATCGAGATTTTGAAGGCTTGGCCAATGACTATGTCAAGCTCGAATTCCTCTCTCCCGAAACTGACCTCACGCCTATCATCCCAGCCTTGGCCAATGTTTTTGGCAATGCCCTAGGAGCCAGTGTCGCAGAACTTAATTTCAAGAGCATTACCGATCAACTCTCGGCTTTGATGTATGAGTATCCGTTCCAGGTACCGGCTTACTATGCTCTCATCATTCGCTCATTGGTGACCCTCGAAGGGATTGCCATCAACGTAGACCCTGACTTTAAGGTACTGAGCAAAGCCTACCCCTATGTGGCGAAGCGGCTTCTCACTGACCCTTCTCCCGAACTTCGCACCTCCCTCAAAGATCTGCTGTTTAAAGACAACTCCTTCCGTTGGAATCGGCTAGAAAATCTCCTGCGCAATGCCAAAGACAGCCCTGACTATGATTTGACCGGTGCCCTCGATCAAGCCATGAATTTTCTGTTCTCAGAACGGGGCGAATTTATTCGGAGCTACCTGGTCGCAGGAATTGTAGATGGAGTGGATACCTTTGGGCAAACCACCCTAGATAGGATGCAGAATATGGTGCGCGATCGCCTCGGCATGGGCACTAGCCCTGAAAAATCGGCGCGTGACTCGCTCCAAACTGGCAAAGCGCCTAAGCCCGAATCTATGCCCACAGCGCAAGAATTTGAGCAGATTCTGCGAATTCTTAATCTTCTGCGTGAAACCCCAGGGTTTGACCCACTGCAGATGCTACCTGTGATCCCCAACCTGCTCTTGCGGCCCGAAACCCAGCAAATGGGGCAGCAAATTGCCGGAGGCTTGGCTCAACGGGCTGTCGCTCGCTTCATCCGTGGATTCCTGTTGCCCGCAGCCGATGAGACTCAGGAAAAACCCAATATCTCCTCCTCTGTTCCACAGGCTCAAGCCAAGCCACTGCCAACCTTAGCCCTACCCTCGGGGCGGCGGTAGAGATGTAAAGCCTTGACGATAAGACCCTGATATTCAGTGCCCTGAGCTGCCGTACTTTTAATTAAGTCCCGGAGATCAAGTCTCGGCAATATCAGAGGGCTGGGCTAATGTCTTTGTCGGCTCTTTAAGCTCAGCAACTTTTGCTCGTACCGCCTCCCATTCCACCTCAGAAAGGGGGCGGATGTCCCATTGCACCCCAAAGGTGCTGGCTGCGGCCTCAGACAAATGCTCAATCACCGTTTGAATCCGCTGATCCCACGCCTCAGGCAGTGGTAAATGGGGAACCGCTAAGGGAACCCCAAAGACAGCCTGAAAGAGGGCTGGATCTGGGCGAAGCAGCATCGAGCCATGTTGCAAAATTGTGGAGCCGCGCCAAAGTTGGGCACTCCCAATGAGCTTCGTGCAATCAGCCATCAGCAGATCAGCGCCTGTGGCGGTGCCAAAGCAGTTGGGGTTATGGATATAGCCGCGCCCCGCGCTGCCGTAATGGAGGGGAATGGAGAGCGATCGCCATCCCTGTAGCAAAAACTCACACAGGTGCTGATAGACCTGTATCCGTTTCCCGGCATACCCAGAAACAATCAGCGCATAGGTTAAATCGCCTTGGTGCAGTACTGCCCGTCCGCCACTAGGCCGACGCACCAATTCCACTGGCGCACCCTGCCAGGTTAAAGCGTGCCAATGCTCAGGAATCTGCCGCTGATGGTAGCCCAAGGAAAGGGCGATCGGGTTCCAGCTATAAAATCGCAGGGTGGGTGGGCAAGCTCCTGCCTGGTGCTGTTCCAATAGCCATAGGTCTAGCGCCATTTGCACCCAGCCTGGAGCCTGAAAGTATGGAATCAATCGCCAAGTTTGCACCGTTTAGAAACCGCTTCGTAATAGGGTGACTCGTTGTAGTCAGGGTGAATCAAAAAGATAAACAGAACGCTCCGGCATCGCAAACAATGTCGGAGTGTTTTCAGGATCAGCTTTTCTAAGCTTTGACACTCCCCGGCGTGAACGCACGGGGATTCTTTAATCTACAAGCCGACTTGCACGGGCAGGATTGCTCCAGCCAGCGTAGCGGTCGATTCTCCTAAAGCGTTGCTTG
>Ga0105049_10004276_pt1 | contig 16768 bp, 14 predicted proteins | sample MAT06_FD_78087 | JGI IMG/M metagenome (GOLD analysis project Ga0105049, IMG submission 78087) | Freshwater microbial communities from Lake Fryxell liftoff mats and glacier meltwater in Antarctica - MAT-06 | ecosystem: Environmental > Aquatic > Freshwater > Ice > Liftoff microbial mat | place... | reverse complement strand
GAATGAAGCAGGCCGACTTGCTCGGGCCTCACACGAGCCTCGCCCACGCAGTCTGGCTCACGGATGAGGAAGAGGTACAACTGGCAGATCTCGGGGGCAGCCTTGTGACGTGCCCTCTCTCTAACCACCTCCTGAACGCAGGGAGTGCCGACGTGTCGGGCTGGCAATCGGCCGGAATCCGCTTCGGAGTGGGACTAGACAGCGCCGACTGCACTGCTACCCCAATGGCTGTCGCGGGACGAGTGTTGACCCCAGCCGACGCAGAGCACGCCCTCACGATTGGTGGCCACCAGGCCACGGGAATTGATTCCCGCCATGACCGTGTCATCTGGGCGGATGCGGACGCCACCATGCCCGACAGTGTCGCCATCGCCGGCATCGAGCGAGTAGTGAACGGCCGTCTGGTCAACCACGCAGAGGTTGACGAGGCGAGAGCCCGCATCAGCGAGGCCATGAGACGCGACAGCCCGGAGCGTGCCCACCGACACCAGATCCTTGACGGCATCATGCCCTACTACCTCGAGAGCATCCGGGAGGCGACCGGTGATCGCTGAACTTGTCGAACCCGTCGGTGCCCTGCTGGGCGAAGGCCCACAATTGTTTCCAGACGGCACACTGAGGTGGGTCGACTTGCTGGCCGGCACAGCATTCATTCGGCAAGAAGGCCACTCGAGTGTTGCTGCCAGGTACCCTCACGAAGTCTCGAAAGTTCTGCCCTGGGTTCACGGCCACCTCGCACTCACGCGCACGGGAGTCGAGATGGTCGCAGAGAGTGGCGAGACGGTTGCCACCATCGACCTCACCGCCGGCGATTCCAGCCTGCGCTGCTCCGATGCGACCGTTCTGCCCCACGGCGGTATCGCGGTCGGGATCGTCGACAGAGATCTTGCTCCCGGCAGAGGGAGTCTCGTGGTTGTCCATCCGGACGGAGGAATCACTTGCGCCGTCGATAGGGCAACGATCCCTAACGGCATCGACGTGATGCCCGATGGTGTCGAGGTGGTGTGGGTCGATAGCCCCACCCACACGCTCACCCGTTTCACGATCGACCCCGCAAGCGGCAACCTCGTGAACCCGCGGGAATGGGTCACCTTTCCTCCCAGTCTCGGCGTTCCCGACGGTCTCTGTGCTGACACCAAAGGCGGTGTCTGGGTGGCGATGTGGGGCGGCGCACAGGTTGTTCACGTAGACAAAACGGGAACCATCACAGCGACCATTTCGCTCACCGTTGACCACGTCACCTCGGTGGCATTCGACGTCGATGACACCCTCGTCATCACCACGGGTTCTGTGGCGTTGAGCGAGGACGAGCGTACGCAAACCGTCGGCGCCGGAGGTTTGTGGGGTGTAAAGGCTAGTGTTCACGGCACTCGTGGCCTGCCGCCGCGGATCGCCACGCTGGCTCTTCCCCCAACCTTTGCGCCACGCTCTGCCTGACACTGACGACCACTGACACTGACGACCACTGACACTCTCGACCACTGACCCGGAAGGACTTCACCCATGAACCCCAACCAGACTGAGCTGGTGGAATGGCTTCGGCAAGCGACCCCCGAGAGCGTTGTCGATCAGATCATCGACAAACTTGACGCAGGAGTGAGTATCGACGACCTATGGGCGGCGGGAGCGCTCACAGCGTCGAAATATGTCAGCAACCAGGCGAGAAACATGCTGGGGTTCGTCTCGCACGCCATGATCGGGTGCGAGGATGCACGACAGGCAGCCCTCGGCCAGCCGGAGAACATGCAGCGCCTCTTGCTGATCCAAGCTCTCACCCAAGTAGTGGTCGACCTGCACGACCCGTGCTTCTCTCCCTACGAACTGCTCGATACCTGGGGTGTTGAAGAGGCAAGCATCGAAGAAGGGGTGGCGCAGCTTCGAAGCGATGTGAAATTTGGCGAGTGGCTGCGAGCTGATCACCGCATCGTCGGGCTCGAGCGCACGATGCCACGTGACGACCTGGTCGACCTCTTGCTCGATATCGGCCTCGAAGGAATTGTTACCGACGATCACACGCTCATTACTCCCGCCCTGTCGCTCGACATGATCGAGCTGACCGGGTGGCAAGCAGGGTTTCCCATGCTTCGCGGCACCCTGCGGTACTCCTGCACGTTCCCGCGCAATCTCGGCCCCTACCAAAAAGCCACCGCCCTGGTCGACTCGCGGGGAGTCATTGACACCATCGCTGAGGGCGAGGTCGACACGCAGGCGGCAGGAATGCTGCGTGCGGAACTACTCGTCGCGGCCCCCGCCGATCGCCCCGCCCTGGTCGCCACCGCCTTGTTCGAGAGAAACCTGACCGCACAGACAGTCATGTCGGCGTTGTCATTGGCCGCTTGCGACATGTATCTGCAGGTCGACCCAGTGCCCCACGACGACTTTGACGCGGTCAGCCGCGAGGTAGCGCCGATCCACATCGGCACCAGTGTGAACATTCTGCGGGCGTCGCTGCCTCGGATGAAGGCCCGAACGAAGGCCCTTGCGGTGGTCATGGGCGGATGCTTGCTCGAGCGCGGTCCGAGCGTGCTGAACGAAGACTTCGAATTCATCGCATTCGAGCCATCCCGCTCGTACCCGTACGACGAGGACGTTGCCCTGCTTGATGGCTCATCAGCCGAGTCTCTTCTCGAGACTCTCGACCGAGCGATGCATGACCACGACGCCAGAACGACGACGGCTGCGGTCGCCGCGTACCACCGGGCCGGAGGGGACGCCGAAGAGCTCATCACCGAACTGGTTCGCGTCGCCTGCACCGACGATGGCACCCTCATGCACAACGTCAAGCACCTCCACGCCTGCCTCGAGGAGTTTCGCGCCTCCGCTCACCCTGACAGGTGGAACTTCTTGATCGCCGCCGCCCGATGGATCTCGTGGTACGCGGGAAACGACACGAAGACCTTCGAGCGGGCCGCGAAGCGGCTCACCCCACAGCCCGCATGAAAGCCGATCTGTGGCGAATAGGCGGGGGCCGATAGACGACAAGAAGGGACACGTGGCTCAGTTGCAGCGGCCCGGTCAGCGTGGCGCGACGACGGCCCGCTGCTGCTCGCCGAGCTCGAGCACGAGCACGAGCACGAGAAACTGGCTGAGGTAGTGCACGATCACGAACGGGTCGAGCACCATCGTCGAGGTTGAGCCGGCCTGACGGCGATGACCGTTCCCGTTGAGCCACATGCGGAGGCCCATCACGTCGGGCAGCTCGTCGGGCGTCACCAGCCACGGCCCGGCCGGGTTGAACGTCTCGGCAGATTTACCCTTGCTCCACTGCCCACCGCGCTCGATCTGTAACGCCCGCTCGCTCATGTCGTTCACCACGACGTATTCGGCGATGTGGGCCCGCGCCTGCCCAGCGCTGTCGCGGTAGCTGGTGCTGGCGCGCAGTCGGGGCGTCGACGTAGCCGGCTCCGTCGGGCAAGGTCGGGTCATCAACGCGCACGACGGGCTTCTCGTGGCCGACGAGGCCAAGGCGCCTGAGCTTCATGGTGTTCCTTCACGTCGGGAGTCGCGCGGGGCTAGTACGTCGCGCGGCCGCCGCTGATGTCGTATACCGCCCCGGTCGAGAAGCTCACCTTGTCAGAGGTCAGCCACGCGACCAGTTCGGCGACCTCGTCGGCTCGGCCGACTCGCTTCATCGGAATCAGGTCGGTGATGTACTTCAGCACTGCCGGGTCAGTCTTCGCATTCATGGGGGTATCAATGACGGCCGGCGCGATCACGTTGACGAGCACGCCCGTCTGCGCTAGCTCTTTACCAACTGACTTGGTAAGCGCGATCACGGCACCCTTGGTGGCAGAGTACGCGGCGAGGTTGGGGTTGCCGTCTTTGCCCGCCATCGAGGCGAAGTTGACGATGCGACCCCACCCGCGCTCGACCATGCCCGGCGCGAACGCCCGAATCGCAGCGACTGTACCCATGAGATTCACGTCGATCGTGCGCCGCCACTCGTCTGGGGTCGTCTCAATCAGCGGCTTGTTGGGGCCGACGATTCCGGCGCAGTTGACGAGAATGTCGACGGGCCCGACTGCGGCCGCTACAGCCTGAACGGCGGCGTCGTCGCTGATGTCCAGCTGGTGGTGGTCGGACCGCCCGCCCCCGTCTGCCATGTCAAGCGTGATCACTCGGATGCCGTCAGCGGCTAGGCGCTCCGCTGTCGCGGCTCCGAGGCCACTCAGCCCTCCGGTCACGATCGCGGTGCGGGTCATGCGAGTCCTCTCGAGCGCGACAGTGCGCTCCAGCGTCAGCACACCGATTGATCATACCTAACCCGTCGGATCACCGATTGAGGGTGAGATTGACGAACGCAAACCTATCTGACAGGTTTAGACCATGCCCTCCGCGAAACCGCCTCGAGCCGACGGTGTGACCGCGCTCGACCACGTTCTCGCCGAGCTCGATCGTCTCATCGTCGACGAGCTCGAACCCGGTGCCAAACTGCCCGCCGAAGGAGAACTCGCCGCCCGGCTCGGGGTCAGTCGGCTCACGATTCGCGAGGCCATGAAGGTACTCGCGGGCCAGGAGCTCGTAGAGCTCCGCGCGGGCGCGCGCGCGACAGTGAAGGCGCCCTCGAGCGTCGTTCTCTCTCGTCACCTCGACGTCTTCATCAGAAGAGACCCCAGCACAGTGCTCGAACTCAGCGAGCTGCGCATGGGTCTCGAAGTGCAGGCCGCGAGCCTCGCCGCCGAAAGGGCGACCCCCGCATCTGTTCTTGCTCTCGAGAACGCCCTTGTCGCAATGAAGCGCGCGGCCAACGATTTCGCGGAAGGGGTCGGCGGCGAAGAGGCGTACCACCAGGCAGACCTAGAGTTTCATGAAGCCCTCGCCGTGGCGAGCGGCAACCGGATGCTCGCCATCGTGCTCACCAGCCTCGAAGTCTCGATGCGCGCGAGCTTCATCCACAGCTTCCGCGGGCAATTCGCGCGTGGCAGCACCCTCGCCGATCGGCTCGGACTGCACGAACGTGTGGCTGAGCTCGTCGCGGCCCGCGATGTACGCGGTGCGACAGCCTCGATGACCACCCTGCTCGCCGTCTCTGAGCGCGACATTCGAGCTTCGCTCGCCCCCAGCATCCCCCTCACTTCGTCACCTCACCACCCAGAAACCCACCAGACAGGAGAACCACCCCGATGAAACTCATGCGCGTGGGCGCCGCAGGCGCCGAGCGCCCCGCAGCGCTCGTCGACCGCCCCGACGGCGGCACCGAGCTTCTCGACCTTTCGAGCATCGTCGATGACATCACCGCGGAAACTCTCGCCCCCGCGGTGCTCGCGCTCATCGCCGAGCGGGTGGCGAGCGGTGAACTCGGGACCCTACCCAACGGTCAGCGTATCGGCGCACCACTCGCCCGCATCGGCAAGATCGTGTGTGTCGGGCTCAACTACCGTGAGCACGCCGCTGAGGCCGGCCTTCCGATTCCCGACGAGCCAATTCTGTTCATGAAGGCGTCCGACACAGTGGTCGGCCCCGATGACGAAGTGCGCGTGCCTCGAGGCAGCGTGAAAACCGACTACGAGGTCGAACTGGCCGTGGTCATCGGGCGCACTGCCCGCTACCTTGACCCAGACGACAACCCGCTCAACTACGTTGCGGGCTATGCCATCAGCAATGACGTCTCTGAGCGCGAGTTTCAAATGGAACGCGGTGGCCAGTGGGACAAGGGCAAGAATTGCGAGACGTTCAACCCCTTCGGTCCGTGGATCGTCACGGCCGATGAGGTCGGCGACCCACAGGCGCTCACGCTCGGCTCGAGCGTCAACGGTGAGGTTCGACAGAACTCGACGACGGCCGACATGATCTTTCCGGTCGCCGAACTCGTTCGCTACATCAGCCAGTTCATGACCCTGTATCCAGGCGACGTCATCAACACCGGAACGCCGCAGGGTGTCGGTGCCGGCTTCGACCCGCCCCGCTTCGTGCACGCTGGCGATGTGGTCGACGTGACGATCGAACGACTCGGCACGCAGCGCCAACAGTTCGTAGATGGAGTGGGAGCCCACTCGTGATGGCGACCGCGCAGACCCTCATCGTTGTTGGTGCCGGGTCAGGAATCGGCGCGGGAGTCGCCGAGTTCCTCGCTCACCGAGGTTTCTTCGTCGCGTGCCTCGACCGCGATGAGCCGGGAGCATCCGCGACCGCCAAGGTAATCACCGCCGCGGGTGGTGAGGCGATCGGCATTGCCGCCGACGTTACCGATGCGATGTCGATCGAGGCCGCCTTCAGCTCTGTCGATGAGCTGAGAGGCCAGATTCATGCGGTGATTAACACTGCCGGCGTGCAAGGGCAGCTCGGCGTGCGCAGCCACGAAGTCAGCCTCGACGACCTCGATCGGGTTTACGCCGTGAACCTGCGTGGCGCTCTCGCTGTCAGCCAAGCGGCCATCACGAGAATGCTGCCCCACGGCTACGGCAGAATCGCCCACGTCGCTTCAATCGCGGGCAAAGAAGGTAACCCCGGCATGATCGCCTACTCGACGACTAAGGCCGGTCTCATCGGCATGGTCAAGGCGCAGGGCAAAGAGTATGCCCGTGATGGAATAACAATTAATGCCCTGGCCCCGGCGGTCATCCAAACTCCTTTTCTCGACACCCAGCCCGCCGACGTGATCGCCTACATGACCGAGAAGATTCCTATGGGCCGCACCGGCACGGTCACCGAAGTGGCCGAAATGCTGGCGTGGATGGTTTCGCCGGCCTGCAGCTTCACCACAGGATTCGCATTCGACCTGTCGGGCGGTCGTGCAACCTACTGAGCCGTCGGGGGCCGCCGCAAGGCAGGTGGCGCCGGCGGACCTCCTGACCCCTACCAGCGTGCTGCCGTACCTGGTGGCCCGGGGGATCGTCGGGTCGAGTGCGACCGCGGCCGAGTTGAGTGGGGGCGTGAGCAATGTTGTGTTGCGCATCCACGACGGCGACACCGACCTCATTGTCAAGCAGTCTCTTCCGCGCTTGCGCGTGGCCGAAGAGTGGCTGGCGCCGCAAGAGCGCACAATCACCGAAGCCGAAGCCATGGTGCTCGCGTCGACCGTGGTCAACGACGGCGTACCGCGAATCGTGCTGAGCGATGACGCCGCTTTCGTGTTAGCGATGGACGCCGCCCCCAGCGACTGGAGCGACTGGAAGACGCAGCTCATGTCGGGAGTGGTTAACGAGCGCATTGCCGCCCGTGTGGGAAGCATCATGGGTTCGATTCATCGCGCGACGCTCGATGAGAGTTCACTCAGCGCGCTTCTTCGCGCAACCGAGCCGTTCGAACAACTTCGGTTGCGCCCGTATTACGAACACACGGCCCGCGTGCGAACTGAATGGTCGCCCATACTCACCGAGCTCGCCGACGAGTTGCGAGCCAACCGGCGTTGCCTCGTGCACGGTGATCTGTCTCCGAAGAACATCTTGGCGCCCGCCGATCGGCAAGCCGACCGTGCCTGGGTCATCGACTTCGAGGTGGCGCACCGCGGTGACCCGCGTTTCGATCTGGCTTTTCTTCTCACCCACCTGACCATGAAAAGCATCCACCTACCAGCCCTCAGCGATGATCTCGATCGAGCGGGTTACGCGTTTCTTGATGCATACCGTTCTGCCGCCGGTGACGATCTCACGCCCGATGTCGCCGGCACGGCACGGCACATCGGAGCGCTATTACTCGCGCGGGTCTATGGCAAGTCGCCTGCCGAGTATCTGACCGCTGCTGGTCGTGCTCACGCTGAGCGACTGGCCGCTCCTGCCCTCGAGGGGCGCATCGCGTCTCTCGACGACCTCATCCGCTTTCGAGAGGACACTCGCTCATGACCACGTCGACCATCCACGCCGTCCACGCCTGGGAGGCACTCGATTCTCGAGGCAAACCGACCGTCGCTGCGACGATCGAGCTTTCTGACGGCTCTCACGGCCGTGCGGTCGTGCCGTCGGGCGCTTCGACAGGAGGTCACGAGGCCGTCGAACGTCGCGACGGCGGTGAGAGATACCGCGGCCAAGGCGTGCTCAACGCCGTCGCCTCTGCCAACGGCGAACTCCGTGATCGCATTATCGGGCTCGATGCCGACGATCAGCAGGCGGTGGATGCCGCGCTCGAGTCGGCCGACCCCCGAGCTGATCTCGGCACGGTCGGAGCCAACGCCGTGCTGGCCCTCTCGCTCGCAACCCTGCTGGCAGCCGCGGAGTCGCACTCTCGCCCGCTCTGGCAGCAGCTCGACGCTGCCGAACAGCCGCTCATTCCCATGCCAATGGTCAACATCGTGTCGGGGGGCGCCCACGCGCGTGGGCTGCTCGACATTCAAGACGTGCTGGTGGTGCCCGAGGGTGCCAGCTCGTTCGCCGAGGCTATGGAGTGGGTCGACCGGGTGCGCTACGCAACCGCAGAACTACTCGACGAGCGCGGAGGCTCCTCCGCTCTGGTGGCAGACGAAGGCGGGCTCGCTGGTTCGCTCGGAAGCAACCATGCAGCGCTCGCCCTCGTGACTGACGGAATCCACCGCGCCGGTCTGCGCCCCGGGGTCGACGCGAGTCTCGCGCTTGACTTGGCCGCTAACCAGTTGTACACGGGTGAGCGTTACGCGCTGCGCGTCGAAGGGCGAGAGCTCAGTCGCGCCGACTGGCTCGGTGTCATTGCCGAATGGTGCGAGCGGTATGCGATCGTCTCCATCGAAGACGCGCTGTTCGAAGATGATTGGGAGGGCTGGGCGATCGCTTCGGGCTCAGTCGGGGTCGGGCGCCAGCTACTCGGCGACGACCTCTTCGCCACAAACGACGGCCGCGTCGAACGCGGCGTGGCCGACGGCATCGCGAATGCCGTGCTCATCAAGCCCAACCAGGCGGGCTCTGTATCGAGGGCCGCCGCGGTTGTTCGTCGCGCCCAAGCGGCGGGTTACGGCACGGTCGTCAGCGCACGTTCGGGCGACACCGAAGACACCTGGCTGGCTGACCTCGCGATCGGCTGGCGCGCCGGTCAAATCAAGGTGGGGTCGACCATGCGGTCAGAACGCACCGCAAAGTGGAACCGCGTGCTCGAACTCGAGTCACGAGCAGCCGGGCACAGTGTCTTTGCGGGGCGCAACTCTCTTGCTGGGCGAAAGTAGGCAACCCCCATGGTTCACACCCAGATCGCAGAACGATTCACTGCCTCTCTGGCCGAGCACGGCGAGGGGCCCGTCTGGCTCGCCGAGACCGGGCAGCTAGTCTGTGTCGACATGCTCGCGGGCGATATCCTGACCATCGATGCCGAAGGCGCGCTCGTCGAACGTCGTCACGTTGGCGTCGTTGCGGCGGCCGTGCGGCCTCGGGTCAGCGGCGGGCTCATCATCGCCGTCGAACGGGGTTTCGCGTTGCTCTCGCCCGACGGTGAGCTCACGGCGCTGCCCGAGCTCTGGAGCGACCCCACCGTGCGGATGAACGATGGCGCCTGCGACACCCAGGGGCGAATGTTGTGCGGCACCATGGCCTACGACGCAGCCCCCGGCCGCGGTTCTCTGCACCGACTCGAGCTCGGCGGCAACACGACAACCGTGCTCGACGGGCTGACCATCTCGAACGGCATCGTGTTCAGCCCCGACGGAAGCACCGCCGTTTTCATCGACTCGATGACGCAACAGGTACGGCGATACCAGATGCCCGCCGACGATGGGTCCTGGCACGAGTACGACGTCATCGTCGAGATCGATCCCGCCCTCGGCACGCCCGATGGTGTGTGCCTCGACGTCGAGGGCGGAATCTGGGTGGCCCTGTGGGCTGGTTCAGCCGTGCACCGCTACAACGCCCAGGGCGAACTCACCGATGTGGTGACACTTCCGGTGAATCAGGTGACGGCGTGCGCGCTCGGAGGGAGCGATGGTTGCACCCTGTTCATCACAACGTCGGCCCTCGGGCTCGATCGCCATAGTGAGCCTGATGCGGGGGCGATATTCACCGCCCGTGTCAGCGTGGCGGGCGAGCCTGCCCTGATGTCGCGACACTAAGGGCTTCAGCCGATATGCGAGCAATGACAACGAAAACCGCGTGATCGCGGACGCACCAGAAACTGGGCCCCCGCGCCATGATCGGGTTCGAGTCGCTCACTACGCCAACGGCGGCTCTTGACTGCGTGTATTCGACTGGCCCGCCAGTCGAATCAATGAGCCGTTCGTCGCCCACACTCGAGATGCCCATGGGCCGAGCGAGTTGCCTGAGACTTCGCCGACTCGCAGCGCATCGACCGCGGTGAGTCGGTCATCCGGCGGCACGTCGATTGCCACGGTGTCGCTCGAAAGGTTCGCCAAGACGCGCACCCGGTGGTGACCGTCGACGCGGTCAAAGAGCACGACACGAGGATCGCCCGTGGGCACATCAACGAAGTCGCCCAACGCGAGCGCGGCGAGGTTTTTGCGCGCCGCAATCACGGCCCGCACGTGCGAGAGCACTGACTGTGGGTCGTCATGTTGCGCCTGCACCGATAACCACGTTGCGCTGGGGTTTACCGCGAACCATGCGGTGCCCGAAGTGAAACCAGCAGCCGGCGCTGCACTCCACTGCATGGGAGTTCGGGCATTGTCGCGCGACGTGCGACCGAGGTCACCGACTAGCTCGAGTGGTTTACGCCCGCGGGCCAGGCCGGCCCGAATGTACTCCACTGCCGACACGTCGACGAACTCGTCGATGCTGGCAAACGACCTGTTGACCATGCCGATCTCATCGCCCTGGTAGATAAACGCGGTACCCCGCATCAGGTACATCATCGTCGCGAGTGTCTTCGCCGACTGCGCCCAATGCTCTGGCGAGTCATCCCCGAAACGGCTCACTGTTCGGGGCTGGTCGTGGTTGGTCCAGTACAGACTGTTCCAGCCGCGTTCGGCAAGGCCGTCTTGCCAGTCGACGAGATTTCGGTAGACCGCGGTGCGGTCCATGGGCACCGGTCGCTTCCAGTCGTCGGGCGCGCGGTCGAGCGACACGTGCTCGAACTGAAACACCATGTCGAGCATCCGCTCTTCGGGATCACTGAGGGCACGTGCCTGACCGACCGTGACATCCGGCGTCTCTCCCACTCGCACCAACCCCGCGTCACGGCCGGCGAAGACCTCGTCATGCATCTCGCGCAGAAACTCGTGCAGTCGCGGGCCATGCAGGTACCAGTCGCGACCGTCACCCCGCCCGGTGTCAGCGAGCGGCGGCCCATCGGCGAGGGGATACGTCTTCGAGATCAGGTTGATGACATCCATGCGAAAGCCGCCGACACCGCGGTCGAGCCACCAGGCCATCATCGAGTAAACGGCCTGCCGAACCTCGGGGTTCTCCCAATTGAGGTCGGGCTGCTCTGGGGCGAACAAATGCAGGTAATATTCGCCCGTTGCCTCGTCGAGAGTCCACGCCGGTCGCGAGAAGAACGACTCCCAGTTGGTCGGCTCGGCCCCCGGTGCGCCGGGCGCAGACCCCTCGCGAGGCGGTCGCCAGATATACCAGTCACGCTTCGCGTTCTGCCGCGACGACCGCGATTCGGTGAACCAGGGATGCTCATTCGAGGTGTGGTTCACTACCAAGTCCATGATCAACCGCATGTCGCGCACCCGCAGCGCCTCGATGACCTCATCGAGCTGCGCCACCGTGCCGAACGTTGGATCAATCTCGCGATAGTCGCTGATGTCGTAGCCATTGTCGTGCTGCGGCGAGCGATAAACCGGGCTCAACCAGACCGCGTCGACACCGAGCCAGTGCAGGTAGTCGACCTTCTCGAGTAGGCCGCCGAGGTCGCCGATGCCATCGCCGTCAGAGTCACGAAAACTGCGCGGGTAAACCTGGTACACGGTTCCGGCGTGCCACCAGCGGGAGTCGCCAGTTGCCATCGAAGTGTCAGTCATCTGCTCAGTGCTTCGCGATGTAGCCGCCGTCGACCAGCAAGGCCGTACCCGTGACGAACGAGGCGAGATCACTGATCAACCAAGCGGCGGCGTTCGCGATGTCGTCAGGAGTCGCCATCCGGCCCAGCAGGTGTTGCCCGTTGGCCGCGGTGCGCAGAGCCGCTGGATCCGCCGAGGTCGCGAGAGCCTGGTGAGTGAAGCCGCCATCAACCCAGCCGGGGCAGATCGCGTTCACGCGAATACCGTGCGGGGCGAGTTCGCCAGAGAGGCCCGTGGTGTAGCCGATGACGCCCGCCTTCGTCGCCGAGTACGGCGCCGACTCGGCAGATGCCGCAAAGGCTGACACTGACGACAGGCTCACGATCGATCCGCTGCCCGCAGCTTTCAGGGCGGGTACCGCGGCACGAGTAGCGCGGAACACGCCCGTCAGGTTGACGTCCATCATCGCGTGCCACATCGCGTCGGTCATCTGCTCGCTGGGTGCACTGCTCCACAGGCCAGCGGCGTTCACGAGGGCCGTCAGCCGACCCCACTCACCGACAACCCGATCGACACAGAGCTGCACAGAGTGTGAATCTGTCAGGTCAACCTGCACCGCTATCGCGGCGTGACCCTGTGAAGTGAGTTCCGCGGCAACAGCTTGGGCCGCGTCGAGCTGAGAGTCAGCGACTGCCACTCGGGCGCCCGCTCGACCCGCGGTGCGCGCTATCGCTGACCCGATCGAGCCGCCACCACCCATCACCAGCACGACGTCATCGGTGAGATCGATCGCGATCATGGTGCTCCTCTGCATATTTCGACGACCCTCGGATGTCGTGCGAATTACAATAGTATTACTACATGAGCGACCTGGCGATGGCTCCCGATTCGACCTATCGGCAACCGCAGCCGTGGTGGCGCTCGGGCACGATCTACCAGATTTACCCCCACAGCTTCGCCGACAGCAATGGTGACGGGCTCGGTGACCTCGCTGGCATCCTTTCGCACATCGACCATCTCGAGTGGCTCGGCGTAGATGCCATCTGGCTCAGCCCGGTCTACCCCTCACCGCAGCACGACAACGGCTATGACGTCTCGAACTACCGCGACATCGATCCTCGATTCGGCACTCTCGATGACAGTGACCGTCTGATCGAGGCTCTACACGCGCGGGGCATCCGGCTCATTATGGATCTCGTCGTCAACCACACGTCTAACGAACATCAGTGGTTCGTTGAAGCGTGCTCCTCGCGCGACAGCCCGTACCGCGACTGGTACATCTGGCGTGACCCTCGGCCCGGCATGATCGGGGGTGAGCCCGGCGCAGAGCCGACCAATTGGGGTTCATACTTCAGCCAATCGGCATGGACCTGGCACGAGCCGACGCAGCAGTACTACTTGCATCTTTACGCCCGCGAGCAACCCGACCTGAACTGGCAGAACACTGCCGTACGCGATGCCGTCCACGAGCTCATGACCTGGTGGCTTGACCGCGGCGTGGACGGTTTTCGCATGGATGTCATCAACCTCATCTCTAAGCCCGACGAACTTGTCGACGGCCCCCTCCTTGCCGGCACGGCCTTCGCTGACCCGAGTCCGTTCGTGCGCTTCGGGCCGCGGCTGACCGAATACCTCGCCGAGATGCACGAGCGAGTATTTGCCGGCCGGCGCCCCGATCTCGTGCGCATCGGCGAGACACCGGGGCTCACGGTCGAGCAAGCACGGCGTCTTACTCGCAGCCGCGAGTGCGGGCTTGACATGGTCTTTCAGTTCGAGCACATGGAAATCGATCGTGCGCCGGGCGACCGGCTCGCCCCCGTCGACCTCAGCATTCAGAGCCTCCGTGACAATCTCGCGCGCTGGCAGACCGCACTCGCCCACGAAGGCTGGAACACCCTGTACGGCAACAATCACGACCAGCCGCGACTTGTCTCCCGCTTCGGCGACCCGTCGCCTGAGTACTGGCAGACATCGGCAAAAGCTGTCGCTCTTGCCCTGTACCTCCTCCGCGGAACTGCGTCGATGTATCAGGGAGAAGAGATCGGAATGGTCGGCGCAACCGTGCGCTCACCTGACGACCTGCGCGACATTCGCTCGGTGAACTACCTGCGCACTGCCGCGGCTAAGGGGCTCGATGAGGCAGTTGTACTCGAGGCTCTGCGGCGCACTGCTCGCGACAACGCACGCACCCCGGTGCAGTGGAGCACCGCACCCGATGCCGTGTTCGGCTCAGCGAATCCGTGGATGCCTGTCGCGGAGCATCCGGCAGCCATCACTGTCGAGGCGCAGCGCAACGACGCCGACTCGGTTATGCACTTCTACCGCGCTCTCATCGCGATGCGGCACGATCAGCCGGTCATCTCAAACGGGGCGACGCGGATGTTCGACACCGGCCCCACGCCGATCATGGCGTACCTGCGCGAGACGCCAGCCGAGACCCTCATCGTCGTCGCCAACCTCTCGTCGACGCCCCACCCCGTGCCCGCACTGCTCGCCCAGCACATGACCGCAGCGTCGGCCGTGCTGTTGGAGAGTGGACCACACGCGGGCGCTGAGTCGCTCGCCCCCTGGCAAGCGTTCGCTGTACTGACACCCAGCGACGTCGACCGCGCAACCGGAATCTAGCTCGACACCGCAGGCGCGGCAGCTGTTGAGACGCCAACAGTTGTTGCGTGACGCGACGGTGTCGCGCCTCAGTCGATGCTCAGCTCGATCCAGTCGATCGGCTCGCCGCTCACGAGGTGGCTCACCTCGAGCTCTAGCCAGTCTCCGTCGCGCCGCACGGCGAGCGCGGTCGATCCACTCGCGGCGTGCACTGTCGCAACCGCGGCGCCAGCGCGAGTGGTGCGAAGCCGCACCATCCCTGGCCCGCACGCGACGATGCCGAGGCGCGCAGCAGAGGTGAGGCCGGCGTCGTCGAGCGACGCAATCGCAACTTGCACGGTCGAATGCACTTGATCCGCGCAAGAGACCGGCTGGATCTGGCCGTCGACCACGCGCGTGCGGAGCGCAACCACGGTGAGGGCGTCATCTTCCCAGCGCGCCCACGACTCGGCGCGTGCGGTTAATGACCCGTAGTGCACGCGGGCACCGATCGCCTCGATTCGCGCCGGCGCGGTCGTGCGCCGGGTGAGCTGCGAGAGTCCCCGATAACGCGCCAGATCAATGGGGGTCGGGCTGCTGTCTGACTGATCGCCGTTGAAGCTATTCAGAGACCCCAGTGGGCCAGACGCCACAGTGTCGAACCAGATGTCTCTCACCTCGAGCCAGTCGTACCCACCCGAGCCATAGGTCGGCACGCCGTATTCAGCGAGAAGTGAGCTGAAGAACACGCGGCGATTAACCTCAGCGCCGTACTCCCCGGCGTTCAAGTAGAGGTCATCGGTCGAGTGCTGATCGATCCACTGGCCGAGCAGAGGCGACAGGTTGTAGTACATGACTGCTATGTCAGGGTTGACCTCGCGCATCGCGCTGACCACTACTTCGAGCGACTTGAGCAAAATCAGCTCTCCGCCCCACGAGCGGTCGTGCGGCGCGGCGAACTTCATCGATGGCAGTTCGTAGCCGAAATCGAACTTGACCAGGTCGGGTCGGTATCGGCGCATGAACTCCTGTGCCCGCTCACGCAACACCTCGCGCACTTTGGGACGCGACACGTCGAACATGTAGTAGTGGTCGTCAAAGAGTGACCGAGTGACGGGGGAGCCGTCCGGGGCTTGAAGCACGTCGTCGAACGTGAGCCCCATCGATTCCGGGTCTTGGCAACGGATGAAGGCTGCCCACATTCCTAACGCACGCCCGTCACCGCGAACGCGCTCGAGAAACTCCTCAAAACGTGGGAATCGCACCGGGTCATGCTCCAGCCGCCCGTACTCGCGTTCCCAGCGGTCGTCGATGACAAACATTTCCGCGTCCATGCCACTACGGCACATCTGGTCGTAGATCAGCTCGAGTGTTTCCTGGGTCAAGTCTGCTGACGCCCAGTCGTTGGCTACCTGGGCACCCCACGTATTGAACTGTGACATCGTGACGACTTTGGCCTTGTGAGGCGAGTCAACCCTCGGAGCAATGATGCCCAGCGCCCCGAGCAGGCCGTAGTAGGCACGGATCGCCTCTCGGTGATTTGGCCCGAACGTCCATACGAAACGAGCGCCCAAAACAACGTCGCCGTCGCGGGTGCTGTGCGTCTTCCAGCGATCGCCGAACACGCGCAGGAACGGGCTGGCGAATTCGTCGAAGTACCGCACGTGAATGTCGCCCGTGGGGATCTCGGTGAGCCCACCCACCAGCACGTCCGATCGCTTTGAGGTCAGTCCGCTCTTTGAGCTTCCCCAGCCGTCAACGCTGAAGGCACCCCAGAAGTAGAGCGGCAACGCCCATTGCTGCTGCGCAAAGGCTTCTTCATCGGTGCTTCCGCGGCCGATGGTGGAGGTCATGCTGAGTCGGATCTTCGAGGGGATCACTGGTCCGACGACAGACGACTCGGTCGAACCGGGGTGCACGTAGAACTGGGCCCACATTCCGGGTACCGCTCCGTACTCGGTCCAGCGGGCGAACCACAGCGCGGTCTCGACGTGCTCGGCTGCGGTTGACGAGTAGATGATCGGCTCGAGCGAGTAGTGCTCCTCGAAGAACGCGTATTCGACCACCGCGCGACCCGAGGCGTTGAGGCCGTCGAACACGAGAATCAGCCGGTTGCCGTGAATCTCGGCGCTCGATAACGAGCCCGGGCTTTCGCGTCGATCGCCACTATCGGCGTCTACGACAGCAATTGCGGGAGAAAGGTCGCCACGAGCGGCACGGCGACCACTGCTGTCGCGAACCTCAAAGGTCGCAGCTGTGCGATCCATCGTCCAGCGGTAGCGAGACGCCTCGACGACGACAAGGTCGCCGTCAACTGTCGGGGTGACAGGGGTGAGATTTGGCATGGAAGCTGTCCTTGATCGGAGTGACGGTCAAAAGGGGTGTCGAGCG
>Ga0105049_10004272_pt1 | contig 16778 bp, 13 predicted proteins | sample MAT06_FD_78087 | JGI IMG/M metagenome (GOLD analysis project Ga0105049, IMG submission 78087) | Freshwater microbial communities from Lake Fryxell liftoff mats and glacier meltwater in Antarctica - MAT-06 | ecosystem: Environmental > Aquatic > Freshwater > Ice > Liftoff microbial mat | place... | reverse complement strand
CCCTTCGCGCTGTGGGTGTGCACGACATCAGGTTTCCACAGCCGAATCGTTCTTTTTAAGGTGTTGAAAGCTCGGAAGTCGTTGGCAGGATTAATGGCGCGAAGGAGCGTAGGTTGGACGTCAATCGAGAGTCCATCCGTATTGGTTTTCGAGAGCAGTTGTCCTTCGGCACCTTGACTCAAACCGGTCACAAGTTTTACGGAGTCCCCGTAGTCCCGAATCAAATCCATGCAATTGAAAAGGGTGTTCTCCTGAGCACCTCCGACAATCATGCGAGTGATTACATGCATGACTCTCATGTGGAAGTTGCGCCGCTGAGTTTGGATTTCGTTGGCCAAATAGTCCTGATGGTCAAGCCGGTCAAAATAAGCAGGGCTCCCAACCACGTCCACCATCGGGGCGATTGGTAGTCCGGGTCACCATTTCTCATCAGGTGCGCCCACACTGGTAGGAGCACAGGCTCAAGCAGCGTGATGAGTGAAGCGATATGGCTGGGAGTTGATTTCAGACCTCGGGAAAAGAGCAGATAAGGAAGTCCCATTTGTATCATCCCAATGCCTGCCAGCAGCAACCACGTCCAACCGCTGGGCATGGCCGCAGCACTCCACCAAACCAGCGGCAGCATTGCGAAGGCGGTTGCAGCATGGTTGAGTGTGATCAACCAGGCGGAATCATGATTCCGTAAAAACTTGAGGCTGAAGATAACCCCTGCGTAGCACAATCCGGATGCAACGGCTAGAAAGGGTGACCACCACCGGTAGGTCGCAGACTGGAATCCATGAAGCCATTCCATCACCAGGATAAACAATACACCGGTGATGCAAATCGTTAGCATGCACCAGTCTTTTTCGTTCATTCGTTCGTGGAAAAGAAAGACCGCGCCGAGCATCACCCAGACCGGAGCGAGATTTTGGAGCCAAATGGTATTAGCGGGCGAACCGCTCACCAGCGCTGAAAGGAAACTCCAATTCATCGCGACGAAGCTCAGTGCCATCGGCAGCATAGCCCAATGCCAAGAGACTCTGCGTACCAGTGGTATTAGGAGAAACAACGCGAAGAAAGCTCGCCAAAAGGCCAGAACTGGACCGCGGACATCGACCGACCAAATGTTGAGCAAAGTAGATTGCGTGAAGAAGCCACTGGTGCTCCATAGCACTGCAGCGGCGACTACCAGCCAAAAGCCATGGCGCCTACTCAACTGGTTGGAAGTGGATGGCAAAGTTGGGTTACCAGTTTCGCGTTTCAAAGTTAGCCATCTTAGCAAGTGAAAAGGGGCAGTCCGTCGCTGGTAGGGCGAGTGGTTGGGCCGGGTACACCCAATACGAACGCGAGTTAGTGGTGTCGGCGGCAATCGCTAACTAGCGCGTGGTGATAGTTAGTTCGCAGACATGTTTTTGACGCTGGCTAAGGCCAATAGGTCCTTTTCGTTCTCTCGCCACCATTTTTCGGCTTGCTCTTCGTTCCGCGGGAATCTTGGAGAGAAATTCTAACAAGTCCCGCTTTGCTATTGGAGTACTGCCAGTCCGCCAGCAACACGCCCGACCGATTCCAGATGGCATACTTTAAACGGGTGCGTTGTTCCCCGATCAAAGCACCCAGTCGGGACTCCCGTTGTCGATGCGATTTATTGACAAGTTCCAAAAACAGCTCTTTTGCGAGAGCATGTTGCTCAGGGGCACAGCGTAGAATTCTCCTCCACGCGTTTCCTAAGCCATGCACGACACATTTTCCACTCATTCTCAATCGTTCGAGTCGACAATCCTAAGACCTCAGCAACTTCGGGAACGGTCATACCTCCGAAGAAACGCATCTCCACAATGCCACGTCATTCCCCAGTGCCATATATTAACAGATTACCTCGACCTGTGGTGGTCAATTCGGGTGACGTCGCTAAGTTCGTGGGGCCAAGTTCGTGGGTAAGCGTTAAGATCGTGAGGAAGCTTCGACGCGAATCGTCAAGACCATCTATTTTCTTTACAATTTGGGCCCTCGCCAGCCCCAAAATCCTATCTGTACAAACGATATCCATGCCCGCAACTGAAATAGCCGCGAAACCTGGACCTCCTGAGCGAGTCTTGTCCATTGATGCCCTGCGAGGTTTCGATATGTTTTGGATCATCGGAGGAGACGGGTTCATCAAGACGCTGCTCGGACTGACCGGCTTAAGTTTCGCCCCCGCACTGGCGGAGCAGCTCGAGCATGTCGAGTGGGAGGGGTTTCGGTTCTATGATTTGATTTTTCCGCTGTTTCTATTTCTGGTTGGTTGTGTGCTTCCCTATTCCTTAGAAAGGCATCGCGAGGTGCCTAGCGCAGTGTACATGCGGATTGCTAGACGCACCCTTGCGATAGTTTTGCTTGGGTTCGTTTGCAATCGAATCCTGGATTTCCAATTTTCCGAGTTTCGCGCCGCTGGTGTTTTGCAGCGAATTGGGATCTGCTATGGATTGGCCGCTCTCCTTTGTGTTCATCTCAAGATGCGTGGTCAAGCGATCGCGCTGTTCCTGATTTTGATTGGCTATTGGGCACTTTTGGCTTGGGTTCGTGTGCCGGGTGGGATAGCTGGTGACTTTACTCCGGAAGGAAATCTGTGTGGCTACTTGGATCGCCAGTACCTGCCTGGGGTAATCAAGAAAGAGTATTACGGTTTTGGTGATAACGAAGGTCTCTTGTCGACTCTACCCGCTGTCGGCACGGTATTGATTGGATCCCTGGCGGGAGATTGGCTTCGAACGGCGGTAGGTGGTTGGGTAAAAGCGGGGGTATTGTTGGGTATGGGGCTAGCTTTTCTCGCGATCGGAAACCTATGGGGAATGGTTTTTCCAATCATTAAAATTCTGTGGACCAGCTCTTTTGTAATGGTTGCAGGAGGATGGAGTCTGGTCCTACTGGCGTTTTTTTATGCGTTGATCGACGTGTTGCATTGGCAACGCTGGGCCTTTTTTTGGATCGTGATTGGAGCAAACGCGATTACGATTTTCGTCGTGCCTCGCTTCGTCGATTTTAAGAAGATGGCAGATTTTTTTCTGGGTGGTTTGGCCGAGTTGAGCGGAGCTCCCTGGAACGTGATGATCATCGTCTCGGGAACCCTGGCCGCCAAGTGGTTGTTCCTATGGTTTCTCTATCGGCAAAAGCTGTTTTTACGGCTGTAGTCGATTGTCCACTTCAAAGGATGGCTTGTTCGATGATGGAACACGCCAAATCGATATGCGCTTCGGTGGTCACTCCCGGTGGTGGCAAAAATCGAATTCGGCTCGGGTTGCTACCAGCCAGGAATCCCATGAGTCCCAAATCGTATAAGCGTTGAAGCATATCTTTGGCTTCTTCTGCGCCCCCCTTGCCTGGCGTGAAGGCGATCATCATCCCTTCACCATGCGGCCCAGAAATTTTGCCAGGATACTTCTTTGCGAGCGATTCCAGTTTGAGCTTAAAGTAAGTGTGCCGACGGATGTTCCAGCCGTTCGTACCGAAGCACTTTTTTTCTTCCAAGGCATCCAGCACTGCCAACCCGCATCGAATCGAAGCGGAGGCTCCAGTAAAAGTCTGGGAAAGGACTGGTCCTTTTGGTTTGAGACCCTCGCCGTAGAGTGTCGCGCAAACCTGCGTGATCTTTCCAAGCGTAACGAGATCCGCGTATTGGTCTAGGCCGAAATGTTGGAATGCGAACGGCTGGCTCAATCGCGAGAAAGTTTGCACCTCATCGAAGATGATTAGGATCTTGTTTTCTCGGCAGATCTTGCACAGCGCCTCAAAATACGGCGTCGTTCCTGGATAGTAGCCACCTTCACCGGCCACCAATTCTAGCCATAAGCAAGCGTATTCACCCGGGTGTCTAGCAACCAGTTTCTTCAACGACTCGATCGCACCTTGGGTAGTTCCCTCTGGATCGGCTGGATGAAACATCGGTATGAAATCGACGTCGAGTGTCTTAGGCAATCCAGCTCGATAGGCAGGCCGATCGGTCAGCTGCGCCAAAGCAAGACTTCGGCCGGCGAAACAATTGTCCAAACAGATCACACGCGACGCAGGAAAGCGATTGTGGAACGCGATTTTAAGTGAGTTCTCATTGGCCATGGCGCCGCTGGTAGAGAGGAGGCAATGATCGAGTTTGGCTCCGCTTTGATTGGCGAGCCCAAGCAACCGTTCGCACATCTCGAGTGAGCCCGAGTTGTGTTGCAGATTCCCCTGCATGACGGTGTCTTCCAGGCCTGCGTCGATGGTTGCTTCGAGCATGGCAGGATGGCTGTGGCCCATCCCATGGACACCGATCCCCACGATGAAATCCAGCTTGACACTTCCATCCCCAAGTTCGACAAATGGCCCGTTGCCTAGTCCGCTAGAAATGTAGGGGAAATAGGGAGCGCCACCGCGTGCGATCGCTAATCGAACGAGAGCATCGTTGTACTGCGGCACCAATTCCGGGTTCGCTGGCCTCACGCAATCGATGGTCAAACTATAGTCCGAAAGGGTTGCGTCGAGCAACGCTTTGGCTTGAGCGACGCGAGGGTCGTTCCTGAGCTGTTCGGACTTCAACCGAGACGTGGAGAGATGAGTTTGAGCCATCGAGCTAATTTCCGAAACGTACGAGAAAAGGGGAATGGCGTTTAGGACGCTCAACCAACCAAAAAAGGTTAGTCAGTGTAGCATGCCCGAAGCGAAGAGTGAATGCTGTTTTCACCAACGCAAAACGGCAGTTTCATTTCTGAATCAACCCTATTCGCAGATCGCAGACGTTCGTCCCTGTCGGTCCGGTCATCAATAGCCCACCTGTTTTTGCGAAGAAAGTGTACGCGTCACATCGGGAGAGGTAAACCTGTGGGTCGATTTTCAGTCGGACCATGGCTTCGAAAACGGATCTGTCAACGAACGCACCGGCCGCATCGGTCGGTCCGTCCTCTCCGTCGGTTCCGCCGGAAACGAAGACCATTTCCATTCCCTGAGGCCATCCCCGCTGCTTGTAGAACCAGTTGGCTAAACTCAGGCATAAATGCTGATTGCGTCCGCCCGATCCTCGCAACTCTGCAGGGGGCAGGACAACCGTTGGCTCGCCACCCGAAATCAGGCAATCGATCTCGTTTTGCTCAGAGGTATCCGACATTTGCTTAGCAAATCGCTCCCCCAGAACGCCTGCGTCTCCCTCGCAGGTTCGTTCTGATTTCATCCAATAGCGATAGCCGAGTTCCACGGCACGTTGTCCAGCCGCATCGACTGCGGTCGCATTGTTTGCCAATACCAAGTGAGCCATTTCCAAGCTTGGATTGCGACGGAAATCAGTCCGATTTTTACTCGTGTGCAGCTGTTTGTTTAGAGCAACATGGATCTGAGGAAACCGATTTGGCAAAAGTCTAGATAGGATGGCGATCGCTGCATGCATGTCCGGGACAGGCTCCAATAGAGTCGGTCCCGAAGCGATGATTTCCAAAGGGTCGCCCAAAACATCCGAGAGGATTACGGTGACCAGATAGCGGGCATTGCAGTGTCTCGCCAGTCCGCCTCCTTTGACTCGGCTCAGGCATCTGCGGACCGAGTTGAGCTGCTCAATATTGGCCCCAACGCTCGAAAGGGCGCGTGTCAATTCCACCTTTTCGCTTAGGCTAACGCCTTCGATAGGCGAGCATAGCAGAGCCGAGCCACCTCCGCTGATCAATGCAATAACACAATCGCTGCGATCCGCGTTTTGGACCCATCGCAGAATCTGATGTGTCCCTTCCACCACGCGAAGCGTCGGTTCATTGCTGCCGTGGGGACGAGCGTGACAAAGGGTCAGCTCGGGGAATTGTTCGATAGCGATAGCGGTCGAGTTGCTAGCCATTCCGACTCCTTCGGGGACGTTGATCCATCCACAAATTTTCGGAAGTTGTTTTCGCGAGCGGGTGAGCGCTTCGAGCAGTCCATAGAGCATTCCGGCGGACGCTTTGCCAGCACCGACGACGATCAGTCGCTGGGTATCTTTCAAGTCCCAAGACTGGTCTTCGATGGTTAGCCAACGGCCATCCCAGGACGTTTTGTTAGAAACGATACGATCCGAGCGAACCGCCTCGACGCCAGCAGACCAAATCGAGATCGCTTTTTGAGTTAAGGAGTGCATGAAAGAATCGGGCTCATGTGTTGCGAGATGCTCACGACTTTAGCTTCTGACGAATGCGATCGGCCATACGTTCTAGATCGACATCTTTCGTCAAATCCTCTTGCGTCTTTTTGCAAGCGTGCATCACGGTTGTATGATCACGGCCCCCGAAAAACTCGCCGATATTTTGGTAGGAAACGTCGGTCCAATGCCGCATGAGAAGCATAGCCAAGCCGCGCGCGCGGACAATACTCGATTTGCGCCCCGGTCCTTTCAGCAACTCGAGAGAAACGTGCATCTCTCTCGCGACAGCTTTGGCAATCTCCAGCGGCATCGGTGGCTTGTTCAGTTGTGAGTCGACCAGTTTGTCGATCAACCGTTTGGAGTCATCCTTGCTGCGATTAGGATCGACGCGATCGTGATGCGTCCACCGGACCAGAATGCCTCGCAACTGCAATGCAGTGGTGCCCTCTTGCATTTGCGATCCGATCGAGTCGAGATCGTCGGAGCCGATGTCTATTTGTGAATTCTCTGCTAATAGTCGGAGTACCTCTCTCCGAGTGGACGCCGAGGGGTAAGCGACCGGTAGACTGTAGCCGCCGTTGAAACGACTCGAAAGGGCAACGCGCATCTTGGGTATGAGACTTGCAAGATCTGGCGCTGTGGCGATGATCGCGCGACCCTCGATGGTCAGTCGTTCGATGGTAGCGATCATCTCTTCCTGCGCGCCGGGTTTGGTCGCAAGCTCATGTATATTGTCGACTACGAGGCAACTGCACTGCCGGTGCAATAGACGAAAGCGTTCCATGTCATCGGCTTCGATAGCACGCGTGAACGCCTTACCGAAGTCGGAGCCGCTGGTGATGGTGACGGTACGATCTTTCGAATCATTGGTCCATCTGGCAGCGATCGTTAGTGCAATCGCAGTTTTCCCAACACCGCTGGGACCATACAAGTAAAGAGGAGAGCGCGCAACAAGTTGTTCGATACCCTCGGGTGAAATCGCCTCAAAGAGGGCTTGATTCTCGGGGCCAATCACAAAAACATCTAGCAACGGGGCAGCCCCGATGAGGCTGGCGAAGGAACCTTTGCGTATCCGCGGTTGCTGCAGCGTTACTGAGGTATGCGTACCACTTTTCAAGTTCATCGGTGCAGCAATCGGGAAACATTGGAGCAGAAGGACTTATTCTGCAGTATCGAGATAGGGATCCTGTCCCATCTCCCGTTGAATCTTAGTCCGTTCCTTCTCGTGATGCAGCAAGGCCATGCGATCTCGAAAGTGTTTCCGCTCAACTTTTCGTTGGGCGGCCCGAAATTGGCCAGCCAATCCGGAGATCCAACTGCCGGACACCCCTCGCGCTTTGAGTTTTTCCGCCGGTTTTGTTCCAAAACCGTTACGCAGAATATCGTCGTCGAGAGATAGGTATTGCCGGTAGGAACCCGGGTCACCTTGACGTCCACAACGCCCGATCAGCTGTCGATCGATCCGAGCTGCATCATGCATTTCGGTACAAATGACCATCATTCCTCCCAGCTGGCGAACGTCGTCCTCGAGTTTGATGTCGGTCCCACGGCCGGCCATATTGGTTGCCACGGTAACTTGTCCGCGGCGCCCTGCGTTGGAGACAATTTCGGCTTCGCGCTCGATTTCGTGTGCGTTCAACACTTGCACTTGAACCCCTGCCTTCCGAAGCATGCCGGCCAAAATCGAAGACTTATCGATAGATCGAGTACCGATCAACACCGGACGTCCGACCGCATGCACTTTGAGGACTTCCTCAACGATCGATTGAAATTTCTCGGTCATATCCCCACAGACAACGTCGGAAAGCTGCTGACGTTTGGGAGGGCGATTCGTGGGAACTTGGACGACGGGCGTTTTGTAGATTCGTCGCAATTCGCTGGCGCTGGTTGCAGCAGTGCCGGTCATCCCGGCAATGGCGCGATAGCGGAGGAACAAATCCTGCACGGTGATTCGAGCTGCCTGGCCTGTCGGTACGGATACATCAATTTCTTCTTTGGCTTCGATGGCTTGGTGAATACCATCTCGCCATTTTCGGCCTTCGGCCAGTCTTCCCGTGAACTCATCGACGATAACAATCTCACCTTCCACGACGACGTACTGCCGCTCGAGATGGAAATCGCGATGAACTTTGATCCCGCGTTCTATGTATTCATATAGGTCGACGAGCGCGGCCAGTCGGATCTCCTCATCGCGGGGCAGGGAGCGGACAAACTGCCGGCCTTTGGCAGTCAACTCAATTTTGCGAGTGTCGTCCTCGATGGTGAAATGCTCTTTCATGATGAAGGAGGGTGCATGCTTGGAAGCCCATTTGAAGGTTGCGATTACGACCTCGCGACTCTCGTCCCCCAATGAGCCGATAATCAGAGGCGTTCTGGCTTCATCAATGAGGATACTGTCCGCCTCGTCAACTAAACAAAAATGCATGCCCCGTTGCACCGGCTGTTCTCCCGCAGAGGTCCAACGCTCCTGGGAACCGGATCCGAGAAAGTCATCGACCGCTCGTCCTTGAGCCCGCATGAGAAGCCGATCTCGCAAGAAATCGAAACCGAATTCCTTGGCTGTGCCGTAGGTTACGTCGGCAGCGTAGGATTTCCGTCGCTGATCTTGATCGTGATTGGTCAAAACGGTGCCGGTCCGAATGCCTAGCAAATCATAAATGGGTCTCATCCACTCTGCGTCCCGTTCCGCGAGATAGTCGTTTACAGTAGCGAGGTGAGCACCTTTGCCAACCAAAGCGTGGAGCGCTAAGGGGAGTGTAGCCGTTAACGTCTTTCCCTCGCCCGTTTGCATTTCCGCGATGCATCCGTCGAACAAGCAGATACCGCCGAGTATCTGTGCATCGTAGTGTCGCATGTTGAGCGTGCGGCGACCGGCTTCGCGAATGAGAGAATACGACTCTGGCACGAGGGAGGAAAGCGCCTCTCCGCTCTTAGCTCGATAGACCAGTGAGAGCGCTTCCTTGCGTATCTGCGGTTCCGTAAGTTCACGGCGATGATTTTCCCAACTGTTCACTTCTTTGGTCAGTTCTAACCAGTGGTTGATTTTGAAGCGAGCCACTCCAGGGATGGACCAACCGGCAGTGACATGTGGTCTGCTAGGTAAATGGAGTTTGCGAGATCCGTCGGATTGAGAGGCCGATGAGCTATTTGGTTTTTCGGGAGCCGGGTCGATCAAAGTTGACATCTGGGTGTGGGTCCCACGTGCGGAGCAGAAAACGAATTGACTTGCCGCAAGTTATGCGGTCGCAGATTTCTAAGAAAACTGTTGGGCGGTGCATTGCGATCCGCAAGCGACCGTGTGATATCCATTGTACGCATCGTAGCGAAATGCGTCAGAACATTCACTTCGTCCTCCTCGCAAATCCGGTTTGGAACGGAGTATTTGGAGGGAAGAATGGGCTGAGGCAGCCTGGGAGGTTTGCGAAAGCTGTACCGCAAGTTCCCTTTCTTCCTCAGTTTCCTAGCGATCCGGCCGATCCAATTATTCGAACGGTACGCAAGCCAACGCTTAGCGAGAAAGAAATTATGAGAACCAATAAAATTAAGCTAACCCTCATCATTGCCTCTCTGTGTGGAACTGGTAGTTCCATCAACGCGTTGGGGCAAGAATTCAATTCAGGACCAGGATCGAGCGTCGGACGCATCGGTGATGGAGGTATACCTGAATCTGCAATGGCACTCGGTGATCAGGACGCTCACCCAGCAGCCTTTCGTTCCGATGCGGTCACCGACAATGCTAGCCATGTCGGTGATGCGGCAAGGCCAGTCTCCTACAGTGCCGGATCCTACTCGGATCTTGGGACTAGTTACTCTGGTGCTTGCGGGTCAACTCCCTGCGGTACATCAAACTGCAACAGCGGTTGCTCAAACATCTCGATGGGATGGTTTGAAAGCGAGACGCTCTTGTGGTGGGCCAAGGGTATGGGTGGCGGGCCACTGGTGCTCGGCGGAAACTCACCAACAGCGATTCCTACCAACCCCTTAGCTGGCGGAAACGGAAACGAAATCGGCAATGATTTACGGGTTGGGATGAGGATCAATCTCGGGGCTTGGACAGACAACTGCCAAAACTTTGGCGTTGGTGCACGTGCCTGGGGGCTATTCACCGACGGTTCGAACCAAACCTACGCGAACGGGGGCAACTCGACCGGCGTTCCGTTCTTCAATGCTTCGACTCTCTCAACACCTAACGCTGCCTTCCCTGTTCCCGGTCCAGACGTGTACCTCGTCAATGTCTCGGCTGGTGCAAACGGAAGTAACGCAGGAACGATCACCGTCAGAGATGACCTGGACCTGATCGCGGGCGAAATCTACGGACGCTCACTTTTAGTGCGTGACGGGAAAAGCCGGGTCGATTTGCTAACCGGCTACACGTTTACGCGACTGGACAGCGAACTGGGGTTATCGACCCAATTCGCCGACGGAATCACTAACGGTATTCAAAATGGAACTGTCTTCACTACGCAGGATACATTCGGAACAAAGAACCAGTTCCATGGTGGGCACTTAGGACTTTTACAGGAAACAACCAAGGGACGTTTCGCTTTCTCGATGATGGGTAAGGTTGCCTTGGGCAACGTGCGTCAGTCCAGCACTATCAGCGGACAGAACTCCGTCATCGATGCGAACAATTCGACGGAGCCGGGAGGGATTTTTTCTCAACGCAGCAATATTGGAACGATCACTCGAGATCGATTCACCTTCCTGCCTGAAGTCAACGCCAAGATGAAGTACAAGCTGGGCAATGCACAGCTTGGAATAGGTTACTCCCTCCTAGTATTCCCGAGTGTTGCGATTGCTGGCGACCAGATCAACCGCACGGTCGACTGGGCAAACAGGAATCTGCCAAACAATCCGACGGCTCCAACCCCTGGATTGGTCACCAACACGTTCTTCCTGCACGGACTCGACCTTGGTTTGACCTACAGTTTCTAACTCCGACACCACCGCAAATGGTTCGGTTCATCCTTCATCCCCGGCTGACGGGCATCCCCGGCTGACGGGCATCTCCGGCTGACGGGGATGAAGGCGTTTCTATCCCCCTCGTCCGGCGAATCACAATGGTCCCCGCAATCATAAACGAAACAGCTCGATGGTTAGATCGGTTTACTGAAGTTCTGGATCGATGGGAGTCGATTCTAAACGAAGTTCAGGGAGCGTTTGTAGTAGGAAACTATGTCGAGATCATCAATCTGACATCGCAGGGCGAGCTAATTCATGCAGACATTGAAAGCTGCAGGCAGGATCGAAAGGCGATGTTGGACAAGGCTTCCTCGATGGGTTACCACGGGCACAGCCTAAAGAGTCTGTCGCAACAACTCGATTCGCAATGGCCTGCACTTTGGACACATCGGTTGGCCGCACTGGAGCTGCAACTCAATCGTATCCAGCAATTGAGTATGGCTCTATGGGTCACCGCTTTTCAATCCAAATCGTTTGTATCGGAAATTCTTCTCATTTTGGCGACGGGGAATTCCGAGAGGGCCACCTACGCACTAGGCGAATCGAACTCGCTCGAAGGAGGCTTCCTCATCAACGAGGCGGCCTAACGCTTTATCCGCCGACAGGAATTCACGCATGAGTCTTTTCAGTGCAATCCAGGGTTCGGCCAATGCCTTGCGTGTCAATCAGTTGGGCCTGCAAGTCGTCGGAAACAACATCTCGAATGTAAACACCCCAGGCTACATACGTCAGGAGTTGATTCAAGCCCCTGCCGTCGGCTACCGATCTGGCGGCCTGATCGTGGGACAGGGGGTCACGGCGGTCGGTATTCAGCAGAAACTGGATACCTTTGTGCTCGAGCGACTGCGAGAGACTCAGAGTCAACTTTCTTACAATGAACAGCTTGAATCGACCAATTCGCAGATTGAGAGTCTTATCAACGAATTGTCCGATAAAGATTTCTCTTCCAATCTCAGTCGGTTTGCCAATTCCTTTCAAGATGTCGCCAACCAACCAGGTAGCGATTCGATACGTACCCTAGCCATCTCTCGTGGCCAAGAACTCGCTTCGCAACTACGAAGCCTCTCCGGAAGCGTAGCTGATATTGCCAAACGCAATAGCACCGAAATCAGCGCTGCTGCGTCCGACATCAATCGCATTGTCGGCAGCATCGCTAAACTCAACCAACGCATTGTTGAAGTTGAGGGTGGTTCGCTATCCAATTCGGATGCCGTAGGCCTTCGCGACGAACGTCTGAAGGCTCTCGACGAACTTTCGACCTTGATCGATATCTCAGCGACGGAAGAAGCCTCCGGGGCGGTAACGGTTTTCGTCGGAGGTGACTACTTGGTCGCCAATGGCATTCCCCGTCCGGTCAAAGTAGGGAGCGCTTCGAAGGAGGCAGGTAGCCGACTCGAGATCCGCCTGGTGGACACAGACGTTGCTTTGGAAGTGAGTGGAGGCAAGGTTCGAGGACTGTACGAATCAGCTGCTTCCTCGACCTCATCCGGCTTTCGGGGCAAATTGAACTCGTTGGCGTCTGACGTTATTCGTGTTGTCAATCGGCTGCACTCCCAAGGCCAAGGGCAGAAAGGGTTTGGCATCACGACCAGTGAAACCATTCTGAAAAGTTCGATCCAACCTCTTGAATTATCCAATCCCACCCTAGACATCGATAATGGGTCGTTTGTGATTGAGGTTACGGATGCCAATACAGGCAAGACCACTTCACACGATATTTTGGTCAAGCAACAAGGACTGAGCAGCGATACCACCGGCCAGCAATTGGCTTCCAGCATTGATGGGATCAACGGGATCAGCGCTCGCATTACCAACGACGGTCGTTTGGAAATCAAATCCGATTCTGAAGGTGTACGCTTTAGTTTTTCTAAGGATACGAGCGGTGCCCTGTCCGCGTTGGGAATCAACACGTTCTTTCGGGGCGACTCGGCTGACACCATCGAAGTTCGGTCCGAGATTGTAAAGGATCCGGCATTGCTGGCGGTCAGCCTCAATGGCGTCGGGAACGGTGCCGACAATGCGATCAAGATCGCTGAAGCGTTCACCAAGCCAACCGAATTATTGGGTGGACGAAGTATCAATGCGGTCTACGACTCGATCATAGCGGATACTACCCGCGACATCAATTCGCAAAAAGGGGTTGCGGATGGCCTGCGTAACTTTCAACAGACTCTCGAGGCGCAACATTTGGGCATCTCGGGTGTAAACCTGGATGAAGAAGCGGTAAAAATGCTGCTCTATCAACGCGCATTTCAAGCAACTTCCAAAGTGATTTCGGTAGCTTCCGAGATGCTCGACACTCTCGTTAACCTTATCTAGTCTGATTGCGCTATGCAAAGTTCTTTCTATCCCGTGGTGGCTGGTCGCACTAGCGATGCGTTGTCAAGGTTTCGTTCGCTGTATCAAGTCCAAGTAGGCAGGGTCGGAATCCAAAGGCTCGAGGAACAATTAAGCACCGGCAGGCGCTATTCTGTGCCCAGTCAGGATCCAACCGCAGCCATTCGGACCATCAGCATCCAACGCGACTTGGAATTTCGCAATCAGACGATTCGCAATCTCGATTCCTCGCAAAGTTATCTCAACGTAACCGAATCCACCCTGGGTAACGTCCAAGATGTTGTTACAGAGATCCGTGGCCTCGGTGTAGAAAGTGCCGGCAATCTCAACAGTGACACGGAAAGAGAAGGTTGGGTTTCGCAGATCAACGCGACCATCGACCGACTCATGGCTGCCGCCAATACCCAATACCAGGATCGCCATCTGTTTACCGGGGGTAAGGTGGGAACGCCGGCGGTCACCCCTGCCCGGGACACGGTCCGATTTTCGGGCAATGAACTCAGCTTGCTCACCATTGCAGACAATGGCGAGTACATCGCCCACAACGTGACAGGCCAAAAGGCGTTTGGCTTAATCTCCGACGGTGTGGTTTCGATTGTAGACCTGAACCCCGCCGCCATTGGAACCACTCGCCTCGCCGATCTCAATGGCGGAAAAGGAGTCTCGTCAGGCGCCCTAGAATTTACGGACGGACTCGAAAAAGTTTCGATCGATCTCTCCAACTCCGAAACGCTGGACGACGTCTTGGAACGGGTCAATGGAAACGTCACTTTGAGCGGACGTATCGTTACTCTTTCCCTAACGGACGGGGCGCTCACAGCAAATTTCACCGACAACCTTCCCGGCCAATTGCGAATCTTAGAGTCAGGCACCGGCCGAACGGCTGCGGACCTGGGAATTCAGTTTGAAACGCCAGGTAGCCCGCTTCCCTTGATCGGAAACTCTCTCGATCCAATCCTTCGCCCGACCACTTTGCTAACTCAACTCAACGGCAACACTGGCTTTGACGCTAATGACGGTATTCGAATCGAACAGAATGGCATAGCGTTCGATATCCAGCTCGGTACCGCCACAACCATTGAAGACATTACGAACTTTATCAATAGCTCCGGTGCATCGGTCCGAGCCGATCTCACTCCAGACGGGCGAAGCCTGCGAGTGCGTTCGACGGAGAGTGGGTCGGATTTCTCGATCGGTGAAAGCACGGGCGGATTGGCCGAACGACTTGGTTTGCGAACGTTCCATAGCCAAAAACGACTTGACCAATTGAACTATGGTAGAGGGATAGGGACCGCTGAAGGGCCTGACATTTCTATTCTGCGAAACGATGGAAGCGAATTTTTCGTTGACTTGGCGGGGGCATCGACGGTACAGGATGCATTGGACCGCATCAACAATAACGTCACCAACCAAGACCCACTGACGAAGATTGAAGCCAGACTCAATACTGTCGGTAACGGTATCACGATCAGCTCGATCGAATACGTACATCCTGTGGGTGCACCACCGCTGACAACCACACCCGGACCACTCAAGATTCGAAGCATTGGAGGGAGTTCGGCTGCATGGGACCTGGGGCTTTTGCCTTTGGGAAGCAACGAAATCGAAGCCACAACTTCCGGTACCGAATACACGATCACTGGAAAGGATCCTAATCCTCAAGAGGTCAAAGGGGTCTTCAATTCGCTGATTCGATTGCGAGAAGCCATCCTTGCAAAGGATACAACGGCCGTCGCCAGAGCCGTTGGATTGGTCGACGAAGATTTGTCACGCTTATCGCTGAGTCGTGGTTCACTGGGGGTACAACAGCAGCGCATAGATGATCTCAAACAACTTCAGGAAGACAATCAGATTGCGCTCAAGGCAGATGAGTCGGCTAACTTGGATGCCGATTTGGCCTCCACCATCTCCGAATTGCTAGCCAGACAAGCCTCCTACGAGGCCAGCTTAAAACTGCTCGCTAACGCTTCGCAATTGACCTTATTCAATTATCTGTAGTCCTGTGCGAAGCAGCTAGCATCGTGTTCAGCTTCAGCAACAGATCATTTAGGGCAATCGTCGTTTTGTATCGCAAAAGATAGTTCGCATCGAGTCCTTCCAAGTCTCCCAGGGAAAGCGCGGCCGCGACAAGAATTCTCTCGGCTTCAAACCGCTTCAGCGTCTCGGTTTTTTTCTTCAGGTATTCGGGCGTCCAGAACCCGACAATCTCCAACAGGATTCGGACTCCAGTCCGATGCTGAAATACAAAGTCGGGTACGAACACAGTTTGACCATCGTGGAGCACCTCTCCCTCACTGACCATGGTCCAACCCTCGCGCGGCTGTCCTCCCCATTTCTCAGCCAACTTCGATTCGACCGTGGAATCGAATTCGTCAGCCGCAGCCACGTTGCTCGTCAGCTTGTCCGAATCCGACAATTCCAACACGTTGACAAAGGCTTTTGAATTACGTTGTAGTATAGCCTGCATTCGCCATCCTTTGCAGCTCAATAGCCCTGGCAGAAATTTGGCCATCGCGACGCCGTACCGACGGGTTTTGCCGAGAATGGAGGCGGGGCCATCGAACTCGAATCGATAATCACCCTGGGAGTTACGGGTGATGGTGTGCATCAAGCCAGCAAGCTTAGCGTAGCGCAGAATCCACTTGAAATCTTGACTGGCAATCACGGTCATCCTCACCGCGTCGAAAAGAGCCACTTGTGTTTGAGCCACATTGTAGCGAGCCAACAGGTCGGTAGGTCTTTCGAAACCCTCAAACTTGTGCAGCCTGTGGAACTGGATCACGTCCGCAAAGAGGCTCGCTTCGATCGATTCCCACGTAGCGTTTCGCTGCTCGGCAATCTGGTCTTTGATGGCTTTCTGGTTGTGTTCGAAGAAACGATCAGGATGGCAAACAAGCGGATGGAATGGAGCGGCCGAGCGAAACACTTCGCGGCGAAGGTTGGCCGCTTTCCCACGGGTATCCCGATCCCAACTCCCCTTCTCATCCAATAGCTTGCAGAAGGAGTCGATGCGACGCGTTGGGCAATCGAACTCATCTTGGAAGAGGGAGCGGACGGCTCGATGCAAGTCCTGTCGCACGCGTCCAACCCCGTCGCGATACACCTGGACCGCTTGTTCGGCATAGCGAACATACTTTGCATGAGAACGCTGCGTCAGCCGATCTGGGTACGCGCGCCCAGACTTAAATTCGACGATGGCGAGTTCCCTGGTAAGCATCGTTGTCCCGTCGTCGTCGTGAGCGTTGGTTTTCCGTGGTATCTCCGCAAACGATCTCGTACAACAACGCTCGCACATTGCCGAGTTTGCGAAGAATTCTACCGAGTCGCTGCTTGGCTTGTTTTCCGGAAGACGTTCCGCCGATCACAACCGCGACTTTTACTTTGGGCAAGT
>Ga0105049_10004271_pt1 | contig 16779 bp, 12 predicted proteins | sample MAT06_FD_78087 | JGI IMG/M metagenome (GOLD analysis project Ga0105049, IMG submission 78087) | Freshwater microbial communities from Lake Fryxell liftoff mats and glacier meltwater in Antarctica - MAT-06 | ecosystem: Environmental > Aquatic > Freshwater > Ice > Liftoff microbial mat | place... | reverse complement strand
GGGTGAGGTGGGGCGCGGGGGCGCGGGAGACGCGGAGGATGCCGTGGGCGTGATGGTTTTCGGTGAGGGGGTAGAAGGCGGTTTGGCCTTGGTGGCGGCGGAGCGCGAGGATCGAGAGTTCGCGGGAAAAGGGAACGAAGGCTTCGTAGATGAGGGCCTGACGACCGGAGCCGAGGGTGGTGAAGGCGTGGCGGGCTTCGGCAACGGAGCGGATGACGGCTTGGCCTTTGCCGTCGTAGCCGAGACGGCGGGTTTTGAGGACGGCGGGGAGGCCGATCGACTGGAGGGCGGCGTCGAGGTCGGGCTGGGTGTCGATGGTGGCGAAGGCGGCAGTGCCGACGCCGAGGCGCTGGAAGAGTTGTTTTTCGAGGAGCCTGTCCTGGCAGACGTGGAGCGCGCCGGGCTGGGGGGAGCAGCGGACGCGTTTGGCGAGGTGCTCGGCGGCGGCGACGGGAACGTTCTCAAACTCGTAAGTAATGGCGTCGAGGTCGGCGGCGAAGTGGTCGAGGCGGGCCAGGTCGTTGTATTGTCCGACACAGAGTTCGGCCAGGTGGCCGGCGCAGGCGTCGGGGGATTCATCGAAGACGCGGCAGCGAACGCCGAGGCGGGCCGCGGCTTGGGCGAGCATTCGTCCGAGTTGGCCGCCGCCGAGGATGCCGAGGTGCATGGGTGTGGTGTCGGGTGGGGGGCGGCTCAGGGGGTGGAGCCGCGGCGCGGGTCTGGGTGTTCGAGGACGGCGGCCGTCTGGGCGGCGCGGAAGGCGATGAGGCGTTGGGAGAGGTCGGGGCGTTTGAGGGCGAGGATGGAGGCGGCGAGGAGGGCGGCGTTGATGGCGCCGGGCTTGCCGATGGCGAGGGTGCCGACGGGGATTCCGGCGGGCATTTGGGCGATGGAGAGGAGAGAATCGACGCCGTGGAGGGCGAGGGAGAGGACGGGGACGCCGAGGACGGGGAGGTGGGTTTTGCTGGCGCACATGCCGGGGAGGTGGGCGGCCCCGCCAGCGCCGGCGATGATGACCTCGATGCCACGGTCGGCGGCGGCGGCGGCGTATTCAAAGAGGAGGTCGGGGGAGCGGTGGGCGGAGACGATCCGGGCCTCGTGGGGGATGTGGAGGTCGTCGAGGATTTTGGCGGCGTGGGCCATGGTTTCCCAGTCGGATTGGGAGCCCATGATGACGCCGACGAGGGGCAGCATGATCGAGGATAGGGCGGGCGGGGTATGCTGGGTTCATGAGCACGCACGACCTGCAGATCGAAGAGGGGACGGCCTACGTCCTGTTCGCGTACGACGTGGGCTGGGGCATCGACCTGGACGATGCGGAGCGGCGGGTGGCGGCGGGGGGGCGTTCGCCGTCGGCGGATGTGGATACGGGGGAGCCGGTGCAGCGGGAGGCGCTCAAGCACGTGAGGCCGGGCGGGTCGTCGTTGCAGTTCAAGCCGCGGCCCTTGCGGTTGTACCAGCGGGCGGAGCCGATCCGTGTGGGGGAGTTTATGACGGAAGGGCGGGTGGAGGTGACGCTGTTTGATTTCGGGGCGGTGTCAGTGGTGTATAGGGTGCCGATCACGGGTGCGCTGAAGGGGCTGCTCCCGCTGGCGACGGGTTTATATGAGAACGCGGCGTTGTTGGCGGACTCGAGGCGGCGGGTAGAGGCGGTGGTAGGGCGCGTGGGGTCGGCGGTGATGCGGCCGGGGTTGTCAGAGTTGAGCGAGGACTACGTGGTCTACCAGATCCGACGGGTGGCGGGAGAATCGGCGGGGCCGGCGGCGACGGCGTTGGTGGATGCACATCGGCGGACGATCGCCCAGCTTTTGCGGAGCGATTCGTCGGAGTTATCGGAGCAGGAGGTGGACGACGCGCTGGCGTGCCGAATCGCGTTCGGGACGCGCGACGCGGCGGCGATCGACTGGAACGCGGCGCTGGTGATCGACGATCAGGTGGAAGACGCGTTGGCGGTTATCGAGTTTGCCAACGTCGAGCTTTTGGAGGTGCGGTTCCTGGATGACCGGCTCGACGGCGTGCTGGACAAGGCGTATGCGACGATGATGCGGGCGAGTGGCCGCGGGTTGTGGCGGCGGTTCTTCCCCGGTGGCAACCGCGAGGAGCGGACTCGGCTGGCCGCGCTGCAGATAGACGCGGCGCTCTTGTTTGAGGGGATCAACAACGCCATCAAGCTGGAGGGTGATCAGTATCTGGCGCGGCTGTATCGGCTGACGGCTCAGCGCTTCCACCTGCCGGAATGGGACACGAGCATTTTGCGGAAGCTGGACACGTTGGAGGGGCTGTATGAGAAGCTCTCCGACGAGCATGCGACGCAGCGGATGGAGGTTTTGGAGTGGATCATCATCGTGCTGATCGCGGTGTCGATCGTGATCCCGTTTGTGTGGGCGGGCAAGTAGGTCGGTGGCGGAGGGCGGGGCGGAAGAGGGGGTTGTTCCTACAGTGGGCGCGATGATCGACACCGAGGCTTTGCTTGAGGGATTGACGGACGCGCAGCGCGAGGCGGTGTTGCACACGGAGGGGCCGCTGTTGGTATTGGCGGGGCCGGGGTCGGGCAAGACACGGGTGATCACGCGGCGGGTGGCGTATTTGGTGGCGCTGGGTGTGAGGCCGTGGCAGATTCTGGCCGTGACGTTTACCAACAAGGCGGCGGGGGAGATGAAGCACCGCGTGGCGGCGGCGTTGGGCGCGGGCTCGATGGATGAAGGGGGCTTCGCCCGCGGGCTGACGGTGACGACGTTCCACTCGCTGTGCGCGCGGCTGCTACGGCGGTACGGCGACCTGGCGGCGGCCGATGGGCACGCGGTGGTGAAGAGCGGCTTCTCGGTCTTTGACAGCGACGACCAGAGCAAGATCGTCAAGGGCGTTCTGGATCAGTTGCAGCTTTCGGGGAGCAACTGGCCGCCGCGGTCGGTGCTAGGGGCGATCAGCGCGGCCAAGAACGAGCTGGTGGACGCGGACACGTATGCGTCGCGGGCCGGGGCGTTCTTCGAGCGGACGATGGCGAAGGCGTATTCGGGCTATCAGAAAGCGCTGGTGGCGGCGGGCGGGGTGGACTTTGACGACCTGCTAATGCTGACGGCGAAGATGCTCAGGGAATCGCTGACGGTGCGGGGAGAGGTGCAGCGGCGGTATCGCTATCTGCTGGTGGATGAGTATCAGGACACTAATAAAGCGCAGCTGGTGATCGCGGGGTTGATCGCTGGAGGAGGCGGTGAGGGGGGCGGAGCGGGCGTGGCGAACATCTGCGTGGTGGGTGATCCGGACCAGTCGATCTATGGCTGGCGCGGGGCGGACATCGAGAACATCCTGCAGTTCGAGGAGCGGTATCCGTCGGCGCGGGTGATCGCGCTTTTGGAGAACTTCCGGTCGGTGGCGGGGATCTTGTCGACGGCGGATCGGGTGATCGGGCACAACAAGCGGCGGAAGGAGAAGCCGCTGATCGCGGTGCGCGGGTGGGGTGGGGACAAGGGCTCGGCGGCGGGGGCGACGGTGGAGATCACGCTGTGCCGCGATGAGCACCACGAGGCTTCGCTGGTGCTTGACTGGCTGCGGGCGCGGCGCGAGCGTGAGAACCTGGATTGGAAGGACTGCGCGATCTTCTATCGGACGAACGCGTTGTCGCGGGTCGTGGAGGACAAACTGCGGAACGCGGGGGTTCCATACGCGATCGTGCGGGGGACGGCGTTTTATCAGCGTGAGGAGATCAAGAACGCGATCGCGTATTTGCGGGTGGCGGTGAACCCGCTGGACTCGGTTTCGCTGGGGCGGATCGTCAACACGCCGGCGCGGGGCATCGGGGACGCGGCATGGGAAAAGCTGGAACTAGCGGCCCAGGAGCGCGGGACGCCGGTGCTGGACGTGCTGCGCGAGCCGGGGGCTGCGCTGGGGCTGTCGGGGCGGGCGGCCAACGGGGTGCAGAAGTTTGTGACGATGATCGACAATTGGCTGCCGCAGTCGACGAGCATGTTCGGGGAGATTATCGGGGGGCTTCCCGAACTGGTGGAGCGGGTGATCCGGGATTCGGGGCTGGAGCAGATGTACGCGCAGGAAGAAGAGCGGCTGGAGAATCTGGCGGAGATGGTGTCGTCGGCGCGCGAGTTTGAGGAGAACTTTGATCCGGACGCCGAGGTGGATGCGATCGACGCGGATGGGAACCCGGTGCCACGGGAGGGGCCTACGACGCTGCGAGATGTTTTGGCGGCGTACCTGGAGCGGGTGGCGCTGGTGGCGGATACCGATGCGCTGAACCCTGAGCACGGCGCGGTGACGCTGATGACGCTGCACGCGGCGAAGGGGCTTGAGTATCGGGCCGTGGCGGTGATCGGGTTGGAGGAGGGGATGTTGCCGCACATGCGGGCGCAGGAGAGCGAAGCGGCGCTAGAGGAAGAGCGGCGTTTGTGCTTCGTGGGGATCACGCGGGCGATGGATCGGCTGCTGATGACTTCGGCACGATTCCGGACCATCCGCGGTTTGAGCGAGCGGACGATCCCGAGCCGGTTCATCGAGGAGGCACGGGGCGAGGGCGTGGTCGTGAGCGATCAGGCCGATCCGTTCGGCAGCGGAGGCGGGATGACCAGCGACCGCGGGATGAAGGCGTATTTGGCGGGTGGAGCGGGGAGTGCGGGGGGCGGGCCGGCTGAGGGTGGCGGGCGGCGGGTAGAGCGGGAGCACGAGGAACTGGTTCCGGGCGACCATGTGCGGCATCCGCAGTTCGGCGTCGGCAAGGTGAAGTCGGTGATGCCGGGACAGCACGCGCGGGCGCAGATCGAGTTTGCGGGGCTCGGGGTGAAGACGATCGTGCTGGAGTATGCGCGATTGACGCGGGTGTAGGGGCGAGAAGTGGCGAAGTGGGGGAAGGCTGAGGGCAAGAGGGTTGGGGATTAGATGAGCGTGCGGAGGAAGGTGTCGGCGGGTTCGCCGCGGGCGAGGGCGTCTATGAGTGCGGAGCCGACGATGGCGCCGTCGGCGTGGCCGGCGAGGGCGTCTACGTGGGATTTGGCGCGGATGCCGAAGCCGGCGCAGACGGGGACGGGGCTGACGGCGCGGAGGCGGTCGAGATAGTCGTTGAGCGGTTCGGCCTGGGCGGCGGTGGCCTTGGTGCCGGTGACGCCGGTGACGGTGACGGCGTAGAGGAAGCCGTCGCAGGCCTGGGCGATCTCGCGGGCGCGGGCGTCTGGGGTGACGGGGGAGACCATCTGGATGAGGCCGATATTGAGCTTGTGGAGGGCGGTGCGTACGAGCGGGGATTCTTCGAGGGGGAGGTCGGGGACGATCATGGCGCTGAGGCCGGCGGCGGCGGCGCGGTCGGCGAGCGCGGCGACGCCGCCGGGGAGGGAGAGGAGCGGGTTGAGGTAGGACATGAGGACCAGGGGCGTGTTGATCTGGCCGCGGAGGGTGGCGAGTTGGTCGAGGATCCAAGAGAGGGAGACGCCGAGTTCGAGGGCGCGGCGTGAGGAGTTTTGGATGGTGACGCCGTCGGCCATGGGGTCGGAGAAGGGGACGCCGATCTCGATGGCGGCGGCGAGCGGGGCGAGGGCGCGGATCTGCTTGAGCAGGTCGTCTTTGGCGGGGAAGCCGGCGGTGAGGTAGGGGACGAGGCCGGGGCGGCCGCGTTGGGCGTGGGTGCGGATGGATTGGGAGAGCGTTGGATGCATGGTGGCTGAGCCGATGGAGGACTAGGGGGCGTGCTTCATGAGGATGGGCATGTCTTTGTCGCCGCGGCCGCAGAGGTTGACGAGAGCGGATTGGCCGCGGTGGTCGTGGGCCCAGGCTTTGGCAGCGGCAAGGGCGTGGCTGGGTTCTAGGGCGGGGAGGATGCCTTCGAGCTTGCAGCACTCGTCGAGCGCGGCCAGGGCTTGGGTGTCGGTGATGGCGGTGTAGCGGACGCGCTGGATGGCGTGGAGGAAGGCGTGTTCGGGGCCGACGCCGGGGTAATCGAGCCCGGCGGAGATGGAGTGAGTTTCGCCGACCTGGCCGTGGTCGTCTTGGATGAGTAGGGAGTAGCAGCCGTGGAGGACGCCGGGGCGGCCATGGGCGACGGTGGCGGAGTGTTGATTTAGGCCGGGGCCGTGGCCGCCGGCTTCGGCACCGAAGATGGCGACGGACGGGTCGGCGAGGAAGCCGTGGAAGAAGCCGATGGCGTTTGACCCGCCGCCGACGCAGGCGAAGGCGGCGTCGGGGAGCTTGCGGGCGGAGGCGAGCATCTGTTCGCGGGCCTCGCGGCCGATGACGGATTGGAATGTGCGGACGAGGTAGGGGAAGGGGTGTGGCCCCACGGCGGAGCCGAGGAGGTAGTGGGTGTGCGTGGGGTCGGAGACCCAGTCGCGCAGGGCCTCGTCGATGGCGGCGCGGAGGGTGCGGTCGCCGGTCTCGACGGGGACGACCTCGGCCCCGAGTTTCTTCATGCGGAAGACGTTGGGGGCCTGGCGTTCGACGTCGATGGCGCCCATGTAGACGCGGCAGGGGAAACCGAGGCGCGCGCAGGCGGCGGCGGTGGCAACGCCGTGCTGACCCGCGCCGGTCTCGGCGATGATGCGTTTGACGCCCAGGCGCTTGGCGAGGAGCGCTTGACCGAGGGCGTTGTTGATTTTGTGGGCGCCGGTGTGGGCGAGGTCCTCGCGCTTGAGCCAGAGGTCGATGCCCCAGGCGTCGGAGAGACGGTGGGCGCGGGCGATGGGCGTGGGGCGGCCGATCCACTCGCGGGCGTGGAGGGCGAGCTCGTCGGCGAAGGCCTGGTCGGCGAAGGCGACGCGGGCGACTTGCTCAAGGCGCGTGATGGCGGGGATGAGCGTCTCGGGGACGAAGCGGCCGCCGAACGGGCCGTAGCGGCCGCGGTCGTCGGGGTAGTCGCCGCGGAGCAGGCGGGCGAGCTCGTGCGCGCGCTGGGCGGGGGTGTCGGCGGTCCAGTTTGGGGCGAGTGTGAGCATGGGGGCGGGGGAGAAAAGTGGCGAAGTGGCGGAGTCGTTCAGTGGTCGTTGAGTTGGCGGTCGATGGTTCGCGTGGTGGTGAGGAAGGCGAGGATTTTTTTGGGGTCTTTTTGGCCTGGGGATGATTCGACGCCGGAGGAGACGTCGACGGCGAAGGGGCGGACACACTGAATGGCCTCGGCGATGTTGTCAGGGTTGAGGCCGCCGGCGAGGATGACGCGGTGGTGGTGCGCGTAGCGGGCGGGGATGGACCAGTCGACGGCTTCGCCGACGCCGGAGCGGGGGCCTTCGATCAGCCTGAGTTGATCGTCGGGGTCGCCGCGGACGAGGCCCTCGGCGACGCCGTCGCGGACGCGGTGCACGTGGATGAAGGGGAGGTCGGGCGCGAGCTCGGCGAAGAGTGCGGCGTCGGCGTGCTCGGATTGGACGGCGGAAAAGATGCCGGCGTTGAGCGCGGCGCGGGCAGATTCGCGGTCGGGGTTCTTGAAGACGGCGACGCGGGCGATAAACGGCGGAATGTGCTCGAGCAGCTTGCGGGCCTGGTCGGACGTGACGCGGCGGGGAGACTCGGCGAAGACGAAGCCGAGGGCGTCGGCCCCGGCGGTGATGGCGGCGTCGATGGCGGCGCGGGTGGTGAGGCCGCAGATCTTGACGCGGGTGCGGGCCGTTGGGCGGAGGCGGGCGCGGAGGTCAACGTGGGCCGCGCCCGCTTCGAGGAACGCGCGGGCGAGTGAGGCAGGGTCAGGGGCGCGCATGAGGGCCGTGCCGACGAGGGCGCCCTGATAACCCTGCGCGGCGGCGCGGGCGGCGTCGGCGGGCGTGCTCAGGCCGCTCTCGGCGATGCGCGGGTAGCCGGGCGGGAAGTCGGCGAGCAGGCCATCGAGGGCGGCGTGGTTGACGTCGAGGGTGGCGAGGTTGCGGGTGTTGATGCCGACGAGCGCGAAGGGTCGGGCTTCATTGGCGGGGGTATCGAGACCGGCGAGTTTGCCAGCGAACTCGGGGCGTTCGAGGAGGACGCGGGCGCGGGCGAGCTCGGAGCCGTCGAAGGCCTCGATGAGCACGAAGAGGTGGGCATCGATGGCGGCACGGAGCATGTCGGCGAGTTGATCGTCGCTGAGCATGCGGACGATGAGGAGTACGCCGGAGCAGCCGGCGAGGCGGGCTTCGTAGACCTGCGCGGGGTCGACGAGGAAGTCCTTACGCATGACGGGCGTGTCGACGGCGCGGGCGGCGGCGGCGGCGTGGGCGAGGTCGCCGGCGAAGCGCGTGGGCTCGGTGAGGACGCTGATGATGGCGGCCCCGCCGCGCTGGTAGCGGCGGGCTTGCTCGGCAACGAAGGATGCGGCGTCGGAGTCGGGCTCGGTGCTGATGCGGCCTTCGCTGGGGGAGGCGCGTTTGACCTCGGCGATGAGCGTGAAGGCGCGTAGGCGGAGCGGGCGCGGCGAGGGTGAGACAAGGGCGGCGGCGCGGAGCTTCTCGAAGGGTGTGGCCGCACGCAGGGCCTGGGCGCGGGCGCGGCTAGCGTCGGCCATTTGGAGGAGGAAGTCAGCCACGGGCGGCCTCCTGTGCGAACTGCTGGAGGCGGTCGAGAAAGCTGGCGGCGCGGCCGTCGGCGATGGCGGCGTCGGCGTCGGCGAGTCCGCGCGGCAGATCGGGCACGCGTTGGGCGGCGAGGAGGCCGAGGGCTGCACCGAGGACAACTGCGTCGCGGTGGGCGGAGCGTTCGCCGGCGAAGACGCGGCGGAGGGCGGCGGCGTTGTGCTCGGCGTCGCCGCCGCGGAGGGAATCGGCCTCGCAGCGCGGGACGCCGAGGGTCCAGGGCTCGATGCGGCGCTCGTCGAGTGAGCCGTTGGCGGTGGCGGAAATGAGTTGGAAGGCCGAGGCGGGCGTGGGTTCGTCGGTGCCGTCGTCGCTGTGGACGAGGAGGGCTTGCGGGGAGCCCAGGCCGGCGCAGGCGCGGGCCATGAGTCGGGCGGCGTCGAGGGAATAGGCCCCGAGGAGCGCGAAGCGCGGCTGGGCGGGATTGGTGAGTGGGCCGAGCATGTTGAAGATAGTTCGGGCCTTGAGGGCTTTGCGGATGGGGCCGATGGCGGCGGTAGCGGGGTGGTAGTGCGGGGCGAAGAGGAACGTGAAGCCGGTGCTTGCGAGGCAGGCGGCGGCGGTGTATTCGTCCATGGGCATCGGCAGGCCCAGGGCGGCGAGGACGTCGGCGGAGCCGGAACGGCTGGTGATGGCGCGGTTGCCGTGTTTGATGATGGGGACGCCGAGGGCGGCGCACAGGAGCGCAGCGGCGGTGGAGAGGTTGAAGGTGTGGGAGCCGTCGCCGCCGGTGCCGACGATGTCGAGGGCGACTTCGCAGGTAGATTGCGGGATCCCGGCAGGGCGTGCGGCGGCGCGGAGGCCACGGGCGAAGCCCATCACCTCGGACGCGGCCTCGCCCTTGGCACGGAGGGCGGCCAGGATCGCGCCGGCGAGGGCGGGCTCGACCTCGCCACGGGCGAGCGCAGCGACGAGGGCCTCTGCCTGGTCGGCGGTGAGATCGCGGCGTTCGAGAAGGAGGTCGAGGGGGGGCATTGGGGTGCCGTGGTGAACAGGTGAAGTGGTGGTTGACGAGATAATTCGAGAGGAGTCAGGCGTGGGTGGCGAGGAAGTTTTCGATCATTTTGAGGCCGGTCGGCGTGAGGACGGATTCGGGGTGGAACTGGACGCCTTCGCAGGGCCAGCGTTGGTGGCGGATGCCCATGATTTCTTCGGTGGAGTCTTGCACGCGCGAGGTGACGACGAAGCCTTCGGGGACGCGGGCGGGCTCGATGGCGAGGGAGTGGTAGCGGCCGACGTCGATCAGGGCGGGGAGGCCGGCGTAGACGCCGCGGGCGTCGTGGGTGATGGCGGAGGGTTTGCCGTGCATGAGGCAGCGGGCGCGGCCGACGTGGCCACCGAAGGCTTCGGCCATGGCTTGGTGTCCGAGGCAGACGCCCAGGACGGGGAGCCTGGGTGCCCAGTGGGCGATCATGTCGATGGAGACGCCGGCCTCGCGGGGGCCGCCGGGGCCGGGGGAGACGACCAGGTGCGTTATGCCCAGGGAATTGGATTGGGCGGGCGTGATTTCGTCGTTGCGTTTGACGATGGTCTCGGCGCCGAGCATCTGGAGGTATTGCACCAGGTTGAAGGTGAAGGAGTCGTAGTTGTCGATCATGAGGACGCGGGGCATGGGGTGTTCTCTGTCGCGAGTTTTTACCGCGGAGGACGCGAAGATACGAAAGAAGGCCTGGTTTTCAGGGGCTCAGAGTGGAACTAGGCGGAGTTGATGGGCGTGAGGGAAAGAATGTCACGATCGCATTGTTGGTGATTGATTCTGTCTGAACTTTGTAACTTCGTCTATTCGCGGTCAAAGTGCCTTTCATAAACCCTCCGCCGCCAGGGCGAGTGCGGCTTCGGAGGCGCGGACTTTGGCGCGGATCTCGTCGTACTCGGCGGCCGGGTCGCTGTCGGCGACTATGCCGGCGCCGGCTTGGTAGGCGTAAGCCCCGTCGCGGAACATGAGTGTGCGGATGGCGATGGCGTGGTCCATGTTGCCGGATTTGGCGAAGTAGCCGACGGTGCCGGCGTAGAAGCCGCGGCGGGCGGGTTCGAGGGTGTCGATGATCTCCATGGCGCGGATCTTGGGCGCGCCCACGACGGTGCCGGCGGGGAAGGTGGCGGCGAAGAGGTCGAAGGCGTCTTGGTTCGGCGCGAGGCGGCCCTGAACGCCGGAGACGATGTGCATGACGTGGCTGTAGCGCTCGATGGAGCGGTAGGGCTCAACGGCGATCGAACCCGGGACGGCCACGCGGCCCAGGTCGTTGCGTGCGAGGTCGACGAGCATGACGTGTTCGGCGGATTCTTTGGGGTCGGCGAGGAGCTCGCGTTCGAGGGCGGCGTCGGAGGCTGCGTCGGCGCCGCGCGGGCGGGTGCCGGCGATGGGGCGGAGCGTGGCGACGCCGTGGTTGAGCTTGACGAGAGCCTCGGGCGAAGAGCCGACGACCTGGGTGTCGCCGAAGTCGAAGAAGTACATGTAGGGCGAAGGATTGAGCAGGCGGAGGGCGCGGTAGACCTCGAAGGGGTCTGTGAGGCAGCGGCCCGTGAATCGCGAGGAGAGAACGAGCTGGAAGACGTCGCCCTTGGCGATGTGTTCTTTGACGACGCCCACGCGGCGGATGAACTCGTCGCGATCGAGGCTGGCGGCGGGGGGCTCGTGTCCCGCGCGGACGGAGGGGGCGGGGAGGGCGCCGCGGAGGGCGGCGATGATCTCGCGGCGGAGCGATTGCCGCTCCCACTCGGGGCCCGCGTGCAGGAGCGCGACGCGGCGGGTGAGGTGATCGAAGACGAGCATGGAGCGCGGCGCGACGAGGGCGGCCTCGGGCTCTCCTGTACGCGGGGCGGTGTGCACGGGGAGGCGTTCGAGTCGGCGGATGAAGTCGTAGCCGATGAGCCCGACGAGCCCGCCGTCGAGGGGGAGGCCGGGGACTTCGGGGAGGAGTTTGGGGGCTTGGGCGAGGGCGGCACGGAAGGCGTCGAGCAGGGCGACGCGGTCGGCGGGGGCGGGGGCAGGGTCGGAGCCGGAGCGGGAGAGGCCGCGGTCGTCGAGGCGGAGCGAGAGGGCGCGGCCCAGGCCGATGAAGGAGTAGCGGGCGAGGCGCTCGCCGCCCTCGACGGATTCGAGGAGGAAGGCGGGGTCGAAGGGTTTGAGCTTGCGGAAGGCCGACACGGGCGTGTCGAGGTCCGCGGCGATGTCGAATGGGGGTTGCATGGTGGCGCGGGCTCGGGAAGGTTGGGGCAAGAGTGAAGTGGAGCCTGGGTGGCGTGAAAACAGATCAGGCCACCCGCGAGTATTCGGGGGTGGCCTGTTGAGCGTGAACCGTGAGGGTGATCAGGGTTACCGGTCGCTCGCCACCATGACATGATGCCACCACCAACCCTGGGTCGGCATGGAGGCGGTCGTCATGGTTGCGGCGGTGGTCATGGGACGAGGAATGATGCACGCGCGGGCGGAAAAGTCAATACCAACGGCGACTTCGCCGCGGGCGTGATGCGTGGAGTGGACCAACGGCTTCGGTGAAGGAACCGTGAAGTCGGCATGGGTGGCGGCCAATTATGGTGGGGGACAAGCGGAGCGCACTAAGTAAAGAGGGGCGTGGGCGGGTAGGTGTTCGGCGGGGTGGGTAAATGTCTGATTGTGCAGATGGAACCCTTGCCCCGAGCCGATCGGATGGTATTGTCAAGTAGCCGCGTGACCGATTGCGCGAGCTTGGAGCCTTGTCCGCGTGAAGCACACGCAGTCCAACCAGCTTACGTGCATGATGTGCACGACGATGCGATGCCCGGGCCGCCGGGACGCGTTGCTTGCTGGTTGAACGGCCCCTCCTGACAAGCCGTTCTGTTCCGCGAGTGACGAGCCCCCGCCGCCTGGGCCGCCCGAAGCGATCGCGTTTCGCTCGTCATCCCCCCCACTCGCACGCTTGCTGGAACAGAAACCATGTCATCGCTCACGCTCGATTCTCAGGCTTCGTTCGTTCTTGGATGCTCTCCCCTTGCCGCTAACACGCCAAGGGCGCTTCTCCCCAACTCGGCGCATGGCATTGCAACCGCGGCCATCCACGCGGGGCGTCGGCCCGACCCGGTGACGGGCGCGATCTTGACGCCCGTGTATCAGACGACGACGTATGTGCAGGAGGCCGTGGGGCAGAACAAGGGCCACACGTACTCGCGGGCCAGCAACCCGACTGTCTCGACCTTGGAAGACGCGGTGGCGGCGCTGGAAGGCGCGACCTTTGGCACCGCGACCGCGACCGGGCTCGCCGCGATCACCGTGTTGGCCCAGAGCGTGCTCAACGCGGGCGACCACGCGGTGCTCTCGGAAGTGATCTATGGCGGGACGGTGCGGCTGTTCCGGCAGGTGCTGGCGCGGTTCGGAGTCGAGACGTCGTTTGTCGATACCAGCGACCCGGCGGCGGTGGCCGCGGCGATCGGGCCGCGGACGAAGCTGGTGTTCATCGAGACGCCCGCAAACCCGACGCTGAAGCTCTCCGACATCGCGGCGATCGCCGAGGTGGTGACGGCGGCGCGGGCCGAGCGCGGCTTGCCGATCGTGCTCGCGGTGGACAACACGTTCCTCACGCCGGTGCTCCAGCGACCCTTTGAGCTGGGTGCCGATGTGGTGGTGCACTCGACGACCAAGTACATCGAAGGCCACAACGCCTGCGTGGGCGGCGTGCTCGTGACCAACGACGCGGCGCTGCAGAAGGGCTTTCAGGAGGTCCGCAAGACGCTTGGGTGCATCCAGGCGCCGTGGGACGCGTGGCTCACGCTGCACGGGCTCAAGACGCTGCCCTTGCGGATCCGCGAGCACAGCGCGCGGGCGTTCGAAGTGGCCACTTGGCTGGAGGCGCACCCCTGCGTGGCGCGGGTGAGCTACCCGGGGCTAGCGAGCTTCCCTCAGCGTGAGCTCGCGCAGCGGCAGCACGGGGCCCACGGCGGGATCGTGGCTTTCGAGGTGGTAGGCGGGACCGACGCGGGCGTGGCGGTGCTCAACAGCGTCAAGCTCATCAAGCTGGCCGAGAGTTTGGGATCGGTCGAGAGCCTGGTCACGCATCCGCCGACCATGACGCACAGCTCGATTCCCCGAGCGGAACGGGATCGGCTGGGGATCTCCGAGGGCCTCGTGAGGCTCTCGGTGGGACTCGAAGACGCGGCGGACATCGTGGCGGATCTGGACCGGGCCCTTTGGGCCTCGGTCGCGGCCACGGGGCGGAAACACAACGAACTTTCCACTGGAGGTGTGCGGTGAGTGATCAGAACGAAGTCGTGGTGCTCAAGTTCGGCAGTTCGATCCTGAGCGGTGAAGGCCGGCTGGGCGACGCGGTGCGCGAGGTTTATCGCGAGGTGCGGGCCGGGCGGCGTGTGGTGGCCGTGGTGAGCGCGATCGGCCACACGACCGATCGGCTCGTCAATCGGGCGGGGGTCATCAGCGCTGATCCGGATCCGGGAGCATTTGCCGCGCTCCTGGCGACGGGGGAGGCGCGGGCCTCGGCGGAGGTGGCGCTGGCGCTCGACGCGGCCGGCATCCCCACCACGCTGCTCACCTCGCACGAGCTGGCGATCCGCACCACGGGTCTGCGGCTCGACGCGCAGCCGGTGAGCCTCGACACGGCCCGCGTCAAGGCGGCGCTTGAGCGTTCGTCGGTAGTGGTCGTGCCAGGGTTTGTGGGCGTGGGTGACGACGGGGCGACGACGCTCCTGGGCCGGGGCGGCTCGGACTACACGGCGCTCTTCATCGCGCAGCAGATCAGCGCGGACCGCGTGCGGCTGCTCAAGGACGTCGATGGCTGGTTCGAGGGCGACCCCGAGGAGCCGGGGCCGGACGGCGCGCCGGTGGCCCGCTACGAACGGCTGTCGTGGGCGGACGCGGCGCAGTCGGACGCGCCGGTGGTGCAGCATAAGGCGGTGCTCTTCGCCGCTGAGCACGAGCTGTCATTTGAAGTCGGGGCGCTGGGCTCGGTCGCGCCGACCGTGGTGGGCGGCCACCAGTCGAGGCTGGCACAGCAGGCCGCGCCTCGTCGGGCGTTGCGCGTGGCGCTCCTGGGACTGGGCGTGGTGGGCCTTGGGGTCTATCGCGAGCTGGCCCGCGACCGGCGCTTTGAGGTTTCGTCGATCCTCGTCAAGAACGTGCGCAAGCCGCGGGATCGCGATGTGCCGATCGATCTGTTGACCGACGACGCCGAGGCCGTGCTGGCGGCTCGGCCTGACGTAGTGATCGAGCTCTTGGGCGGGCTCGATCCGGCGGCGGGCATCATCACAGCGGCCCTCTCGCGCGGGATCGACGTGGTGACGGCCAACAAGGCCGTGATCGCTCGCGACGGAGGCGAGTTGCACGGCTTGGCTTGGCGGCGTGGCGTCGAGCTGCGTTACTCGGCTTCCGTCGGCGGGGCGTTGCCAGCGCTAGAGGTAGTACGGCGGATCGCGTCGCAGTCACCCATCCGCTCGATCCGAGGGGTGCTCAACGGCACCACCAACTTCATCCTTGATCGGCTGGCTTCGGGCAGGTCGTTTCGCGAGGCTCTGGCTGAGGCGCAGGCCAACGGCTTCGCCGAGGCCGACCCCAGCAACGACCTCAACGGTCGCGACGCGGGAGCCAAGCTGACGCTCTTGGTGCGGGCGGCGTTCGACGAGGAGTTTGCGTCGAGCGAAATCGCGTGCACGGGGATCGAGCTGGCGGCGTCGCCGCCGTATCAGCCGCCGACCGACGGCCGGCGCGACCGACTGGTGGCCGAGGCGGTGCTGACCGATGACGGCGTGCGGGCGCGGGTCTCGATGCAGAGGCTAGCGGGCGACGACCCGCTGGCGGCCGTACACGCGGAGCGCAACGCGATCGTGATCACGACGGCCGACGGGCGGTCGGTGGTGCTCCGCGGGCGCGGGGCAGGGCGGGCGCCGACCACGGCGTCGGTCTACGCGGACCTGGGCGACGTGTGGCAAGCGGCCGGAAGGGCCCGGGCGGCGACGGGGACGCGGGCGGAGGTGGCGCTGTCATGAACATCCGGACACGACTGGTTCATCCGCCGCGGATCCCTGGGGAGCCGGCGCGGGCGGTGAGCACGCCGATTTATCAAACCGCCACGTTCGAGCAGCAACTCGACGAAGGCGGGGGCCGCTGGGATTATTCGCGCAGTGGCAACCCGACGCGGGACATCCTGGAATCACAGCTCGCAGCACTCGATGGCGCGACGCGCGCGTTCGCGTTCAACTCCGGGATGGCCGCCGTTAGTGCCACGCTGCGGCTGCTGCAATCCGGGGACGAACTGGTCGTGGGTGAAGACCTCTACGGCGGGACCAACCGCATCCTGCTGGATCTCGCTCCCAGGACGGGCGTCGTTGTGCGGTTTGTGGACACGCGGAACCTCGACGAAATCGCGCGGGCCATCACCTGGCACACCAAGCTCGTCTTCATCGAGACGCCCACCAACCCGCGGCTGCGCGTAGCGGATATCGCCGCGATCGCGGAGCTGGCGCACGCACGCGGCGCGACGCTGGCGGTCGACAACTCGATGCTGTCGCCGCTGCTTCAGAAGCCGCTGGAGCTCGGGGCGGACATCGCGCTGCAGTCTGGGACGAAGCTCCTGGGTGGGCACAGCGATCTCACCGCAGGCGTGCTCGCCGTGCGCGACGAGCGCTTGGCCGAGCGGCTGGCGTTTGTGCAGAACTGCGACGGGACGGCCCTGGCGCCGTTCGACAGTTGGCTGCTGTTGCGTGGGCTCGAAACTTTGGAAGTGCGGCTCTCGCGGCAGCAGGCGAGCGCCCAGCGGCTCGCTGATTGGCTGGCGCGGCGGCCCGACCTGAAGGCGGTGCACTATCCGGGCTTGCCGGGGCACGCGGGTGCGCACACGCACTATCGCCAGGCCGCGGGCCCGGGCGTGGTGTTGAGTATTGAGGTCGGCTCGACCACGCGCGCCCGACAACTGGCCGAACGGGCCCGGCTGTTCAACACGGTGGTGAGCTTCGGTTCTGTTTCGTCGTCGATCTGCATTCCGGGCGCGATGTCGCACGCCAGCATCGCGCCAACGGAGCGGGCCAAACGCGGGATCAGCGACGACCTGGTGCGGATCTCGGTAGGCGTTGAGGATGTCGCCGACCTGATCGCAGATCTGGATCAAGCGTTACGTGAGGACGGTGCCGCAGCATCCACGACACGCCCTGCACGGTCTCTGGTTGGGAAAGTGGGCTCGAAGGGTAAAGCGGAGGTGGCCTAATCGGGGCTGCAAAGCAGGAGAATCGGTGACCTGGTCGGCCTTGACTCCGAGCGAACGAAGGGGATCAT
>Ga0105049_10004269_pt1 | contig 16783 bp, 15 predicted proteins | sample MAT06_FD_78087 | JGI IMG/M metagenome (GOLD analysis project Ga0105049, IMG submission 78087) | Freshwater microbial communities from Lake Fryxell liftoff mats and glacier meltwater in Antarctica - MAT-06 | ecosystem: Environmental > Aquatic > Freshwater > Ice > Liftoff microbial mat | place... | reverse complement strand
GCGCCACGAGCCAAGGCCGGACGTATCGCATCTACCAGGCGGCCGAAATTTTGCGCCGGCGGCATGCGGGGGGACTCCGCTGGATCATGCGGCGAACTTTAGCCGTGGTCTTTGTCGACCCCGAAACCAAACTTCCCTTATTTGTTAAGACCGGCACCATCTCAGGCCCCGGTCTCAATCTAAGCGCCGCTCTCATTTTGAACAGCGCCATCCGCGGCCACCTCCACCAATATGGCCCCGCCGATAACGCAACAATCGAGGCCTTTCTCACCGCCTGCCGAGAAGCCCAACCGGCGCTCGACCCCAACCACCTCGCCGAGGTCATCCATCACCAGGCCTTACTCACGCGTGGCATGACCCCCGCCCAAAGCATCGACTTTCTGCTCGCCACCGTACCCGCGCAACTCACGTAGCCGGGGGCAGGGAAGCGCACCCTCCTTAACGCTGGCTGGCTTTTGGTCGAGAAGGTGACCAGAAGCAACAAACATGCCATCCATCGAAACGAGGCAATTCGGGACGCTCGTCTACCCCGCCGACCAGATTATCCACTTCGCCGCCGGACTGCCCGGCTTTGAGGACCGCCACGAGTTCCTGCTCCATGAAGAGCCCGCCCTGGGGCCGTTTCTGTTCCTCCAAAGTCTCGACGACCCGAACCTTAGCTTCGTCACCATGCCGGCCGAACGCCTCGAAGAAAATTACGAACTCACCCTCTCGCGCGACGACCTGGCACAACTGGGCTTGGTAAGTCTCCCCGCGCCCGACCACGTCTACTGCCTCGCCGTTCTCCAACTCAATTCACAAGGCGCCAGCGCCAACCTAGCCGCGCCGATCGTCATCCACAAAGCCGCGCGCCTGGGCACCCAAGCCATCCGGCAGGACCGCCGCTACAGCGCCCAACAACCCATCGCCTGGGGACCGCCAGCCGCCGGCCAAGGCGGCGACTAAATGCTCGTCATCCGCCGTAAGCGTGAACAAACCATCCGCATTGGCGAGGACATCGAAATCACAGTCCTCGAAATCGAAAATGGCCAAGTGAAATTAGGCATCAACGCCCCGCGCGAAATTCCGGTTTTCCGGGAAGAGATCGCCGCCACGCGCCGCAGTAATCAGGGCGCCGCCTTATCCACCTCGGCCTTCGAAAGCCTGGGCACTTACTCCGTACCGAATAGCCCAACCGAGCCCCGAGTTTCAATTTCCAATTCCTCCTCATAAAGCTCTTTTGCGGCCCGATAAGCCGCATTGAGCCCCCAGGAATGTTAGTTACTTTCGCGGTCATCCGCGAAGGCCTGGCCCTGTCGTCTCCCGTATCGCCGGAAAGATTCCGGATGCGGTTTATTCGTCCGTGAACTCTAGGAAGGAGTCTATTATGGGTGGTTTTTCCATCAACAGTAACATTACCTCGCTCCAAGCGCGCGAGTATCTCCGCACGAATTCGGAATTCCAGTCGAAAACCATTTCTCGTGTCACCTCCGGTCTGCGCATCACCTCCAGCGGCGACGACGCGGCGGGCTTAGCCATTGCCAATGGCTTCCGCTCCGATATCAGCGTGATTTCGCAAGGTATCCGTAACGCCAACGACGGCTTGAGCCAGCTCCAGATCGTCGACGGCGGTTTGAATAATATTTCGAAGCTGATTGACCGCGCCCGGACGCTGGCTACCCAGTCGGCCACCGGCACCTTCAGCGGTTCACGCTCGGTGCTCAACAGCGAATTCGGCTCCGTCCTGTCGGAAATCGACCGGCAGGCGCAGACCATCGGCCTCAATATCGGCGGCTCCATCGCCAAGAATTTGAGCGTCTTCATTGGCGGCGGCGCCGGTGCCACCAGCGCGGCCAAGATCACCAACGGCAGCGTCGGTATCGACCTTTCCACCTCCGCCGTGGACACGCGCTCCCTGGGTCTTTCGGGCGTCCAGGCCGCCGGCGTCTCGGGTACCGACATTTCTACTTCCTCGGCCACTTCGGTCGCCAATATTGTGGCTGACTCCACTAACACGGGCGACCTCCAGACGCCCGGCACCACTCAATTCACCTTCCGCGGCGCTGGCTTCTCCGACGGCGGCCGCATCAAGGTGAACGTGAATCTGTCGGGCGTCACCAACACCACCAACCTCGCCGCGGCCATCAACACGGCGAGCGAGACCGCCGGTAACGCCGGTTCGCAGCAGGCGACGGCCTTTAAGAACGCCGGGGTGCGGGCCATTGTCGTGCAGGATAAGCAAGCCGACGGCACCATCAAGGAACGCCTCGGTTTCACCAGCTCCTCGTCGGCCTTCCAGGTGGAAGCCAACGACCGCACGGCGAACGCTTTGCTGGGCAACTTTAGCTCCGGCGCGGTCGGCAAGAGCCAGGGCAACGTCTTCGTCGCCGGCACGGTGGCTTTGGCCGCGGGCGCCACCGGCGCTACGGCCAGCAACATCGTCGTCCGCGTCCAGGGCGGGGGACTCACCGGCCCCGTCGACCTCAAGCTGTCCGTCACCGGCGGCACCACCACCGTCGGCCAAGTGCTCGGCGACCTCACCTCGCAAGTCGCCGCCAATAGCGCCTTGCAGGCCGCGGGCATCGAAGTCGTCAGCGCCAACGCCGGCGAGCAGATCGTGCTCAGAAACAAGCAGGGTGAACGCTTCGAAGTACAAACGGCCGGCGACACCACCAACATTCTGGGTCTCGGCTCCTATGCGTTGGCCAATCAAGCCACCGCCACTTCACTCGACTACACGTCGATCACCGGTACCGGCGGCACCTTCACGGCGACGCCCTTCCAATATGAGTTTTCGATCAACGGCAGCCAAACGGTCATCAATACCGGCTCGCTCACGCCCGCCGCGGCGACGCTGGCCGCCACGGTAGATAGCCTGAACGCCTTCTTCTCCTCGAACACCGGGGCCCAGAACGCCGGCTTGCGAGCCACCGACTCAGGTGGCGAGTTGAACATTGCCTCTACCAACGGCACGGCTTTCCGGCTCAACAACCGCGTAGGCGCCGTGCAAGGCTTGGGCACGGTGGCCTTTGGCGCCGTTAACGCCAATAAAAACGATGCTCTGCGCTCGGGCACCGTAGGCACCATCAACTTCGGAGCCGGCCAAACCTTGCAACTCACCGCCAATGGCACGGCTTACAATGTCGACGTCAACGCCGACGCCAGTCTCGCCGACGTCGTGACCTCGATCAACGGCACGGCCGGCCTGAGCGGCCTCGCCACCGCCGCCGCCGTCAATGGCCGGTTGGTGATTACCGGCAACGCCGCCGACGACAAGGTGAAAGTGACCGGTGGGACGGCCAGCGTCGTCTCCACCTTGGGCCTCAATGTCGGCGATACCAACATTGCCGATAAATCGAGCTTCAGCTCGGGCGGCTCCTACGCCACCGAACTCGGCACCAACAAGGATGTCTACGAGTTCAGGCAGTTCCGCAACGGCATCGACTCGCAGACGCTCAATATCGTTGCCAACGACTCGGCTGGCGGCCAGCGCTCGCTCGCCGTCACCCTGCGCAACGACGGCATTGCCCGCAACGCCCGTTCGCTCGACGAAGCCATCTCGACGATCAACTCGGCCCTCCAAAGCTCCGGCGACGCCACCCTCAAGCAGCTCGTCGCGGTGAAGGAATCAGGATCTGACGATCGCAAAGAGGGCATCCGCTTCGTCTCCAACCTGTCGAACTTCCGGGTCAGCGTCGGCAGCGTCGCCACCTCGACCGCCGCCAGCGAAGTGGGTATCTTCGACGGCTCCACCGGCACGAGTGTACTCGGACAAGGCCTGCTCACCGCCGCCAGCCAATCTACCGGCGGCGCGCAGACCGACATCTCCACCCAGGCCAACGCCGAAGCCGCCGTCAGCGCCCTAGCCGAAGCCGTGCAAAAGCTCGGTACTTCCCAAGCCGTCGTCGGCCGCGGTCAGAACCAGTTCACCTTTGCGGTCAACCTGGCCCAGTCGCAGGTGACGAACCTCTCGGCCGCCGAAAGCCGCATCCGCGACGCGGATCTGGCCTCCGAAGCCGCCAACCTCACCAGGGCGCAGATCACCCTGCAGGCCGGCGTCGCCGCCCTCGCCCAAGCCAACTCCGCGCCCCAGCAGATCCTGTCCCTGCTCCGAGGTTAATTAACTGAGCCCACCGCGTTAAGCGGTGGGTTACCTTTCCCAACTTCGGGCGCCCCCTAACGGGCCAGCGCCCACCGACTTCCGGAGATGGTGGTCCTCACTGATCCGGCCGGCGGACGCCTCGCGCGCGATGGCCTTCTCGGGTGTCATCCACGCGAGCGTCCGCCCATTCTTTCTTATTGCTCATATGCACCCGTCATTCCTCACTCCCGCGCCGCCCGTGGTCTGCCTAGCGCCACCGGCCGATGCCGCCGCTTGGCTCGAACGCGGCCACCTCTGGCACCAAGCCGGTGACCCCGGCCAAGCCGCCGCGTGCTACCAACAAGCCACCCGGCTCGATCCCCAGTCGGCCCAAGCCTGGTTCAACCTCGGCGTCACCCGCACCATCACCGGCGAACTCGACTCCGCCCTCGACGCCTACGATCAAGCCATCGCCCACCGCCCACGCTTTGCCCGTGCCTACAACAACGCGGCGATTCTGCACCAAACCCGCGGCGACTACGCCCGCGCCGAACGCGACTACACCCGCGCCATCCAAGCCGACCCCCGCTATGTCGATCCCCACTACAACTCCGGCCTCCTCGCCTTCGCCCAAGCCGACTACCCGCGCGCCGAACGCGCCTACCGCAAGGCCCTCCAACTTGCACCCGCCCACGCCGAAGCCCGCAATAACTTGGGCCACACCTGGCTCGAGCTTGGCCGTCCCCGCGAAGCCCGCCGCGCCTTTGAAACCGTCCTCGCCACCAAGCCCAACCATCCCGAAGCCCGCTGGAATTTGGGCTTCACGCAACTCCTCTTCGGCGACTACGAACCCGGCTGGCAAAACTACGAATGGCGCTTCACCCAACCCGGCCGCCAACGCGCCATCGCCACCCCTCGCTGGACCGGCGCACCGCTTGAAGGTCAGTCTCTCTTGGTTTGGAACGAACAAGGCCTCGGCGACGCCATCCAATTCGCCCGCTTCCTGCCCCCCGGCTCTCACTTCGAAACTCCCGCCCCCCTGGCGCGCCTGTTCTCCTCGCTCGGCTGCTCGCTTACCCCGCCGACCGAAGCGCAATGGCAAGTGCCGCTCCTCAGCCTGCCAGCGATCCTCGGCACCAGGCTCGACACCCTGCCGCCCGCCCCCTATCTATCGATCGGTGAACCGGAGCGCGAGAAGTTCCGCCTGCTGCTCGCTGATCTCGTCCCGCCCGGGAATCTCCGCATTGGACTCGCCTGGAGTGGCAACCCCCGCCATCACCGCGACCGCCAGCGCTCGCTTCCGCCCGAGCTCATCCCCACCCTAACCGCAGGCCTCCCCGGCATCTCCTTCTTGAGCGTTCAGCACGGCGCGCCCCCGCCCGGTGTGCTCTCCCTCGACGATCGCCTCACCGACTTCGCCGACACCGCCGGCCTGATGGCCAACCTCGATCTCACCATCAGCGTCGACACCGCCGCCGCCCACCTGGCCGGCGCTCTGGGTCTACCCGTCTGGGTCCTGCTCTCCTACGCCCCCGACTTCCGCTGGATGCTCGACCGCGAAGACTCCCCCTGGTACCCCACCATGCGCCTCTTCCGCCAACGCCGCTTGGGCGACTGGGGGCACTTACTCGGCCGGGTCCGCCGCGAGCTCCCCAGCCACCCCCTGAGTCGGCCCTGATTCCCATTCATTCCTCTCAAAAATACGCCGCGCCGCCTCCATCACAAACGGATCGATCTCCAAGTCACCGCTCCGCTTCAGTTCATCCACTACGCGATTCGCCGTTTCGGTTATCGCATTATCCCGTTCCCGCTCTTTTTCGCTTTTCGCTTTCCGCACGGTCAAATCGGGATAAAGTCCAGCCGGTTCTTCCACTCATGAGCCTCGCTAGTCGCCCAAATCATCAGCAGTTCCTCGATTGCCACGCCAATTGGTACGTCCTGCGGGATGATGAGTACGCCGGGGCTCGTCTGGTCTGCCAGAAACTCAAAGAAATGCCGTGGCATGGTGCTCTCGTCATGCGAAATCAGAATCCGCCCGCTTGCCGCGGCCAGACGCAAAACTTCCGGGTCTGGCTGGTCGATCAACCCGCCGCGGTGAGGCGTCCAGATATCGATCGCCGGTTCCAGGCGCACCAAGCCGGAGACGATTCGTTGGTTGATGTCGGAGTCCGCTTGAAAGAGGATGGCCATCGATTACGGGCGTAAAGAGTGCAGTCGCTCGCGCGCTTCGGCGAACTTCGCATGCAAGGCGGGATTGCGCTGAGCGGCTTCTTCCCGCATTAAATCGGTTCGCTGCCGCTGCTCGCGCAAATACTCGTCCACCGTCGCGCGATTGGCCAAATAGAACTCCACCGCCGAAGTCACCTGATTCAGACTTAGTGATGGAAAGCTCTCCACCAAGCCCAGCATCGACTCACCTCGCAAGTAGGCGTAGACGATCGAACCTAAGGCTACCCGGGTGCCCGCCACATAGTACCCGCCATCCCGCTGCTCAACGTAACTTTTGGCCATGACTCTCCCAGTATAGCCCCGCCTCTCAACCCACCTCCACTAACGCCCCGCTCTCCACCCGCGTCGCCTCCAGTAAGTGCAGTAACTGCCGCTCCCGTGTCGACTCTCCCCACGCATCCACCACCCGCGACCGCTCCTGCCGCAGCCGGTCCCCCAACGCTTGGCCAGCCGCAAAATGCCTGAGCAGCCGGTCTCGCGCATCTTCTACTTCCACCGGCCCGCAAGTGCCTTTCTCCGCCGCCCGGCAGATCGCGTGCACCAAGGACCCCCGCTCATCCATCAGCGAAGCTAAGCCCGCGCCATCGTCCACCGCAGTCGCCAGAATCTCCCGCTCCACCCGCTCCAACGCCACCCATAACTCGTTCATGAGCTACTCTTCCCGTACAGCGTGTAACTCAAACTAGTAATCGACGAAGTCAGCACCGTCTGCTGCGACTCAAGCAACGCCAGCAACGAATCGGCCGATTGCAACCGCTGCGCTAAACCCGATTGCAACAAGCTGACGCGTTCATTCAAGCTACTCAACCGCTTACCGATGTCGAGCCCCGTAGCCGTATATTGGTTGAGCTCGGCCTGAATTAACCCCGTCACGGGATCGGAAATCCCGGTTACTTTCTTCGCCAAACTCCCTAACCCCGTCTCCGAATTCGCCACAAAGTCGAGCCCCGCCCGCACTTGGCTATCGCTCAAGTTAGCGAACGCCCCCGAGTCGAAAGTCAACTTACTGGTCGAGTCAAAAACCAGCCCCAAAGCAGACAAACTCTTGATATCGCCCGAGCCCGAAAAACCGGTCACCTCGCGCAGCACCGATTGAATCTCCCGCACCAGCGAACTGCCGGAAAGTAGCCCTGCCGCCTCGCCAATCTGCCCGTCCACCTGCCCCACCAGCGTATTATAAGCATCGGCCAAGCTCGAGAGCGCCGTCGATAACTGCGTCCGGTCAGAAGCCAAGGTCAGCGAAATCTTCTCATTGGTCGCCGTCGTCGCTAACACTTCGAATGACAACCCCGGCACGATGCTATTCACCAGATTCGTCTTCTGCGAAATGGGCACTCCATTCAAAGTAAATTCCGCGTTTGTGCCCTGGCTGGCCGAAGTAATCAGGTTCGTCGCTGCGCCCGTGGGATCATCTTTCAAGCTCAACGTGGTCGCCCCGGTCGTGTTCGCCGAAAGCGACAAATAATTCGCCCCGTCGGTCGTCAAAATCGAGGCCGTTACTCCCGAACCCAAGGCGTTGATCTTATCCCGTAACCCGCCCAGGTTATTCTGCGCCGTCGTGAGGTTGATCGTAAACGTGTTCGATCCCACGTTCAATTCCACCGTTCCCGTCGAAGAAACGGCCGCCGCCGTGGAATTCGGATAACTCGCGACCGACGTCTCCGCTGCCGCCGTCGCAATCGACGTGACGTTCGTCAGTTGATAAACACCCCCCGTCGTCGCCGTCACCGACCGTACCGCCACCTTTGCCGCATCCGTCGACTTGCCCGTCACCGCCCGCCGGTCGCCAATCTGCGCCAGCGACTTCAAGCTCGCCCCAAACGAAGCCACCGCGCCCTGCAAACCCCCCGCGACAACCCGGCGCTGCACCAGATCCTTCTGCTGGTTCTGCAGCGACGTGATCGGTAACGACGCAATCTTCACGGTATGTTCCAAAATGGTCTGAAAGTCGGACGAATACTTGCTGACGCCCGAAAACACGAGTGGTGTGAGACTCACGCAAAGCTCCTTCTGCCGCTTATCGGCCCAAAATCGCCCGGCGTGAGCCTATATCCCTTACGCTCAACCTCACAACACCCCCATGGGACCCACCGTAAAAATCCCCCCTCCGCCTGAGCTTCATCGTAAATATACCCCCATTCCCGTGAGCCTCCCACGTAATCCGCGCCCTCGCCATGAGCCTCCCACTAAGCGGGATGAGCCTCAGCATAAACAAGGGGACCCCACTACCCCCCTTTGCGGATACCTAAGTGATTGAAAACAAGTGCAAAGAACACCCTTTACGCTCAGCCTCATCCCCCCACCTGCGGTGATATTCATTATTTTCAATCACTTAACTCATTTTTACGCTCAACCTCACACCAAAGCCCCCTTAATTGGTTCTCTTGGTATTTGGTTTCTCTGACTTGGAATCCATTGGACGCCCCTGGCGGGCCGTTTTTGGGGTCTGGTATGAGCTTCCCAATAAAGAATCCCGATTTCCATGAGCTTGATCGTAAACCCGTAGCCCTCACCGTACCGGGCGTTGTATAACTTCGAAGGTATGGCATCGGGCAGCATCAAAACGCAACCAACCTCGCTGGTAAATCTTTCGGTCGAAGAGGAAAATCTTTCCTCCATCCCGTTTGCCGTCCTTGAGCGCCGCTACAACGGCCGCCACATCGACAAGCTCGACGTCCGCGGCACCAAAACTCTGCCCGATGGCTCCGAAGTCCGCGTCCTCTGGCAAGTCCAGGGCGACAACGACCTCGGCCTGCCGTCTGAAAAAGACCTCGACATCTTCGTCGCTTTGGGCGTCCTCACCTTCCGCAACAACTTCGAGAAAACCGTCACCTTCAACGGCCGCGAACTCGCCAAAATGCTCAACACGCAAGTCAACGGCAAGTTCTACGACCGCCTCAAACTCGCCATGGGTCGCCTGATTGCCCTCCGCTTCCGCGCCGTCGCCGAAAACGAAAAGCAAGAGACCGTCAAGTGGGTGAACGTCTTCCAGGAAACCAGCTTCGCCGTCGACAAGGTCGCCAACCGCTGCACCGGCTCGGTAACTTGGACCGACAAGCTCATCCAGTCCATGGGCTCTGGCTTCTTCCGTCTCATCGACGCCAGCCGCTACATGCAGCTCGACGGCATTACCGCCAAGCACCTCTACCGCTTTCTCTCGATCGCCTTCGAGAAGACCGACACCATCTTCATCGACGCCCGCAAGCTTGCTACTGAGCACTTGGGCATGCCCCAGCCGCCCCAATACCTCTCGCGCCTCATGCAGACCTTGGAGCCGGCCTTCGAACAGGTTAAGCGCATCGGCGTCCTCGGTGAGTGGCACGTGGCCTCCGCCCCCGATTGGCGCATCGCTCTTCGTCGCCACTTAAGCTATGTGCCTGAGCGTAAGGCCCTCATGATGTCCGGCCCCGGCGAGGACCCCGAACTCAACCGCGCCGCCTGCCGTAAGCTCCTCGAAGAGGTCGGCTTTACGCCCAACGTCATGGACCCCTTCCTCGACGCCGCCACCTCCACCGATCACTTCTACTCCCTCGAACGCGGCGCCCGCCTCGTCGCCGCCATGATCAACGAAGGCGTCGTCCAGCCAGTGGCTCTGTCCCTCATTCGCCGCGCCTTTGAGTCTCTCACCGCGGAGCCCGAAGGCTTCGCCGGTCGCGATCAGCTCGACTGGTGCGAGATCGCCCTCCATGTGGTCGAGCGGAAAAAGCAGTCGAACCAGACCCTTCGCAACTCGGGTGGCCTGCTCGTCAAAATCGTCAAAGACGCGGCCACCCGCGCCAAGTTCGTCGACGAACACGCCGAAGCCCAATTCAAGACCCACTTTCGCCGCCGCGAAGACAACCTCCGCCGTCTGAAGGGTGACGAAGAAGAGCGCATCTTACTGCTTGAATACGAAGAGTTCCGTCAATCCTACGCCCGCCAGTTACTCGGAGAGATGGCCGACGTCCGCCGCCAGGTCTTACTCGGCCAGAAACTCGACGAGTTAGCCAAGCAAGAACGCTTCGAGCGCATGACCGACGCCAGCCGACGCCAGGAAGCTGAATCGGCCTTGGTGCAGGAGATTGCCCGCGCCGAAGTCCCCGGCTTCGAAAAATGGCTCTTACGCCGCCGCGCCCGCCAATCGGTGATGCCCTTCATGATCGAAGTCTCCTCGCTAGTCCAGTAGATAATGGCCGCCCTGCCTAGCCTACCGCGCCAGCGGTGGGGCACCTTGGTCTAACTAGCCGGTCACTTGAAAGGAATACCACCGGCCCGGCGATAGTCCTAGCCACCCTTCTTCGAAGCTCTCTCTTTGGCCAAACCTTGATCCAAAAGCGTTTTGATCACCGACTGCCAGCTCACATTCAGACGAGCGGCTTTGGCATCCAATTCGCGAAGCATCCCCTGCGTCAGATCAATATTCACCCGGCGGACCGGGCGGACCACCGTAAACCGATTCGTGAAGTAGGCCGAAACATCCTCGCCTCGCGTGGCCATTTCCGCGACTTGATCCGCCGTAGGGGCAGCCTTAGTAGTTTTCCGCATAAACTTCTTCTTCCCGTGCTGTCGCCCTCCAGGCGGTAATCAAACGAAAATATGGATGTCTAACCTTTATACACCCTCGAAGTTCCCGATGTCATGGCGGCAAAATCGCCTACAGTTTTACCCCGCGAAAGTCGATCACAGCATAGTTGGCGGAATCCCCTTCCGCCCTACGCCTCCGGTGACCCTCCTGGGACTCGCCGTGCGTGAGCCTTAACCAAAACCCCCTCAAACAACATGACCCTCACAAAGCTGGCCGCTTGCTGTCTCTACGTGTCTCTAGGCTTGGCCCAAAGCCGTCCCGAACCCGTCACGGGTAACTTGCCCGCCCAACCCCTCGGCCCCAGTGACTTACTCGCCCTCTCGGTCTACAACTCGCCCGAACTCAGCCGCCTGATTCGTATCTCGGCCGAAGGCGATATCCAGGTGCCGATGGTGAAGGCCCGCGTTCCGGTCAATGGTCTCATGCCCGCCGAAGTGGAAAAGAAGATCGCCGCCGCCTTCACCAGCACGGGTCTATTGGTGGATCCCGCCGTTACGGTAACCATCGTCGAATATTTCTCGCGCCCCATCTCGGTGATGGGCGCGGTCCGCAAGCCCCTCACGTTTCAAGCTAACGGCCCCTTGAAGTTACTCGACGCCTTAAGCCGCGCCGAAGGTTTGAGCGCGACTTCCGGCCCGGACTTACTCGTCACTCGTAAGGATAATGGACAGGGTGAATTAATTAAGCGCATCTCCATCCGCGGTTTGATCGACTTGGCCGACCCAGAACTGAACCTGACGCTCACCGGCGGCGAAGAGGTTCGCGTCCCCGAAGCCGGCAAGGTCTTTGTCGTCGGCAATGTCCGCAAACCGGGGACCTTCGCCGTCCAGGACAATAGCGGACTTACGGTCCTGAAGGCCCTCGCCATGAGCGAAGGACTCTTACCCTTTGCCTCGAAACAAGCCTTCATCTATCGCCGCGAAGCGAGCGGGTCCGGCAAGAACGAAATTCCCATCGAGCTCAAACGCCTCCTCGACCGCAAGACGGCCGACATTGCCCTCGAAGCCAACGACATTCTCTACATCCCCGACAATACGCGCAAGCGCATCAGTATGACCACCCTCGAACGCATCATCAGTTTCGGCTCCACCACCGCCTCCGGCCTACTCATCTGGGGTGCCGCCGCCCGTTAACCCCTGCCGGATTTGCCGCTTCAGTTTCTGATGAACTAATCCTTCTAACCTTTGCCCCTAGCCCACCGCGTGAGCGGTTGGGTCCGAACCCACTTACAAACACTTTGCCCCTAGCCCGCCGCGTAAGCGGTGGGGTCCGAACCCACTTACAAACACACCTACATGCAACAAGAACTCATCCCCAGCGAGCCCCAAGTCCGGTACGTCCCCGCCGAAAGGCTGTCCGTCATCGGCGAGCCCCGCATTCCCGCCCTCCCGCCCAACCTTACGGCGCCCGGCGAGCCGGAGCCCGAAAACGCGAGCGCCCCGATGTCACACTATCTCTGGATTCTGCGCCGCCATCGCTGGCGCATGCTGGCCTTTGTCGCCGCCATTACGGCGGCCACCTGGTTCATCAGTAAACAACTTACGCCCATCTACGAGTCCACCGTCACCATCGACATCGACCGCCAGACCCCGCAAGGCGTCATCGGCACCGAATCCACCCGTTCGATGTTGAATGATGTCGATCAATTCCTCGCCACCCAAATTCGCCTCGTGCAATCGGACTCGGTGCTCCGGCCCGTCGCGGCCAAGTACAACTTACTCGTCCACGAAGGCCAAACCGACGTGCGGCCCGAAGCACCCGTTCAACTGAAGCGCCTCAAAATTGTCCGCCCCCCCAATACTTACTTATTGCTTGTCAGCTACCGTTCTCCGGATGCCAACCTGGCCGCCCAGGTCGCTAACGCCATCGCGCAATCCTACCTGACCCACACTTACAACATCCGCATGCGGGCCAGTGCTAACCTGACCGACTTCATGGAGCAGCAACTCGACGAGTTACGCGCCAAGATGGAGCGCAGTTCGCTCGCCCTCAATCGCTTCGAGCGCGAACTGAATATGATCAACCCGGAAGAGAAGACCAATATCCTCTCCGCCCGCCTCTTACAACTGAATACGGAATACACCAACGCCCAGTCCGACCGGGTCAAAAAGGAAGCGGCGTTCCAGTCGATTAAGAACGATACGCTCGAAGCCGCCCAGGTTTCGACGCAAGGCGAGGCCTTGAAGCGCCTCACCGAACGGATGGGCGAGTTACGCGAGAAGTTCGCCGAGATCAGGGCCCATTATGGCCCCGCCCATCCTGAATTTAAACGCGCCTCCGCCCAACTGGCGGAGCTCGAACGGCAATTGGATAGCGGCCGCCGCAATATTTCGGGCCGCGTCGAAATCGAATACCGGGAGTCGGCTCGCCGCGAACAGATGTTGCTGCACGAAGTGGCCGGCTCCAAAACCGAATTCGATCGGATTAATTCACGCTCCTTTCAGTACCAGTCCCTCAAGCGCGAGGCGGACGCCGACAAGCGCCTTTACGAGGAGTTGGTGCGCAAGATTAAAGAGGCGGGCATCAACGCCGGCTTCCAGAACTCAAACATCCGTGTCGCCGACGCCGCCCGGCCACCGCAGAAGGCGATGTTTCCCGATATCCGCCTCAACTTAATAGTGGCCTTTCTGCTCTCCACCATCGTCGCGATCGGCTTTGCTGTGGCCAGCGATGCGCTCGATACCACCGTACGCGATCCCGAAACCGTCAACCGCACTTTAGGCACCGAAGTGATCGGCAGCTTGCCGGTTGTCAAAAACTGGCGCGGCCGTCTAGGCCTGGCTTCTGGTTCGGCAAATGCCTCGGCCAATGGCAAGGCCCTCGTCGCCGTCAAGGGACGCGAGGAAGATACGACGGGTTTCGGCGAGTCGATCCGCACGCTGCGCACCTCGATCTTACTCAGCGACCTCGACCGCCGCTACCGCTCTTTGCTGGTCACCAGCGCTTCGCCCGGGGAAGGGAAGTCGACCACGGCGGCCCACTTAGCCATCGCCCACGCCGAGCAAGGCCAACGCACCCTGTTAATCGACGGCGACATGCGCCGCCCGAGCATTCATCGCCGCTTTAACTTAACCGCCAACCTCGGCCTCACGAATGTGCTCCTGGGTGAAATCGGCTGGCGCAGCGCGGTGGTGAATCTCGATTCCACGCCCATGCTCGATATCCTGCCCGCCGGCCCGCCTTCGCGCCGCGCCTCGGACTTAGTCGGCCGGGGTCTCTCCGAAGTCCTCGAAGAGGCCGGCCGCGCCTACGACTTAGTCATTCTGGACGCCCCGCCGCTCCTCGGATTCTCGGAACCCCTGCAAATGGCGGCCAGCGTCGACGGCGTCGTGATCGTCGTCCGCGCCGGAGAGACGGATCGCAAGAGTGTCCGCGGCGTCGTCACTTCGCTCAAGCGCCTGCGCGCCAATATCGTCGGCATTGTCCTCAACGGCGTCCACAAAGAGATGAGCGACAGTTACTATTACTACGGCCACTACAGTAAGTACTACCAGCAGAATCCGCATCCTACCGATGCGAACGCCAATTAAGTTGTCACCTTGCCCCTACTTACTCATCGCTCGCCCTGGTTGCGCTCGGCGGCTTTTCTCTCGGTCATCCAGTTGGCCAACCAGCTCATTCCGCTCGTCTCGATTCCCTATCTGGCGAGCGTTCTCGGTCCCGCGGGCTGGGGCCGTTTGGCGATCGCCCAAAGCTTCGGCCTCTATCTCACCACTGTGCTCGAATACGGGTTCAACTTATCGGCGACCCGCGAAATCGCCGCCGCCCCGGATCGGGCCTCAGTCGCCCGCATCGCCGGCCGGGTGCTCGCTGCCCAAGCTGGCCTCTATCTGGCCGGCAGCCTGCTCGCCGCTCTTATCCTGCCGCAATTTGCGCTCTTTCGCGAGGACCCCTGGCTGATCGCCGCCACGCTCCTCTGGGTCATCCCCCAAGGCATCAGCCTGCAATGGCTCTTCCAGGGCTTGGACCGTCTGCCGCTCCTCGCCGGCGCCACCCTGGCAGCCCGGCTCTGCGGCTTGGCCGGGCTGCTCACCTTCGTCAATCACCCTCGCGATCTTAGCCTCACCTTACTGGTCCAAGCGATCCCGTCGTTGGTGCTTCTGAGCGCCGCGGCCCTGGTGGTCTTGCGCGAAACCGGTCTCACCCCTCCCCGTCTCGCCGAGGTCGGGGAGACACTACGCGCCAGCTTCCTCCTCTTTGTCTACCGCGCCGGTCTCAATGTCCACGCCGCGGCGATGGTCTTCTTGTTGGGTTGCGTGGCCGCCCCCGAAGTCGTCGGCTACTACGCGGCGGCCGAGCGGGTGGCCAAGGCCGCGCTCAGCTTCCTCGATCCGCTCACCTTGACTCTGTTCCCGCGTTTAAGCGCCCTCAGCGGCGGCTCGCAGCGGCAACTGGCTTTTCGCGGTCTTGGCGCCCTGCTGCTGGCCGGCGTCCTGCTGGGTACGGCGCTCTTCGTGGGCGCGCCCTATCTCGTACCGCGCTTACTCGGCGAACGCTTCCGCCCGGCGATCGATGTCCTTCAGATCCTGGCCGCCTTGGGGCCGCTCTCCGCTTTGAGCCAAGCGCTCGGACCCACGTGGTTGTTGGCCGCGCGTGGCGACCGCCACTTTTTGGCGGTCGTGCTCTCTGTCGCCGCCCTCGTGCTGGTGCTGATGCTCCTGATCGAACCGCGCGCCGCCGGTATGGCTTGGCTGATGGTGGCGACACAAGCCTTACTCGCCCTCGGATTCGCCTGTGCCCTGCGCTTCCGCTCACCGCTCCTTTTGGAAAACCTCGCATGATTCTTGCCTCCATCGGCCGTTATCACTTCTTTGAACAAGCCCGCGCGCTCGCCGGCCTGGGCGCCCTCGACGCCTTGGTCACCGATTACACCCGGGGCAGGCTACTCGCCGCCGGTCTGCCTCCCGACCGGCTACACCCGGTTCCCTGGCTCGCCGCTACTCGTCTACTGCCTCCCTCGCCACGCCTTTTCTCCCTCGCCGGCCGCCTGCTCGCTCACGCCTTGCCTCCCCCGGGCGTGGGCATCGTCAAGGTCAACTCGGCCTTTGCCCGCGAGGCGATCGCCCAGGGCCATCCGGTCATCGTCGATCACGGCAGTCTTCACGAGGGGCAAGTGGCCAGCTACTTTGTCGGCCGCCCCGGTCAACATCCCGGCAATCACCGGCACGCCTGGCTCATCGAGCGCGAACAGGAAGAGTTCACCCGGGCCCGCGGTGTGCTCGTGCTCAGCGAACTCGCTCGCCGCAGCCTCGTGGCGGGCGGCGTGGCCGCGGAGAAGATTCTCGTTTGCCCGCCCGGCGTCGATGCCGAACGCTTCCACCGCTTGCCGGATCATGGCGCGGCCCGGCCCTATCGGGTCGTCGCTGTTTCGTCGCTCACCCGCAACAAAGGCATCGATGTGCTGATCGAGGCTTGGCGCCGGCTAGCCTTGCCCTACGCCGAACTCTGGCTGATCGGCGCCGGTCAACTACCGGTCGATACCGCCCCCCACGTTCGCCTCCTGGGCGGTGTGCCGCAAGACGAATTGCCCGGCCTACTTTCCCAGTGCGACCTCTTCGTATTGCCGTCGCTCGCCGACGGCTTTGGCCTCGTCGTCTTGCAGGCGATGGCCTGCGAACTGCCGGTGATTGTGAGCGACCGCACCGGAGCGGCCGAAGCGGTGGCGGGAGAAGCCTTCAGCGGCGTCGTTCCGGCCGGCGCCAGCGAGCCGCTCGCCGACACCATCGAGTACTTCTACCGCCTCCGCCACGAACGCGTCGCCCTGGGCCAAATGGCTCGCGAGCGCGTGCTGGCCCGTCACACCTGGCCGCACCACGCGCGCCACCTACTGGAGCTCTTAAACCAACATGCCACTCCTGTTTTGCCTCTTCGCCTTGGTGCTCGTCGCTCTGTCCTGGCTGGTTGAAGCCGGAGCGCTCTTGGCCATCGTC
>Ga0105049_10004268_pt1 | contig 16783 bp, 12 predicted proteins | sample MAT06_FD_78087 | JGI IMG/M metagenome (GOLD analysis project Ga0105049, IMG submission 78087) | Freshwater microbial communities from Lake Fryxell liftoff mats and glacier meltwater in Antarctica - MAT-06 | ecosystem: Environmental > Aquatic > Freshwater > Ice > Liftoff microbial mat | place... | reverse complement strand
AGTCCGGTTTCGAATGGTATAATTAGTGTTTTTTTTGAATCAATTAAATCGAATTTCAAGTTATACTTTTTTGTATAATTATAACCAATTCCACCTTGTAAATAGGCTGTGAGTCTAAATCTTTTAATAATTAAAAAATCAAATTCTTCACCTACCGTTATAAATCCTAAACGGTTTTCTTGAAATTGTTGATTTGCAAAATAATAATTTCTAACGCTAAACGGAGTTCCGCTAATTCCTGTTTTAAATCTTAGATTTCCATTGAATCCAAAACCTACAAATATTCCATATATCATAGATCCTTGGCTATAAAGGTGTGTTCTTCTGTTGTCTATACCGTATATAAATTCTTTTTCCTTCTTTAAACTTTCTATTGGGTTTTCAATTGTTTGAGATAGCACCAAAGAACTTGAGCTAAGAAGAAAAAAAAACAATAAAGCAACTGCAAATAATCTAATCAAAAAATGAGAAAATTAAATTTAAATGGCAAAAATAAAGTCAATTTCTTAAACATATAAACTATCTATTTCTTTTTGATACTTTTCTGAGATAGCTTTTCTTTTTAATTTTAAAGTAGGTGTAAGTTCTCCTCCAACTATTGTAAATTCTGCTGGCAACAGAACAATTTTCTTAATTTGTTCCGCATGTCCAAAATCTTGATTGTATTTATTAACCTCTGAATTTAATAAATCTATAACTTTTTGATTTAAAATTATTTCTTGATTAGTGTTTTCGTTAATTCCATTTTTGAGCAACCAATCTTTTATAAAAATAAAATTAGGAACTACTAATCCACCAGGAAATTTTTGTCCAGCTCCAACCACACAAAATTGCTCAATATAAATAGATTCTTTCATTTTATTTTCTATTGGTTGAGGCGCTACATACTTTCCACCTGAAGTTTTAAAAATTTCTTTTTTTCTATCGGTAATTTTCAAAAATCCTTCTTTATCAATTTCGCCAATATCACCGGTATGAAACCAGCCATCAATCATAACTTCGGCAGTAGCTTCTGGTTTTTTGAAATATCCCATCATAACATTTGGTCCTTTAACCAAAATTTCTCCGTCTTCGGCAATCTTAACCGTTACATCTTCAATAACCTTTCCAACGCTACCAAATTGAGCTCCATTTGGTAATTTAGTATTTACGCTTACTACCGGAGAAGTTTCTGACAATCCGTAACCTTCGAGAACTGCAATTTGTGCCGACCAAAAAATTCTTGCCAAACGTGGCTGTAACGGAGCACTTCCCGAAACTATAAATTCTATATTTCCGCCTAATGCTTCTCTCCATTTACTAAAAATTATTTTGTTGGCAATTGATAACTTAAATTCGTACCACCATCCATTTTTTCCGGCAAGTTCATACTTTAATCCTAAATCTACAGCCCAAAAAAACAAGGCTCTTTTAATACCAGTTTGCTCATGACCTTTGGCCATAATTTTATCATACACTTTTTCTAATAATCGCGGTACTGTAGAAAATAAATTAGGTTTTACTTCTTTTAAATTGTCACCAATTTTTTCCATACTCTCGGCGTAGTAAATAGATATTCCTAGGTATTGATACAAATAGCCCAACATCCTTTCATACACGTGGCACAGTGGCAAAAAAGATAGTGCAGTGGCCGTATTATTAACCGGAACACATGGTTCGCTAGCCATGCAATTACTAATTAAATTCATGTGCGAAAGCATCACACCTTTAGGAACACCTGTGGTTCCCGAGGTATAAATTAAAGTTGCCAAATCGGTAGCTTTTGTTTCTTTTTTTGCGGCAGCTACCTTTTCAGGCTCAGGATTATTTTTTCCTAATTCTGCAATTTCGCTCCAATGTTTAAAACCTGCAATTTCGTTAAAAGTATATATTTCAATTAAACTGTTTACTTCATTTTTAATTGCTGTTACTTTTTTTAAAATCTCCTCGTCAGAAACAATTATATACTTTGCCTGACAATCGTTTAAAATGTATTTATAATCAGCAGAACTAATTGTTGGATACATTGAAACATGCACTGCTCCTATTTGCAGCATTCCCATGTCAACAAAATTCCATTCATATCTGTTGTTACTCACAGTTGCAATGCAATCGCCTTTTGCAATTCCAAGTTTTAAGAAACCATAACTCATTAGTTGCACTTGATTGTAATATTCTTGAGTAGAAATTTTTTTCCATTCTCCATTAACCTTTGAACTTAAAGCGTCTGGCTTAGGGAATTTTTTGATGTATCTGTCAAGGATATCGAATATTCTAACCTCTTTATATTTTTCCATAGTATTAAAGCTATAATTACATTTGCATAAAATTATAAATTATAGCTTAGTAATTGACATGAATTTAAAAGTTTTTTTTATTGTTGCCTTTTTATCTTTGATTTTCAACTCTACTTTTTCGCAAATAAATTCAAATTCAAAGGAAAATGACCTAACAGTAGTATTGCATGAATCTGGCCTAAATAAATTAATAAACACAATTGGCGAAATTAGTGGTGAAGGTGTTTATGAAATTATGTTTGTCAAGAGCAGTTACACTTGGTTACTAAAAAACACCAAAATAAAATTGATAAAAGATTCTGCATTGTTTGAGACTGACGTTGAAATAAAAACAGGATTTGATACCTACACTGACCATGTTAAAGGAATAATGGGAGTTAGTTACAATAAAAAGAAGAATGAGATTTCTATTAATCTTTTAGATGCTATTGTTCATTTAAAAGCTTCAATATTAGGCAAATCCTTTACTATAAAAAAAATTCAATTGGCAAATTATTTTAAGCAAGGCTTTGTTTTTGATGGCCCAGCAACTGCTTCCAAAGAAATGAAGCTTGCACTTCCAAATGGTTCTACAAAAATTATTGATTCAAAAATTGACGATGTAAATATTTTTATTGAAGAAAATAAAATTAGAGTTTGCGGTGAATTGTATTTCTTTGAGAAAAAAGAACCTGATTCTAAAAAGTAAAGTTATTTTTTTAGTTTATTTGTACATTAAACACTTTGATATAAAATGCCTTATTCCAACATTGATAAAAGTAAATCAAAACTTAACCCACACGTTTCTGTTGACTGTGTAATTTTTGGTTTTGATTTTGACGAGCTTAAAGTTCTTTTAATAGAAAGAGAAAATCCAAGTTCAGAAGGTGGATTGTCTATTCGAAATTTTTCTTTGCCAGGAAATTTAATTTCTGATGACGAAAACTTAGACCAATCTGCAAAAAGGGTATTGTATGAGCTAACTGGCTTAACCAATATATTTCTTGAACAATTTTATGCTTTTGGTGATCCAGAAAGGGTAAAAAGAAAGCACGATACAGAATGGTTAAAATCTATACGAGATGAACCAAGTGCAAGAGTAATTACTGTTGCTTATTACTCATTAGTAAAGCTTGAAGCCTACTCGCCAACGGCTGCATCATTCGCAAAAAAAGCAGAATGGTATCCAATAACTTCTATACCTGCTCTTGCTTTTGACCACAATCACATTGTAAATAAAGCTATAGATACTCTTAAGTTAAAACTTCAAACACAACCTTTAGGATTTGAACTTTTGCCTGAAAAATTTACTCTAGGTCAGCTTCAAAAATTATATGAAGTTATTTTAGGTACAGACTTGGATAAAAGAAATTTTAGAAGAAAAATTTTGAATAAAAAAATACTTATTCCCTTAATAGAAAAGCAAAAAGGAGTTCCACATAAACAAGCACAACTATTTATGTTTGATAAAGAAAAATACGAAGAAGTGAAAAACACTTATTTTGGTTTTGATTTTTAATCTACAATTTACTGTCACTTTTTAGACCAGATACACGGGTATTAAAAATAAGAGATTACAGAAACTTTATTCTGGGAAGATTTTGTTTAACATTTGCCACACGAAGCCTTGCTGTTCTTGTTGCTTGGCTTGTTTTTTCTAAAACAAAAAACGAATTTTCTTTAGGATTATTAGGGCTTTCCGAAGCTATTCCTTTTTTAATAACTGCTATTTTTGCGGGTGTTGCAGCAGATAATTTTTCCAGAAAAAAAATTATTGTTCTTTGTTCATTTGGTTATTTACTGTGTTGCTTTGCATTACTTGCTATCTATATTAAATTAGACTTTTTTATAGACAACTTTGGAATTTTTCCTATCTATTTTGTAATATTTATAACAGGAATTGTAAGAGGATTTTATGCACCATCGCACGGAGCATTTGCAGCTCAATTAGTGCCCAAAGAATTATATATTTATTCTTCTGTTTGGAACAGTTTGTCCTTTGGATTAAGCGTTGTTATTGGTCCTGCTGTTGGAGGATTGGTTTACGGATTTTATGGTATGTTGCCTGCTCTTATCATTGTTATTGTATTTGCAAGTATTTCTATTTTGTTTTTCTTGAGCATAAAACCTAAACCAATTACAAAATCAAATAGTGATGAGGGAATATTTGAAAAAATAAATCAAGGATTAAAATTTGTATTTAAAACTCAAGAATTAGTAGGCGCTTTTGCATTGGATATGTTTGCCGTTTTATTTGGTGGAGCAATTGCATTACTCCCTGCTTTTGCTGACAAAATTTTAGATTGTGGTCCGCAAGGATTAGGTTTTTTGCAAGCCGCACCTGCAATTGGAGCAATAAGCACTTCGTTTTTTTTAGTAGGAAATCCTATTAAAAAAAATGCAGGAAAAAAAATGCTTTTTTCAATTGCAATGTTTGGTGTTTGCATTATTGGATTTGCATTTTCTACCAACTATATTTTATCTTTTGTTTGTTTAATGTTTAGTGGTGTTTTCGACGAAGTAAGTGTGGTAGTTAGAAGCACAATAGTTCAAATGTATGCACCCGAAGAAATGAGAGGCCGAGTTGAATCGGTTAGTAAAATTTTTATAGGTAGTTCAAATGAAATTGGAGCTTTTGAATCTGGCACGGCGGCAAGATTCATGGGATTGGTTCCTTCGGTAGTTTTTGGAGGTACAATTACGCTGATTGTGGTTGGTATAGCGTATAAAAAATTACCTCGAATAAGAGACTTAGAGTTTTAAAATGATTTTTTTCTCCAACTATTTTTTACACCATTACACTTTTAAAAATAATTTATTTCTCCTTAATTTTTAACTTTAAAAGCAAAACAATCGCAGGAGAAAAATCAAAGTTAAATTAACACATAAAATTTAAAATCAGGTATCTACTTTATTGAAATTACAACTAAAGACAATTCAGTTTTTAAAAATAAAATTGTAAAGAATTAAAAATTTAAATTCTTTCTAAAATCATTTTTTCTACTTCTTCTGAATCCCAAATATTTTCGATATTGTTTGTATTCATTACTTCGTCCATTATAACTTGCTGTCGTTTGCCGTTTGCCAATGCCTCGGAATATCTTATGTGTGGAGAAAATGTTACCATAGAATACGCAGGAATCCACTTATCTGGAAATTTATCTGAAAACTTCGACTCAATTTTCTTTTGTAATAAAAATTTAGGATCGGCAGTTTTATCACTCATTTCATTAAAGTTATTTATTGCCAAATCTGCAATAGCATCTGCATCTGGTTTACGCAACTTTTGAAATTCAGCTAATATCTCTTGCCAATTTTCATTGTGTTTTTCAATTAGTTCATCTAAAACAACACAATCTTCAAATCCACAATTCATGCCTTGTCCAAAGAATGGAACAATTGCATGTGCAGCGTCTCCAATCAAAGAAAATGAATCTTTGTAAATCCACGGAAAGCATTTAACCGTTACCAATGAACTCACAGGATTTCGCTCATACTGCTCTAAATAATCTGGCATTAATGGCAATGTATCTGCAAAATATTTTTCAAAAAATGTCTTTGTTTTTTCTTTGGTATTAAGTTCATCAAAAGAATTTTCGCCACTTGCAGGAAAAAATAATGTGCAAGTAAATGAACCATTAGGGTTTGGCAGAGCAATCATCATAAATGAGCCTCTTGGCCAAATATGTAATGCATTTTTCTCCATCAAAAATTCTCCATTCTCGCCAGCAGGAATTTCTAATTCTTTGTAAGCACAATTGATATAATATTGTTGATATTCAAATCTATCGCTAGATAATTGTTTAGATAACCGGCCAGCAGAAAAAGCGCCATCTGCAGAAAAAATTAATGAAGCATTTTCCTTGGTCTTTCTATCGGTTATCGTATTTGCGAAGTTTGCTTCATTTTTTTCAAAATCTACACCTTCGCAACGTTCATCAAAAAACAACTCAACATTTGAAAGTTTATCAGCAAGTTTAAGCAAAGCAATATTTATACCCAATCTTGAAACAGAATAAATTGCTTGACCACTTTTTCCGTAAGGTTGGGTTACTAAATTTCCTTTTACATCATGAATCTTTCTTGCATACATTGGAATTGAAATTTGCTCTATTTCCTTATCAATACCAATTTTTTTTAGTGCCCTCCAGCCTCTATCGCTCAAAGCCAAGTTTATAGACCTTCCTTGATAAGAATTAGAATTTCTTAAATCGGGGCGACGTTCATATACTTTTACGTTGTATCCTTTTTTTGCAAGAAAAATTGAAAGTAAACTTCCAACCAAACCTGAACCCGCAATAACAACATCCTTTTTAATTGTTTCCATATTTCATTTTTAACAACTAACCAACTTTAATGTTTTCATCAATTTCATTTGAATATGCAGTAATGCCACCTTTGAGATTATATAAATTTGTGAAACCATATTGTTGCTCCAAAGCATTTACTACTGCAGCAGATCTTGCTCCACTTCTGCAATGAAAAACAACAGGAATTTCTCTCGAAAATTCATCAATATGATTTAAAATCTCACCCATTGGAATATGTGTTCCACCAATGTTTCCAACCTCTACCTCATATTCTTCTCTAACATCGATTAATTGAAATTTTTCGTTATTATTTTGTTTTAATTTTAATTCTTGAACTGTTAACTCTTTCATTTTAATTTGTTTTATTAATAAACTAACTAATTTTTTTATTGCAATAATTTTACTAATTTTTTCAATGCTTTTTCGTTTTCTTCGTTTTTTAATGACTCAAATACTTTCTTTTTTTCTTTGGTTGTTAAATGCCAACTCAATGAAATATTATCGGGTTTCTGATTTTTTAATTGAAATTCAACAACATCAATTTTTCCATCGTACCAGCGGCTTGCATATTGATACAATCCATCGTTGTTGTAATCCTGAATATTAAATAAATTGCCATACAATGCACCTAAAGGAGTGGATAATGTTTGCACTAAAGATTTATTTCCTTCGCCTTCAATTGGTGCTTTTTTAAACCGGTCTCTAATTTGAATAATCACAACTCCGCTTGTATTGGAAGAAATCCAATTTCTAAATGTATATAAAAATTTTAGAGAAGTTTCTAAGCCAAAATTATCTCTTGCACCTGCATCCATAACCTCAATTGCAGGTTCGGATGGCAATTGAACAAATGGAGTTACAAATGGAAATGTAGCACTCATTCTCATTACACTTGTAAATTTTAAATTTTCGGAATCCTGTTCTTTAAAAAACTTTAAAAATTCTATTCCGTCAACAGATGCTGTTCTGCTAATACTGTCCGAATCAAAATACTGTGTAACATAAGAAATACCTTGCGGTGAGATATACATTTTCCTTCCATCATTTACCACTGTTGGCGAAAAAATCATCATTGGAATATGTGATTCTTTTTCAGGCTCAAAGTAATCTCTTAACCTTTTATTAAAAATATTTGCAGTGTTTTCGTTTAATGATTTTTCAAAAGCATAACCTCTGTCTTTTTTGTAAGTATATTTTCCATCGTTAAACTCTCCCAATCTCAAAAACAAATCATTTATTGCAGCGTAATAAATCAGCGGATTTAATAAATCTTTTGAGATGTTTTCACTAAACTCTGCTGAGTGATAACTATTTAATTTATTTTGTTCGTACAAGTAAAAGAGTTCTCTGTAGAATGCTGCACCAATCATTCCTCCCGAAGCACCAGTAATGAGCTGAGTATGCTTCATTAATTCGCCTTTTAAAATACTATCTGCAGTTTGTAACACATGATACGTCCATAAACTAGAACGTAGGCCGCCACCACTTGTATTAATCAAAACCATTTTTGGTTTTCTTCCTTTATTAATAGTGTTTATAGAATTTTTTAATCTCCATTTATTTAATATGTAAATAGTATTTTCAAAATCTTTGTTCTGAACATCAGATTCACGATTATATTTTTCTAGATTCTCATAAGTAAATTGAGCTTTTTTACCTTCATAATTCAATCCAAAAGCTTTGCTAGCAGGATAAAAACCTGGCAAACTAAATATATAATTAAATGCAACTAAAAGAACAATGGTAACAGTGGTTGCCCAACCTCTTAGCCAAGTATGCAATGCACTAAAAAGCATTAAATACATTGTAAAAATTAAAAACAAACTTGCACTTGCCGGAATTAAAAACAAAGGATTTTCTCTGAAAAAACCTAAAATTAAAATTGTTGCAACCACAATAAACTCAAACAAAGCAGCATTTCTATGATTATTTCTAAAAACCTTTAGCAACATTTCTTTGTCATAATGACCAATGTCTCTTGCTCTTCTTAACCTTCTAAAATTACTTATATAAGTATCTACATGCCAATCTCTACCTTCTTTGCTGCTTAGGCGTTTCCAATCATTATTTTTTCTAAGTGTTACCCTTGTTGTAATAACTTTGGGAGTATCTTCTCCTTCGTCCGTTTTTACTCCAAACAAACCAAAAATATCTTTATTTATAGAGAAAAAATAGGTGAGAGATAAAATAAGAAATGAAAAAACTCCTGCTAGAAAACCAAAAATAGATAGAAAAATATTTAATGAATCTGAAAACTGGTCGCCAGATTGAAACGAATAAATTTGAAAACAATAAACAATTAAAAAAGCAACAGGGATAATAAAATTATTTAAACAATATTTTAAAAAAGAATTACTTAATGTGGCAACAAACGGAAATCTAAAACCGTTAATAATAAAGCTAGAAATATTATATGCCATTATAAAACCACCACAACTAAAGCCTACAATAAAATAAGACAAAAAACCAACCTTGTTTAAGTATTCAGGATTTAAAAACAAATAAGGAGCACCATAGTTTGATGCAATATTTTTAGTGATAAAACCAAAAAGTAATAGCCAAAACAATAACAAAACTTGATTCTTCTTTAAATGAACCAAGATTAATTGTATTGGAAAAAAATAGGCTATTTTCTTCGTCCAGGGAACATGATTTTTTATATTTGTCATAAAGTGTTTCCTATTGGAGTTGGTTTAAATTTCTTAACCAATTTTTAAATTCACAATTTCAATAATTTCTAATTCCAACTTCTCTGATAAATCGTTAATATTTTTGCCCTCATTATTTAACTCTTGCATTTTGTTTTTATCGGCTAAATCTTTTGAGTTGATTCTAACATTCATGTAAGCACCTCTTATAGCGGCTCTGCCACTCAAGGCAGCTACTCCAGCATCAGAAACAGAATTAGGATTTCCAATTTCAACCATTTCCTTAATCAATGGAAACGTTTCAAAGCAAGTTTGCATTACCTGCAATGGAACTAATGTTGCATTTAATGTAGCATCTTGAATTGCACTTTTTCTTGAAGCTATTTCTTGTTCATTAGATTTAGGCAATGAAAATGCTTCCATAATTTTATTGAATGCATTTGTATCTTCATCAACTAATTTTAATAATTTATTTTTTAGTTGCTGACCTTTATCTGCCCAATCAGAAAATTCTTTCCAACGATTGTCCCATCCTTTTTTGTGAGAAGATAAATTTGCAACCATTGTTGCAAGTGAAGCACCTAATACTCCAAGATATGCCGAGATAGAACCTCCGCCCGGTGCAGGCGATTCAGAGGCAGTTTCATCTGCAAACTCAATTAAATTTTTATTTACGAGAGATTTTTTTTGATTTGGAAACAATAAATATTCAATAACTCTTTTTTCTGGTTCAAATGGAGCAAGCTCATCCAAACCCATCGATTTTACTGCTATTTTAATTAACTCACTTTCACTAACGCCTATACTCCTTTTTTGTTTTTCAAGAAAAAATTTACCTGCGTCCAACAAACTTTTTAAAGGAATTAATCCAATAAGTTCTGAACCTGTAACTCTTATTCCTCGCAAGTTTGCACTATTGCAACATTCATCAAATGCAGTATGAACAGGAGTAATATTTATGTTTGTAAGATTCATAGAAACCTGGGCCAAACCATATTCTTCGATAAACCAACCAATAGCTTTTACTGATTTTAGTTTGCCCGGATTAAAAACAGGATTTCCTTTTTCATCAGTTATTATTTTTCCTGTTATTGGATTTCCTTCTCTAATAACTCTTCCTGCTTCTCTAACGTCAAATGCCACTGAATTTGCTCTTCTAACAGATGTTGTATTAAGATTTACGTTGTAGGCTACTAAAAAATCTCTAGCACCAATTACGGTTGAGCCACTTTTTAATGAATGTTTTTGTGGACCAAAATCTGGCTTCCATTTTGGTTCACTAATTTTTGTAAAAAATCCCTCGTACTCACCTTGACGAATAATAGATAAATTGTTTCTTGTTTTATCTATTTGAGATTCTTCATAAAGATAAACTGCAATATTTAGTTCCTCTCCCACTCTCTTTGCCAATTTTTTTGACCATTCGGCTGTTTCTTCCATCGAAATTCCAGAAATAGGAATTAATGGACAAACATCCGTAGCTCCCATACGTGGATGTTCGCCTTTGTGCTTAGTCATATCAATTAATTCCGAAGCTTTTGCGATTGCTCTAAACGCAGCTTCCACAACTGATTCGGGATTTCCTGCAAATGTTACAACAGTTCTATTGGTTGCTTTTCCAGAATCTACATTCAATAACTTTACACCTTCAATATTTTCAATTTCATTGGTAATCATAGAAATAATTTCCATGTTTATACCTTCAGAAAAATTAGGGACACACTCAATAATTTGCATATAAACAATAAATATATAGACATCCAAACATATAAAAATTAAGTGGAATGACAACATTTTAAAAAATGATTTTTATAAGTTTGAAAATAAGTTTGCTAATTTTGAAATCATATTTAACAATGACAAAAACAAAATCTACACTAGTTATAATTTTAATTCTATTTGTTTCGTCGTCTTATTCAGAGAGCAACTGTAAAGCTTGGATAATTTTCAATAAAAAAAATTCTACAAATTTTAAACCACTAGAATATTTTCATCCCAATACAATAGCAAAAAGAATAAATTCTGGAATTAGCTTAAACCAATTTTCAGATTTACCTGTTGACGAAAATTATATTCTTCAAATAAGTGAAAAAGTATCTAGTATCAAATCAATTTCTAGATGGTTAAATGGAATTTGCGTTGTTGGAGATTCACTGCAAATTACATCGCTACAAAAACAGTTTCCATTTATTAGCGGCATTTATTTTGTAAATAAACATCAACAAAAAAGTGTTTGCGTAAATGCTGAAAAGAAAATACCATATTCAGAAAAACTTAGACTATTGCAGATGAAACTTATGCATGAATCTTATTTTGACTCTATAAAATTGAGTGGAAAAGAAGTTATAATTGCTGTATTTGATGGAGGATTTCCTGACGTTGATAAACATGAAGCATTTAACTATTTAAACAGCAATAAACGAATTTTAAATTGCTATAATTTTGTAACTAAAGATGAAAACGTTTATAAATCCATTAATCATGGAACGGCAGTTTTAAGCAATATTGCAGGAATTAAAAACGAAAAAAAAATTGGCTTAGCAATAGATTCAAAATTTTTACTTGCTGTAACCGAAGAAATTGCTGAAACATTTTCAGAAGAAGAAAATTGGCTAGCTGCTGCAGAATGGGCAGATAAAAATGGCGCAGATATTATAAACTGTAGTTTAGGTTATACCAATTCAAGATATTTTCAAACACAAATGAATGGCTCGTTTAGTTTAGTTGCAAAAGCAGCAAACATAGCAGCATCAAAAGGGATTTTGTGTTTTATTTCTGCAGGAAACGAAGGAACAAATAGTTGGAAGTTTATAGCTACACCTGCAGATGCCGACAGTGCGATAACCGTTGGTGGAATAGATCCTAAAACTAAATTACATTATTCGTTTTCATCTTATGGATTAGCAGAAAACAAAAAAACAAAACCAAACATAGTTGCGCCAGGTTCTTCGATGGTTGCAAAGCCAAATAATAAATATGGAATCATGTTTGGAACTTCATTTTCGTCTCCACTGGCGGTAGGATTTGCAGCGTGTGTGTTAGAACAAAATCCAACTCTTAAAGGTAAACCCATGGAATTAAAAAAACTGTTGGAAGAAAATGCTTCACTTTTTCCGTATTACGATTTAGCAAATGGTTATGGAGAACTAATGCCAAAAGATTTAAAACAAAAATCTATTTCTGACTCTGCAAGTTTTGAACTTTCAAAAACAAATGAAGAAATTATAATTACTCCTAAATCAGTTGCTTTTAATAATGAATATTTATACTGGAAGTTAATTAATGAAAATGGAGAAATAATTCATTACGCAGTTGTAAAAATTGAAAACTCAAATTCATTTTCTATAGTGAAAACGAATGCAAAAAGAATTGAAATTTTTTACAAAGGTTATTATTTTCGAGAAAATTTATAAACCTCTTAGAATAACTCTAACAATTCTTTCTGTAAATCTATTGATTTGTTTCTTGCATACCACAAATGCAATTCCTGAGCGTAATTATCTGCAGTTTCAGGTTTAGATTTAAGGCTTAGAACAAGATCTTGGGCAATCTTTGGCCTAGGTCCATATTGATTTACAAAATTAAATTTTTCATCCAAAATGATGAGTTTAGGAATAGAACGTCCACCTGAGGTTAAAAACTCATCCATTAATTCTAAATTTTCATCCCTGTGTAAAATTTTAAATTCAATTAAAGAATTTGTCAAAGCAATTAAATTTAAAGCAGGTAGTATTTGAGCAGCATCACCACACCAAAATTCAGATAAAACTAACCAATGTTGCTTTTTAGAAATTTTTTCAATTTTAGATTTTAAATCTATATTAAATTGAAAAAGTTTTTCTACTCTAGAAATTCTATGAAGATTTAAATTATAATAATTATAATATTCATGCCTATACAATTCACTTAAAGAATTTTGATGGGTTAAAAGCTCATTAAATTGGACTAAATAATTTTCAAATGAAATTCCTTTTTTAAAGAAGTTTTCAAATTGGTTTGAAGAAAGCATATTTAAGTGTTTTTATGTAAATGATTAAAAAGTAAAACAAAATCATTTAAAGAAAGTTGCTCTGCTCTTAATTTAGAAAACTCATGTTCGGCTCCTAAACCATATTGAGACAATGCATTTCTTAATGTTTTACGCCTTTGATTAAATGCAACTTTTATTAAACTTTTAAACTTAGGATTTAAAAACACTGGATTAATTTCTGATTTAGCATGCAATTCAATTACTCCAGATTTTACTTTAGGAGGAGGCGTAAAATCATTTTCATTTAACTGAATAATTAATTTCGATTCAAAAAAACATTGCGTTAATATTCCAATAATTCCATAGTCTTTTTTCCCTTCGGAAGCAGCTAATCGTTTTGCAACTTCTAATTGAAACATTCCTGTCATTCCAATACAAAATTCTCTGTTTTCAATTATCTTAAATACAATTTGTGAAGAAATATTGTATGGAAAATTACCTACAACTATAAACTTTTCTCCACTAAAAACTTGAGACAAATCTAATTTTAAAAAATCTGCATGTATAATTTCAAAATCGGTTTCATTAAATTCAGTTCTCAAAAAAGCAACTGAATCATTATCCACTTCACATACTTTTAAATTAAACTTTTTGGGCAATAAATATTTTGTTAGAGCACCCATTCCTGGGCCAATTTCTAATACATTTTTACATCCAAAATCAAAAGTAGAATCAGCAATTTTTTGAGCAGCTTCTTTATTATTTAAAAAATGTTGACCAAAAGATTTTTTAGCTTTTACTTGTCTAGTTTTCATTTAAATTCGCTAGTAAAATGGAAAGTTATATCAGGATTTTTTTCTTGAGCCATTTGCAAATTCCAAGCAGATTCAGCTAAATAAACATGTTTACCATCTTTATCAACTGCAATTTTGGTGTATTTATCTTGAATAAAATCTTTAAGTGATTTACTATTTTCTGAACTAATCCAACATGCTTTGTATAAACTTATTGGTTCAAAATTACAAGAAGCTGCATACTCTGCAAGCAATCTATGTTGAATTACTTCAAATTGCAAAGCACCCACAACTCCCAATATTTTTTGATTGTTGTAAGCCATAGTAAATAACTGCGCCACTCCTTCATCCGTTAGTTGTTCCAAGCCTTTTGCCAATTGTTTAGATTTCATTGGATCTTTGTTTATAACAAACCTAAAAATCTCAGGAGAAAAACTCGGAATTCCTTTAAAAATCATGTTCTCTCCTTCTGTAAGTGTATCGCCAATTTTAAAATTTCCGCTATCATACAATCCTACAATATCTCCTGGAAATGCCTCGTCTATAATGTTTTTTTCTTGAGCCATAAATGCTGTTGGATTCGAAAATCGTAAATCTTTTTTCAGTCTTGTATGCAAATAAAATTTACTTCGTTCAAACTTTCCTGAGCATACTCTTAAAAAAGCAATTCTATCGCGGTGTCTAGGATCAATGTTAGCATGAATTTTAAACACAAATCCACTAAATTTTTCTTCGTCAGGTTCAATCATTCTAATATCTGTTTCGCGGTGCAAGGGCGATGGAGCAATAGAAATAAAGCAATCTAATAAATCTTTTATTCCAAAATTATTTACTGCACTTCCAAAAAACACAGGAGAAATATTTCCTTTTAAATATTCGTCTCTTGAAAATTCAGGATAAACACCTTCAATTAACTCCAAATCTTCAATAAGTTTATTTGCATATTTTTCGCCAACAATATCAACAAGTTCAGGCGAATGAATATCATTTATCAGTGTAATCTCATCTGACAACTTTGAGTTTGTACCTTGAAATGACAACAGGTGTTTTTCAAATCTATTGTAAACACCTTTAAATGTTTTTCCCATACTTATGGGCCAACTAAGAGGACAAACTTTTATAGATAATTTATTTTCTATTTCGTCTAACAAATCAAATGGATCTCTTCCTTCGCGGTCTAGTTTATTTATAAATACAACAACTGGCGTGTTTCTCATTCGGCAAACTTCTAACAATTTTTCAGTTTGGCTTTCTACACCTTTTACACTGTCTATCATCATTATCACACTATCCACAGCGGTTAATGTTCTAAAAGTATCCTCCGAAAAATCTTGGTGACCAGGTGTATCCAATAAATTAATTTTTACTCCTTTGTATTCAAAGCCCATTACAGAAGTTGCAACGGAAATTCCTCTTTGTTTTTCAATTTCCATAAAATCAGAAAGTGCCGCCCTTGCATTTTTATTAGATTTTACTGCACCTGCGGTTTGTATTGCACCACCAAAAAGCAAAAGTTTTTCAGTTAATGTGGTTTTACCGGCATCTGGGTGACTTATAATTCCAAAGGTTTTTCTTTTACTAATCTCTTCACTTAATTCTGACATGTCATTTTTTTAAGGCTGCAAATTTAACTCAAATTTTGACGATTTTTTTAATTAAATATGATTGAACTCAAAGGGAAAAATCAATATAATTTTCTGAATTTATTGCTATAAATTTAGCTTTAGAGTATGCCTTTAAAAAAGCAATTGGAACTTTTGGAATTTTTATTGAAACGTATTTAAATTCAAATGCAGCAACTTTATTATTACTTTATTCTACTAAGTCAATTTCTTACTTATAGTAAGTTCTTCAAAAATAATGGTTAATTAAAATATTCTTGTAAATATTTCTTTAAAAAAACCTACAACAACTGAGTTGTAGCATTTATACATCAAAAATAATTAAAGAATAAATATTCGCTGTGTAATTATGCAATTGCATCATTAAAACTAGGAAGTTTTCCAAACTTAATTACCATAGTTAAGTGCGATTTTAAAGCTTGCATAAATGTTGGATTTTCAAGATATGGAATGCCAAACTCTTCGGCAGAAGATTTAACAATTTTAGAGATTTGCGGATAGTGAACATGACAAATATTTGGAAACAAATGATGTTCTACTTGGTAATTTAAACCTCCAACATACCAAGAAACAAACTTATTACTCCTAGAAAAATTTACTGTGGTATTTAGTTGGTGAATTGCCCAATTGTTTTCAATTGTGTAGTTTTCATTTGGCACAGGATGTGTTGTTCCTTCTACAGTGTGTGCCAACTGAAAAACCGTAGTTAAAATTAATCCTGCAATAAATTGCATTAGCAAAAACCCTAATAGAATCTGTAAAAACGGAATGCCTGAAACAAATACCGGCACTCCAAAAAATATACCAAAATAAAACACTTTAATCAAAAATATTCTAAATAGTGTTACTCTGTTCTGAGTTGAAGAATTAGCATTAACTCCTTGTTTAGTGTACTTATTAAATTGCACAAAATCCTTTAAAGCCGCCCAATACAACGTAAGAATTCCATAGAAAAAAAAAGCATACACAATTTGAAGCTTATGAAACCACCTTACTTTGGTATGTGGATTAAATTTTAAAATTAACTTGTCTTCTACATCATCATCATAATGAACAATATTTGTATAAGTGTGGTGCATTACATTGTGTTGAAGTTTCCAATTAAAGACTGAACCTCCCATTAAATTTAAAGTGTGCCCAAGCCAATAATTTACCTTTTGATTTGATGAATAAGCACCATGATT
>Ga0105049_10004267_pt1 | contig 16784 bp, 12 predicted proteins | sample MAT06_FD_78087 | JGI IMG/M metagenome (GOLD analysis project Ga0105049, IMG submission 78087) | Freshwater microbial communities from Lake Fryxell liftoff mats and glacier meltwater in Antarctica - MAT-06 | ecosystem: Environmental > Aquatic > Freshwater > Ice > Liftoff microbial mat | place... | reverse complement strand
TTTATGCAGATGGAAGAAAATTAAGCATCACATGCAGACTGCTCACCTTTTTCGCAAACCCATTGCGCTGGTTGTCTTCTTGGAGAATGTCGGGCACATTGCGGGCATGCAATTGCCGCAATGGGTGATGAATGGCATTGATTTTGTCACCGAAGAGTATGCCAAGCTTTTGCTGCGCGTGCTGGGTGTCTACCGTCGTTATGACAAAGTGGTGATTTTGGAAGATGCACGAGCAACCGGCCAAGACTTAACCAAGGCTTTGCTCGAAACTAGCCGCACCCATCGCGTGGATGTCCTGTTGCTGGTTCACGGACATACGGGCCAGTTGATCGGCTATCGCGGTACACAACGGGTGGGCGCTGAAACCTTTGACCCACTTTGTGAAGCCTGTCATACGGCTCCGCAAACGCTGGATCTGCGCATGGTCTACGGCCTGAATTGTTATGGCTATTCCTTGACAGAAACCTGGCGAACCCTGGGGGCCAAGGTGGTGAATGGCGCGGTGGGTGTCAATTGGATGCCTGAGCCGAGTCTTTCCGTCTTTCTCTTCAATTGGTTGCGCGGCCAGCCCTATAGCGAAGCCATCCGGCGCAGTAATCATCTGGCTAATCGCTTCTGGCAACGTTTCTGGCAACCCACTTCCGACGGTGTTCCACACACGTTTTTGGCAAGTAGTCGCCAGGTCGTGGTGGGTGGTGGCGACATTACCATCGATTCGTAGCGGTTATAAGAAGCGCATTCCGGGATTGCAGCACATCAATCGCCAAATTGAAACAAGGTCTGGTGTAATTCCGGAATGCTAAACTTATCCATAGCAACCACATGACCATAATCGGGGATGAGTGGGCAGCAACTTGCCTCCTCATCCCCGATTTGATCTTGATTTGGGTGCATTCGCTATTCTGCGTTATCATAGAAACAGATCTCGGTATGAGTTTTGAACCACCTGTTAGCGATCTGCTACTCGGTGGCCTATCTGTAGAAGAACCATGCGCATTTTTCTCGATCAAATTGGCTGTCGCCTCAACTATGGCGAAATGGAGACCCTGGCTAGTCGCCTGCGTGCTGTCGGGCATCAAGTCGTCAATACGCCCGAGCATGCCCAGGTGATTGTATTCAACAGTTGCGCGGTGACGACCGATGCTGTGCGTGGTAGCCGCAAGCAAGTGCGCCATTTACATGCCAGCAATCCAACCGCGCGCATTGCCGTCACTGGCTGTTGGGCCACCTTGCAACCGCAAGACGCACTGGCGCTGCCCGGTGTTGCCTTGGTGGCGGATAACCAGGAAAAAGAGTTGTTGCACACCCTCTTGGAACCGTGGAGCACGGACTTGGATGAGCCCGACGACCTGCTGCGGATGCAGCCCGCGGCCACGCCCTTTGACGATGCCCTTGCGCTTGATACCAGACGCAGCCGAACGCGTGCCTTTATCAAGGTGCAGGATGGGTGCAACAACAAATGTACCTTCTGCATTGTCACCGTGGCGCGCGGCGCAAGTCGTAGCCGCGCCACGGGATCGATCGTCGAAGCGGTGCAAGACTTGGTGAATCGTGGCATCCAGGAAGCAGTGTTGACCGGCGTGCACCTGGGCAGCTATGGGCGTGATTTTTCGGGTGTAGAACGCACTGATCTCAAAGCACTCGTGACAGCAATTTTGACGGACACCGACATTGCGCGCCTCCGTCTGAGCAGCTTGGAACCGTGGGAACTGGCCGAGGGTTTCTTTGATCTGTGGCAACAATGGCCGACGCGTTTGTGCCCGCATCTGCATTTGCCCTTGCAGGCTGGTACGGATCGCCAACTGCGGCAGATGGCGCGCCGTTGCACCGTTGCCAGTTTTCGCCAGCTTGTGCACGAAGCGCGGGCCGCTATCCCTGATATCATTCTCACGACCGATCTGATCGCGGGCTTTCCCGGCGAAACCGAGGCTGATTTTCAGGCTGGCTTGGCCTTTGTCGAAGCGTTGCGTTTTGCCCATGCCCATATTTTCCCATTTAGTGCGCGCGAAGGTACAGCGGCGGCCAAGTTTAGCGAGCCGGTGCCAACCGCTACCAAAAAGCAACGTGCACAAGTGTTGCGCAGCGTGATCGAGCGCACAGGTTATGGCGAGCGTCAACGCTTTATTGGCACGCAACGGCCTGTACTTTGGGAGGGCGAAGGGCAACCGCTCACCGACCAACCGGGCCGCTTATGGAGTGGCTTGACCGATAACTATCTGCGTGTGACAACCGTGGTTGCCGAAGCTATGGATCTGCATAATCGGGCAACACCAACGAAATTAACTGGGGCGAGTGGTGAGACATTGCTCGGCGAGCTAGTCGAGCCTTGCCTGTAACATCCTTGCCCTTTCCGAAGCGCAAAATTTTCCGAATGGAAACCCATCATGAGTGATTTGCTAACCCAACTCGAAACCTTACAACACGAGGCGCAAAGCGCGCTGACTACCACGCAAACCCGCGAGGAGAGCGAAGCCTGGTATCGCGACTATCTGGGTCGCCAGGGCAAAATGACGGCAGTTTTGCGCGGCCTTGGTCAGCTTTCCAAAGAAGAACGACCCATGGTCGGGCAAGCGGCAAACGTGATCAAGAATGTGCTGGAAACTGCCCTGCAAGAACGGCAGGCGTTGCTGGAACAAGAGGAGATCACGCGTACGTTGAGCGCCGAAGGGATCGACGTGACGCTGCCCGGGCGCGCCCAGCAAGTGGGCAAGCTGCATCCAACCACGGTGGCTATGCACGAAATGATCGATATTCTGGTGCAGATGGGCTTTCAAGTCTATGACGCGCCCGAGGTCGAAACCGATGACTATAACTTCGGCTTACTCAACTTCTTGCCCGGCCACCCGGCGCGCGAGATGCAGGATACCTTCTTCACCACCACGCCCGATGTGATCCTGCGCACGCATACCAGCCCCGGCCAGATCCACGCCATGCGCGAATTCGCGCCCGAACCGATCCGCGTGATCCTGCCCGGCAAGTGTTGGCGTAATGAAGATGTGACGGCGCGCTCCGAGATGATGTTCTATCAGGTTGAAGGCTTGGCCGTTGGGCACAATATCACCTTTAGCGATCTCAAGGGGGTCTTGCTCAACTTTGCCAACAAAATGTACGGCGAAGGCCGGCGCATTCGCTTCCGCAAATCCTACTTCCCCTTCACCGAACCCAGCGTCGAGGTGGATGTTGATTGCATTTTCTGCAATAGCAAAGGCTGTCGCATCTGTAAGTATCAGGGGTGGTTGGAATTGCTGGGCGCAGGCATGGTACACCCCACTGTGCTCAAGAATGGTGGCTACGACCCGGCAATTTTCAGCGGGTTTGCCTTTGGCATGGGTATTGAGCGTCAGGCGATGCAAAAGCGGACGATTGATGATATCCGCTACTTCTATGAAAATGACGCGCGCTTCCTCGAGCGCGTGAGCTAGCGTCGCGCGCTGGCTAGCGAATCATCTACGCTTCGGATGAAGGCGCAGCGGTCTGTTGGGCTTGGATTTCGTCTTGAATCTGTTGCCAAGCTTGTTGGGCCGCGGCGGCTTCTGCAGGCGTGGGTGGTTCGGTGGCATAGCGGGCTTGGTGATAGGCCGCGGTGAGCGCTGCCAAGGGTGTGGTTACTTCACCGCTTGGCAATTGCAACTCGCTTTGATACTCGGTTGGCGTTGCCCCAGGACGGCGCGCCTGGCCAAGCGTGGTCGCCGCGGCCAGCAACTGTTGATAGGCTGCGCGAATGCGTTGGCGAGTTTCTGCTTCTCCATCGAGTGACAAATAGATATCCTGCTGCCCCTGGCGACGGCCAAACAAGCGATTCCACAAGTTGCCTAGTTGCGCTTGTAGCAGGTCGGTGGTTAGAATTGATTCGCGTGTTTCATCAATCTCTGCTGCAGGCGTTGCGCGCAAACGGCGTACCGCCAGGGCAAAGAGCAGCAGCACGATCACCGCAAAAATTCCCAGCGCAATCCAACGATAGAGATCCGGAATCACAGTTGGATTGGCGATCACTTCTTCCAGGGCCGGCCCACTTTCGGGCATGCGCGCAAACTCCATTGGCGGTCGATCTTCGTCGCCGGGAAACAGGCGACGAATCAGCGGTGCCAGCAGCAGCCCAATATAATACGCAATCAGAAAGAGCACATAGCCAACCATCAGCAAAACAGCCCCAATTGCGCGGCCAATCGCATTGAGCGCCAACTGGACGAGCGCCAGCAAACGCGCCAACTGATCGGGCGCGAGCAAGAAGCCCACGACCAAGCCAATTGCCAACAGCAGCAGTACGGTGACCGTCACGCTGACCAGCCAGTAGCGGCTGACGACCGGCGCGGCCGACACCCGTCGTTGGCCCATGCCCAGCGCCCGATCCAAGCCGATAGTGATCTTCAGACTGGTAACGGCCAGCGCGATCATGCCCGCGGTAAACAACAGCAACACCTGTTGCAGCAACATGGGTGGCAGTTCGACTGCGCTGCGACTGCGTAGAATCAGATAGAGCGCCAACGCAATAATCCCCGTGCGCAGCGTGCTCCAGATGTCGTCGTGCGTCATGGCGCGCACTGCATCGCGCAAGCCATTGAGCCAGAGTAGGCTGAGCGCCAAAATGGCAACGACAGCCGCCGGCAACCCCACTTCGAGATCCCAGCGGATCAGGTGCTCGCCCAGTGCTTGTAGCCAAGCACTATCCCACCAGGCATAGGTCGCGGCATACAATTGCCACCAGAGGACAGCCATCATCGCCACGATACCGAGGAGCGCAACGAGCAAACGGCCAGCCAGAGCGGGTGCTTCTTGCGCTTGATTGGGATTGTTGCCACTGTCCCCGGTTTCACCGGCGACAAAGCGCGTCAAGCCAAAGGCCGTCAGCGGTAAGACGATCAATTGCCAGGGCGCAAGCAGTTCACCCATGTGCTGTGGCGACAAAAAGCCGCGCACCAACTCGAACCACGGCCAAATCCAGGCAAAGCGCATGAGTGTCATGAGCAGTGCGAGAAAACTATCGTTAAACCAGGTTGATTTTTGCGATGACATGCTCTTCCTTGCGCCCGCTACTTTCTGTGCGCTGCTGCTCGGCAAGCGGCGCATTGCTGGTTGCTGCGCGCATCGCTTCGGCAAGCTGTGCATCGAGTTCAAGATGGTGATAGTGAATATTGGGCAAAGGGCGTGGCCAGCGGGCATCACCCAGGGTTAATAACACCACAGCATACTCACGGCGGCGTAAGTCCAGCAGTGTCTGTACGAGGCGCGGCGTCAACACGGCGGTGATCACGACCACGGTTGCGCCATAGGGCAACCCCGCCGCTTCCATTTGCAACAGTACATCCAGCGCCCAGCGGCCACGCACATCACTAATCTGCGCCAGCGCCACCAGCAGTTGTTCCAGTTGTTCAGGATGGTAGCGCGGGCGAATGCGAATATGTTGCATACTGCCCGGAATCAGGGCATTGGCGTAGAGGCCAACGGGCTTTTTTTCCAGCCAAAAATGCCGCGCGAGCGAAGCGGCGGCCGTAATCGCAAATTCGCGCTGCGCCAGATCATAGCCGTCATTAAAAAACTCGGCGGTGTTGATATTGAGAAAGAGGGCTATGGGCTGGCTGGACGAAGGATCAAACAGTTTGGTCTGCAAAGTTTGACTGTGCGCCGTCGCCTTCCAATGGATGTGGCGAAAATTGTCGCCGGGGACATAGTCGCGCACGCCCATAATGCGCAGCGGATCTTCAACTACACGGCGCGGCGTTTGTAGATCGCCCAGGGGATAGCGCGCGGGTAAGCCGAGCATCGTCACCGGTACAATGCGCGGGTAAACCAAAAGCGTAGACGGCGTATCTTCGATCCTGCGCCGAATGTCAAAGCCAAAAATATCGCCCGAACGGATTTGCGCCGGACCAAAGGTCCAGACACCGCGTTGTGTTCCGCGTATGCGATAGCGCCGAATCACCCGTTCATACCAACGCATGGAGAGCACTGTCACCAGGCGGCGCATGGCACCGCTCTCCTCTTCCTCCAACTGCTGACTGGTCATACTGATGGCTGCCGGAATGGCATCATCAATGCGCAGCCAAGGCAGGGGTAGCGGCTTGGCGTTGACAATCTCCATCCGCAGCTCTGTCTCTTCGCCCAAGTAGAGCCGCGTTGCATCCAACTGGCGCCGGTAGCTAAGCGCCACCAGACAATAGCGCGACCAGAGAGTTGCTGCCCCCGCCACCAGCCAGAGCAGCACACTGATCAGTAGCAACAGATCTTGGCGCAGAACCACGCCCAGGACGGTTAATGCACCGATGGCAATGAATGCACGGCGGCTCATGGAGACTGCGACCAGATTTCTTCGACCGGTACCGGCGTTTCATTGAGCAAGCTTGTCAAGACTTGCTGGGTGGATTGCCCGTGCAAACGGGCGTCCATGCTGGGGGCCAACCGATGGGCCAAGACCGGCGCGGCCAGGGTCTTGATATCTTCGGGAATAACATAGGTGCGCCCGCGCACGGCGGCCAAGGCTTGCATGGTGCGGTAGATGGCCAGCGAACCGCGCGGACTTACGCCCAAGGCAAAAGATGGATGGTTGCGTGTAGCGGCGACCAGATCGAGCAGATAATCTTCCAGCACCGGATGCACAAAGACGGCGCGACAGATCTGGTTGGCATGGCGCAGTTCGTCGGTAGAGATGACGGCGCTTAATTCGACCAGCGGATTCGCCGTGCGAAAGCGGCGCAGAATCTGGCGCTCCTCTTCGCGGCTGGGGTAACCCAGAGAAAGCCGCATGAGAAAGCGATCCACTTGGGCTTCGGGCAGGGGGAAGGTGCCTTCCAACTCGACCGGATTCTGCGTGGCCAGCACCAGAAAGGGGTAGGGCAGCGCGCGTGTGACCCCATCGACCGTGACTTGGCGCTCTTCCATGGCTTCGAGCAGCGCCGATTGGGTGCGCGGTCCGGCACGATTGATCTCATCGGCCAGCAGCAACTGGGACATGATCGGTCCGGCGCGGTATTCAAAATGCTGAGTTTCTTGATTGTAGATGCTGACGCCGGTGATGTCCGAGGGCAGCAGATCTGGCGTAAATTGAATGCGCTGAAAGTTGGCCCCAATCGAGCGGGCGAGCGTTTTGGCGAGGGTGGTCTTGCCAATGCCGGGCACATCTTCTAGGAGAACATGCCCTTCGCAGAAGAGCGCAACCAGCAGCAGGTCGATGACCTCATCTTTGCCCACGATGACCCGTGCGACGTTGCTGCGCACAGTTTGGGCAATCTGTTGAACAATACTGATATCAAGCAAGAGTCGAAATCCTTTTTGGGCACTTGGCTAGAGGACTAGGGTCTGCGAGATATGTGCTTTATAGCTCATCGATCCGCACAGGCCGCTTTTCACGATACGAACGCCAGGCAGCCAATCCAATCGCAACCGGCGCGCGCCCATCTAGCCCTGTCACGAGGGGTATTGTATTCTGTTGAATGGCTTCGATAAAGGCGCGCATCTCGGCCACATAGGCATCCATGTAGCGTTCCAGAAAAAAGTAGAGGGGCTTGGTCGCCTGTACATTCGTGGCTGTGCTGAGCAGTGTATTGTGCGCCGTTTTATTCTGCGCTTCGATGGCCCCGGCAGAGCCAAAAACCTCGGCGCGTTGATCATAGCCATAGACGGCCTGGCGGCTGTTGTCGATGATCCCAAGTGCGCCGTTGGCAAAGCGCAGCGTGATCACCGCCGTGTCGATATCGCCCGCCGCGCCAATCGCCGGGTCAATCAATACCGCACCACTGGCATAGACCTCTTCCACCTCGCTGCCCATGAGGTAGCGCGCCATGTCAAAGTCGTGGATGGTCATGTCCAGAAAGATGCCGCCCGAGACTTTGATATAGGCAATGGGCGGCGGGGCCGGGTCGCGGCTGGTAATGCGCACCAGGTGGGGCGTGCCGATTGCACCACTTTGGACCGTTTCGTGTAGGTGACGAAAGTTGCTGTCAAAACGGCGGTTAAAGCCAATTTGCAGCTTCACGCCGCAGCGTTCCACCGTCGCCAGCGCGCGGTCGATCTCGGCCAGATCCAGGGCAATCGGCTTTTCGCAGAAGACATGCTTGCCGGCTTCAGCTGCTTCGATGATCAAGCGCGTATGCGTGTCGGTGCTGGAGCAGATCACCACGGCATCGATAGCCGGATCATCGAGCAGCGCGCGATGATCCTGGTGCGCGGCGGGAATGCCAAAATCGGTGGCGCAGCGTTGGGCCGCATCACCGAATGGATCGGAAACGGCAACCAACTTAGCCCCGACCAGACGACGGGTAATACTTTCGGCGTGGACGCGGCCAATGCGACCGGCGCCAATCAGACCAAGGGTAATCGGTCGGGTAATGGGTGTGCTCATGGGCATGAAGGGTGATGGGTAGGGGGTGCAGCCAACGCTGCACCCCAGTACAGGACAATTTTTACCATCAGAACTTACGCACTGGCCAGAGCTTTAGGGTCTGCCAGACCCTAAAGCTCTCTGATGGCGCAATCAATTTGCGTAAGTCCTACCATTATACTGTATGGTGGACAAATGGGGAAACTACTGGCCGATCAGCGGCAGATAGTAGGTTAGATCCGGCCCCCAGATCAGGTCGATGTCGGTGGTGGTTGTGCCAGCCACGACGTTGACTCGGCCATTCGGGGTGTCATAATAGTTGAAATAGAGCGTCCCGTAACATTCGCCATAGGCGTTTGGTTGTTGCGTAAAACAGACAAGATAGTCACCTGCATGAAGCCCACTGACCCTATAGCGACCCGTGGCATCGGTTTGCATATTGTTCGAGATGGGGACGGCGTTGCCAGAAAATGGATCGTTCTGGGCAGGTACGTAGATAGAAACAAATAATCCAGATACGGGCGCTCCGTCGCGTTGTGTAACTCGGCCACTAATCGCGCCGCCAAGCGGTAGATCAATATTAATCCCGGTGGTCGCCTTGCCATCTTCGACAATTAGTAGGTTAGCAAACGCCGGCACACCATAGCCTGTATAATAGGTGGTTGCATATATGCCTGCCGGATCGATTGCGCCGACATGGAAGGGCGTGGTGGTTAAGCCGGATATGGTATAACGGCCATCGGCATCGGTAAATACATAGACTACTGGTCGAAGAAAGGAGGGTGAACAACAATACAGATCACCGCCACGATATAGTACAACTTTTATCCCTGCCACCGGCGCACCACCAGCGGTAATCTGGCCTGAGATCGAACCCTCAAATTGTTCGGTGCCCGACAAGGCAATATCAGCGGTCTTGGTTGCGCCGACCGTCAAGGTAATCTTGGTTGCGGTCTCTTGCGTGTTGCCACCAAAGTAGCCTTGATAAGCGTATGACATGTATTCGTCATAAATTGAGCCATAGGCTGTTACGCGATAGGTGCCTGCGGGTAAACCAGCAAGCTGGTAGCGCCCGTTGTTCGAATCAGTCTGTACAGACCTGATCGCGCGCCAACCAAAGGGCGTTTCCAACTCAGCGGTGATGTAAGCGTTCGATGCGGGCTGCCCCAAAATAGTCACATTGCCTACAATGTAACTGCTTGCTTCAAGCTCGGCATTGACATCGCTGATGATTTGTTTTTGCGCGACGTTTAGAACAGTTGCCGCTTCTGCTAATTGCGCGTCGCGATAATATGTAAAGGCATAGTGACTATCTGGATCATTGAAAGAGAGGATATACCCGCCAGCGGTTAGCATGGGTAGATGGTAATTGCCTTGGCTATCGGTGCGCGCGGAATAGCCATCGTAGCCGTAATAGGGTAAGACCGGACCCCCTCCCCTCATATGCGTTGACAGGGGTGTTGTTGGGGGTAGGGGCAGCATCGATGCGGCAGACAGGCTGGGCCATCCTGCCGCTACAGGAGAAGCATAGACATCAATGTCCGCCAGGGGTTCATTGTGGACTGTGGTCACGCGCCCGCTGATTTGTGCATAATCAGCACCGTCACCCAGCAGGATATTGACATCACTCAGGGTTGCGCCGACCGTCAAGGTCAGATTGGTCGCTCGGCTAACCTCATAGACATTATCGTAACATTCGTAAATCATAAAAGATCGCGTGTACCCTCTGGCGCAAATTCGATAGCTCGTGGCACTAAGACCGGTGAAGCTGTAGACACTACTGTTGGCAAGCGAAGTGATATAGATTGATTGGACAGACTGCCAGCGGTTGTTGGCCGGTTCCTCCAGTTGCTGAAAGAGTTCTACGGAGGTATTGGTCACAGTGAGCGCTTCGGCCCAGGTTATAACACCGCGGATCTGGCTACCCGGTTGCAATGTTAGATCGATATTGGTGAGCTGATTACCGAGTATTGTAATGTCCGTCGCCTGATCAAGCTTTGGTGCTGCCGGATAATAACTCTCGGCGTAGACTTTAGTGGGATCAATGACCCCAACGCGATAAATGCCTACCAACAAAAGCGGGAAACGATAGGTTCCATCTGCGCTGGTCACGGTTGCGCGGCTGCCAGTCCATAGATTTGGCAGATTGGAATTGAGTTTATACAGCGTAACATTAATCCCTGCCTGTGGCTCACCCTGGGCGTTTCTGACGACGCCGGCAATAATACCGGGTGCTTCGGGGGCTAATTCATCGGCGAAGGCGCTGGGTACAAACACAAACAGGGTGAACAAACTACAGGCAAAGAGCAAAGCTGCAATGATTGGGAAGGCCGACTTGCGCGAACGCAAAATAGGATACGTCTGGGGATGGGTGTGTGACATAGATCCTCGATTTGATTGAAAAATGGGTAAGGGGTTAGACTACTGGTACAAATTTCTACCCAGTTATAGCATAAAATCAGCCTGTTTGTAAAGGGATATGGCCCAGTTTTTGAAAGATTGGTCAAGCCGCCGGGGAATTCAGCGTGGCGACCACGTGGCAAAAACGCCATCGGTCACCCGTTGGGCGGGGCTGTCACCCGTGACAGCTTGTACCCACACGCCAGCTTCGCCATCTGCGCGCTGACCGGCATAGACAATGGCGCTGCTGTCGGGGGACCAGAAGCGCACACTCTGCATATATTGATCGGAGAAGCGCAAATAATCGCCCAAAAAGACGGCGCTGGGAATAAAGCGATCATATTGCTGCACCCCATCGCCATCCCAGACGTTGACGCGCAACCAGGCGTTGTCGTTGTCGGCCTCGGCACTCAAGAAGAAAAGGGCTTCGCCATCAGGGCTCCAGAAAAAGGCAATGACCGGCCCATCACTGATCTGCCGAAACTGCTTTTCGGCTAGATCATACAGCAGCAGGGGGCCAAAGGCATTAAAGCCGATCTGTGCGCTGGTTTCGATATAGGCCAAGTGGGTGCCGGGCGGGTTCAAGCTGAAACTGATCGCATCATTTTGGCTGAAATTGGTCACATACTGGGCATTTTCGCCATTGACATCGGTTAAGACAAGTTGCGGCACATCTTCGTCGGCGGTGACAAAGAGTAGCTGATTGGCTATGGTACTCCACTGGGGTGCCGCAAAATTGGCGGCTGTATCATCCAGCACCACGGTATCCCCACTTGCCACCGTAATCAGCGCCACTTGTTGATTGGCCGCATGGGTGATCAGCTGTTCACTGCTGGGTGACCAGGAAAAGTAGAGCGGTTGCCCTGTGCTAATCGTAGCTATCTCATCGCTGGCTCCTGCTACATCTGCCACGCGCAGCGCAATCGTCTGTTCCTGACCCTCTACCCAATTGCTGAGATAGGCCAGCTTGCTATCATCGGGGCTCCAGTAGAGATAGAAGGGCGCAAAGAGCGTTTCGGTCTGCGTGCGTTCGGTACCATCGGCGCGGCTAGTGGCCAATGTACTTTGGAGACCGTCGGCGGTCTGTGCCAAGCCTACCCAGCCAATGCGCTCGCCCGATGAGGACCAGGTGGCCTGGGTATAGGTGCGATTGCGCCCAGCGTCGGTGGTCAGGGCGAAAGGTGCTGTGCTGTCGGGACTGATCGTAAAGAGATTGCCATCGCGGCCATGTACCAATAACCGGTTGCTGCTGGCTAGTTGTGGATCAATGGTCGTGCTGGCGCGGGAAGTCTGGGTATTGCGCGCCGCGAGAATGCGGGCAAACTCGCTAGTTGTGCAGCCGCTCAGCAGCAAAAGCAACATGAACAGGAGCAGGGGGCGGAAGCGTCTGACGGAAAGGCGAGCAGGTGAAACAGTCCTTGGCATATCGTCACTCCTTGGGTCAAAAACCGCGTGCAGTGATTGCTAGAGTAGCATAGACGGCTGGTCCGCTTCTGTAAGATCACCGTGCCTTGGCACACCGGGTTTATCGCCTAGGCATAGCGGACAGCGAAGCGTTCGGCGGGAAGGTCATAGTCCCAGCCTGCTTTTTCGACCATGCGCGCCGCAATGCGCCCCAGCTCATTCGAGGATTTGGCCGCCGAGCCACAGCCACCTGCCGCCACATAAATCGCCGTATCGATCTGGTCAATATAGGGGAGATCATGGGCTGTATAGGTGACGACACACGGTTTGCTCTGGAATGTGGTAACCGCCAAGCCGGGCAGCATTGCCAACAAAACATGGCGCAGCGCGTCACCTTCGATGGGGTCGCCATCGCCATGAAACCAGGTTTGAATTTCCGCGGCCGTGTGCACATAGTGGGTGTTGCGCAACGTGCCGCCAATTTTGAGGTAGGTTTTGCCGTCGGGGTAAACGAGCGGCGGCACAGAATAGATCGACGCGAGCACAGGGTGATTATCCAGCCGGTAGATAATGCTGGGCAAGGCGCGCAGCCGATTGACCTCGCCGGGCGGTAATTCTGCCAATAAAACGGTAACTGCCTTGCGCCGCAGATCAAGCGGGCGATCCAGCAGCCAACCGCTATAGGCACCCGCGGCGATCAACACCTTGCCGGCTTGGATTGGTTGGCCCGTAGTCGTCGTGGCCGTAACTCCGTGCGCATCAGTTGTCAATCTAGCGACCGCTTCTGGAATGATCGTCGCACCCTGTTGGGTGGCAATTGTTAGCTGTGCCTGCACGAGTTGGCGTGGGTTGACATAGCCCGCCCCGCCCCGCTCCCATAAGGCCATTGCGCTGTTGGGAAAATGCAGAAAGGGAAAGATTTCACCCAAGCCTTCATCGGCGCGCTCAATTGTAAAGGCGGCATTTAGATCGCGGCCCACCTGTTCGGCTTGCAGCAATGTATCGCCGGGGGCCAGTGGGTCGGGGCTGACGTGCAGACAACTGGCGGCCCCGTGAAAGCGGATTCCACTGCGCGCCTCGATCTCTCCATACGCCTCGATTGCGCGTTTGCCCAACAATCCCCACAGTGCATCCGCATCAATAATGCGCGTGATGCGTCCCTGATCATAATGGCTGGCAAAAACGCCCGTGTGATGTTGCCACTGGGCTGGCTCGCCTGGGCCAATGCCCGCCACGCGTAAGCCAGCGGCACTGAGATACCGAGTGGCGGCTGCGCCAATCATGCCATTGCCAATCACGGCTACATCAAAGCGCTGATTCATCCCTCGTTCCTTCCTGGTTGCGCCCACCGATCATCATCTGGCCAATGCCCGCCACAAAAGTGATCACGCCGCTAAAGAGGAGAAAACTCCAATAACTAATTGCTCGGTTGAGCAATACCGCCGCCGACAAATTGAACGTGGGCAGCGGCAGCAGCGATAACAGGGCCATATTCACCGCTTCAATCTGGCCGATCCCGCCCGGCGTGAGCGGCACAGCGGCAAAAATATCAACCGTCAAGGCGACAAAGATAATACTGTGCAGCGGTGCCGTAATGCCCATGGCCTTGAGCACTGTCCACATCAATACGCCATCGCATAGCCAAATGTAGAGACTTTCCACAAAGACCAATAGCGCAATAAATGGGGCTCGCCTCAGGGCACGCAAGCTTTGGACCAATTGGGCCGCCAGATCGAGCGCCTTTTGCCAGAGCGGATAGAGCGAAAGCCGTCGCAGCCACTGTAGCAATACGGGGGCTACGACGAGCGCGATCACAGCTAAAGCCAACAGCACAATTGCACTGCCATATGCCGCCACAATCCAACCTGGCATTTGGGTACGCAACAGGGTAAAGCCGATCCCTGCCCCTAGCACCACCAACGCCAGCATGTCCAACGCACGCTCCATGACAATCGAGCCCATGCCGTCGGCAACGGGGATGGCAGCTCGATCGGGCGTGGGCGTGCGCAACAGAGCAATGCGCAGCAAGTCCCCGGCGCGCGCCGGTAGCAGCGCACTCACAAACCAACCACTGAGCAAGAGCGTCATGACATAGCGCCAGCCCAGGCGATGCCCCAATGCCTGGAGCAGTTGTTGCCAACGCAAGCCGCGCACTGCAAAGCCGCTGTAGTGAACCAGTAGCCCTACCCCGATCCAGGTTAGATTTACCTCGGTCAACGCCGTGATGGCCGCGCGGCCACCGCCCAGAGCAATCAGGAAGACGACGGTTAGAAGGCTCAGGCCAAGCAGAATGACGACGCGCCACAGACCAAGCCGCAGCGTGGGCAGTTGAAAGGGGCCGGGTGAGACAGGTTGTTGATCCACAAGGTATTAAGCGTTATTGATTCGGTAACGAAATGATTGAACGCTTGGCTGGTATGGCAAGCCGATAGCGATACATAGGCCGGCCATAGAGTTGAAAGGTACCATGCTCGACAAAGCCATGCCGCACATAAAAACGCTGGGCAGCCTGGTTTGCCACGGCAACAGTCACATCCAGCGCCGGAATTTGGCGGGCTCGACAGGCCGCTACCAACTGTTCAACCAGTTGGGTTCCAACCCCTTGACTGCGCCACGTTGGCTCGACCATGATTGAAAGTAATTCAGCGGCGGCTGCGCTGGTGTTTGCGCTGGTGTGCAGCAAAGGATAGAGCACCGTCTGTACACAGTGTAGAAGCAAGCGCGGCTGCTGTGCAAATCGGCGCAGCAACGCGGGCACAAAGGCGGGCAAATGGCGCGTGCCCAACTCTAGAAAAAGGCGACCAGTGCTGGTCGTAGCGCTGACGAAGCCGACGACCTGGGGTGCTGGCCCATCGCTGAGAGCCGCAAAGCCAAAACCCGCCGTCGATTGGGGCAGCGCGCTGTAGATCGTGGTCAGCAGGGCGGGGCCAAGGCTGGTCAGAAAGGTATCGGGTTGGCCGGCGATATGCAGGCGGGCAGCGGCGGCGGCGTGGGGTGGGGCGAGCGCAATGATCTGCATGCTGGCTACGCCGTTTCCGTTGCGCGCGGCCATTGGGCAAAGCGCCGCACGCCGAGTCCTTGGCGACGAATGAAGGTTTCAAAAATCTCGGTGGTCTCTTTGGTACAGGGTAAATAGGTGGTGAGTTGCAGCGCACCGTGATCGGTCAGGGTGACGCTAATGTGGGCAATAAAGCTCACGTTGCCCAATTCCTGATGTCCATAGGTATAGGTGGTCCACGGCGGTGTCAGATCTTCGGCGTAATTCTGTGTGGTGAACCAGAGATCGCGAAAGAAGGGCAATTCGGAAAGCTCGGCCAGAATCGCACGAAAACGCGCCGTATGGCGATAGCGCAAGGTAGATGCGCGAAAATAGTGCAGGCTGGCTTCGGCGCGTTCTGGCCAGTGTTCCCCCATAAATTGACGAAAAGGCGATTCGGGCGCAAAGACCACGCGCAGCAGGTTAAAGCCGCTGGCCAGGGTGGGGGCATTGTTGATCATGGTTTCCGGCACCTTCAAGACAGCGAGCGCGATTGTATTGGCCGCCAAGACATTCGCATAGGGATCACAGACAAACGCGGGCAGCCGAATTTCACCGATCAACTTGACCAACGTCTGGAACGAATGGGCTGCTGGCTCACGCATCATATATTGCGGATCGGCCCCTACTTCGGCGGCGGCGGCAAAGAGCGCCACTTGCTCGCCCATGGACAACTTGAGTGCCCGCGCCAGTTGGGTCATGGTCTGGGCATCAAGATTCATTTTGCGCCCCTGCTCGATCTGGCTGATGGCTTTTTCGGGCAAATTCGCCTCTTTGGCGAGCTTGGTCTGGGTCCAGACGCCAATGCCCCTGGCCGAGAACTCAATGTGCTCCTCGCGCAGGGCGGCAATTAATTTTCCAAATTCCTTACGATCCATAGCTGCCTCAAATGCTGATAGGTCACCGCCCAAAATCAGGCAGAGAAGCTGCCCATTTTCTGATTGTACATCGCGCAAGACTAACCAGCAAACTGAGCAAAATCAGTGAAAAGTCGCTTGAAATTCGTAGGCGAAACCTGTTATGCTATACGGGTAGCACAAACTTGGTAATTCATGTAGATCATTGGGCAGGATCTGGGCATTGATTGCCGTACCCTACTATGGCGATTGGCGTCAAGTATGGTATAAAGGTAGTGTACTTGGCTATCATCGTCACACCCTTCCTCGTTGACCTGGCACACATTGAAAATTAATAAAGAAAATTACCTGAGAAAACAACTGAATTTGGCGCGTTGATGGGGCGCGACCCCGTACTATTCCCTGAAAAATTTATTTTCTCCATACCGAGCAGGATGCTTTAGCGAATCGTCCTGCAACCTATGACTAGAACCTACGAAAGGATTGGATTATGTATCGATTGTTTGTTCATTGGCTACTCGCCCTGACGTTATTATTGACGACATTCGTGACGTCGGCGATACCCGCGTTGGCACAGGAGGAGATCCCCGAACCATTCTGCGGTGATATTGACGACACTGATTGTGATATTTTGCGTGCCTCCAGCGATGCCATGTTGCAACTGGAGAGTTATGCCACCGAGATCACCTATACGCTGACCTTCCAAGATTTGCCAGAGCTCGAGCTGCCCAACTCGGAGACGGTGTTGCGCATCAACGGGCAATATGCCTTT
>Ga0105049_10004266_pt1 | contig 16791 bp, 16 predicted proteins | sample MAT06_FD_78087 | JGI IMG/M metagenome (GOLD analysis project Ga0105049, IMG submission 78087) | Freshwater microbial communities from Lake Fryxell liftoff mats and glacier meltwater in Antarctica - MAT-06 | ecosystem: Environmental > Aquatic > Freshwater > Ice > Liftoff microbial mat | place... | reverse complement strand
GCGTGGTGCCTGCCGACGACGCGCTGTTCATGGCGCTCGGCCAGCCGCCGAAAATCCCGACGCTGTACGTCTACGATCGCGACGGCGCGCTCGTCCAGGTCTACAGCCGCACCGAGCGTGCGATGCCGGATGCCGACGAGCTGCGCGAGCTATTTCGCCGCATCGGCGCCTAGCTCCGCACCTCGCCCACCGCCTCGGCAGGTTGTTCCAGCCGTCGTACGCCCACCGCGCCGCGAGCACCATCGCGCCGAACGCGCTCCAGCCCGAAAAGGCCATCGCTGGCTCCTCCGGCGCGCCGCAGGTGGACGTACTCGCCGCCCGCTGCCGGGACCATGCCGCCGAGCTCGGCGTACGTCAGCGCGCCGAAGAAGCTGAGCGCACCCCGCGCCCACGCGACCAGCACCCATAGCGCCGAACCACCGAGCTGCGCCATCACGGCGGTCTTGAGGAACACGCCGGTGCCGATGATCGTGCCGACAACGAGCGAGGCCGCCGCCCACGGTCCCAGCCCACGCACCAGCCGTGTGGTCGCTGCGTTGTACACTGCCGCTGTGATCGTTCATCTGATCGACGGCACCTACGAGCTGTTTCGCGCGTGGTTCGGGGCGCCGCATCAGCGGGTCAGCGGGCGAGAGATCGGTGCGGTGCGCAGCATGGTCCGCAGCTTCTCGGCGCTGCTATCGCGCAAGACGATCACGCATGTCGGGGTCGCGTACGACCACGTGATCGAGTCGTTTCGCAACGATCTGTTCCCCGGCTACAAGACCGGCGAAGGCGTCGATCCCGAGCTGTTCGCGCAGTTCGAGCTCGCCGAGCGGATGACCACCGCGCTCGGGATGATGGCGTGGCCGATGATCGACTTCGAGGCCGACGATGCGATCGGGACCGCCGCGCACGCGCTGTCGAAAGATGATCGCGTCGAGCAAGTGCGGATCACCGCCGTCGACAAGGACATGTGCCAGTGCGTGATCGGATCGCGCGTCGTGTGCTGGGACCGATTCAAGGATGTCGTTCTCGACGAGCCCGCGGTGATCGCGAAGCACGGCGTGTTGCCGCGATCGATCCCCGATCTGCTCGCGCTGGTCGGCGATACCGCCGATGGCATCCCCGGCCTCGCGGGCTGGGGCAAGGCGTCCGCCGCGAAGATCCTCACCGCCTACGGCACGATCGACGCCATCCCTGACGATCCCGCGACGTGGTCGATCGCGCTTCGTGGCAGCGATCGCCTCGCCGCGTCACTTCGCGAGCACCGAGGAGCTGCGCAGCTCTACCGCACGCTCGCCACGCTGCGCCTCGATTGTCCGATCGCGTGCGACGCCGATGCACTCGCCTGGCGCGGAGTTGATCGCCCGGCGCTCGAGGCGATCTGCGCGGAGCTCGAGCTCGCACCCGGCACGGTGACGCTCGCGAATCGCGCTAGCCGATCACGATCGGATAGCTGAACGTGATGCCCTGCTGCGAGCGCGGCAGCACGATCGGCTTGATCGCGCGGATCACGCACGCATCTGTCGCCGGATCGACCGACTGCTTGATCTCGACGCTCTCGACCTTGCCGTCCGCCCCGATCTTGACCTGCGCCTTCAGCGAGCCCTTCGCCGCGGACTTCTCCGCGCACGCCTTGAACTTCGGGTTGAGGGCGCGCATTGCCATCGTGATGTCGTCGCGATCGGGTGTCAGCTGCAAGCTCGGGCTGTCCGGAGAGATCGGATCCGCCGGCGCCGGCGGCGGCGGGCTCGGCTTCAGAGGATCGCTGGGTGGCACGACCGTCGCTTTTTGCGGACGTTCGGGCCTCGGCCCGACGGCCTGCCGAGACGGGCGCCGGGCCTCCTCGAGTCCGCCCGCGGCTACCGCATCGTTCCTCGTGTTGGCCGGTGGTCGCTCGGTCGCGGTCACCTGGGTGTCCGCCGCCTGGCGATCCGCGTGACGACCTGCGCTCGACGTCACATGATCCACTGGCTTCGCCGCCGCTTGCTTCGACAGCTTCCACGCCACCGACTGATCGACCCGCGCCTTGATCCCCGCCTCGAGCGACCACAACGCGTTGTTGTGTGCGAGCTCGATCACCACCGAGCCATCGGCGCCGGTGTCGATCACGTCGTCGGCCGTCACCGGATTGCCGATCGTCAGCGTGCGGGTGTCGCTGCCGCGCGTCGCCGTCACCTTGCCGGTGAGCTCGCGGATCGTGCCCGAAGAATCGCCGGCCGGCGCGGATGAGATCCCCGGTGAAGGATCGGTATCCTTGTCGCCGCAAGCCACCAGCATCGCCACGAGCAGGACGCGTCGCATGAGATGATTCTACGCACATGCGACAGCGACGGTCTGGTTGCCGATGCCGGCGCCTCGGTCTGGTTGGACGCTGATAGACCTCACCGCTCGGAGATCCGCGCAAACCTGGCATGCTGGCCGCGTGCGCATCCTCCTGATCTTGCTCGTCGCGGTCGCCTGTACGGGCCCTCAGCGAGCACCGCGCCCGACCACCGGCGGCATCGCCGGGCTCGCGCGCGATCACGACAGCGGCGACCCGATCGCGAAGGCCGAGATCCGGCTGACCGGCGGTCCCCGCCACGCGGCCTCGACGGTGTCGGGTGACAACGGCCTCTACGACGTCGATCACCTGGCTCCCGGCAACTACGCGCTGGTCGCCGTGTTCGCCGGCCAGCCGGTCGAGGTCTCGAACATCGACGTGCGGGCCGGTCAGGTGACGATGGTCGATCTGGTGTTCACGCTGGGTCGCCCCGAGCCGATCCGGGTCGACTTTGGCAACACCAAAGCGAGTGCGATCGCGCGCTATCGGCCGACCAAGGCGGCGCCGCAGGTCGCGATCATCGAAGGCACGGTGAGCGACACGTCGACCAAGCAGCGCGTCGCCGGCGCCGTGGTCACCGCGATCGTCGGCGACGATCCGAACCAGACGCAGCAGACGATCTCCGACGACAACGGTCGATTCCGCTTCGAGACGCTGCCCGGTACGTACTCGGTCAGCGCGTACTACTCGGTGGGCGGGCGCGGTCAGATCGAAGTGCGCCGCTCGAACATCTCGGTGGAAGGTGCGGAGGCGGTGCACGTCCCGCTGTTCATCGAGATGAGTCGCTAGTCGAACCAGTAGCGGATGCCGATCGAGCCCTCGAAATGCGGGCCGAAGCGATCGTCATAGCCAAAGAACAGGTCGGCGACGAACGTCACCTGGAACCAGATGTCGAGCGGGACCTTGTTGAAGTCGAGCGCGATGCCGACCGGCACGCGCACGCCGAACGCAAGGCCTTCGTTGTCGGTGAACCGATCGCGGCGATCGTCGAAGTCCCAGACGCGGCCGCCGACACCGATGAAGAACGGCATCTGGAAGGCCGGCTGATTGGTGATCGAGAACGGATGGAACATGTAGTCGAGGTAGAGGTGGAGGCCGTCGCGATCGTCGTAGTAGTTATCGTAGAGCGTGCCGACGCCGAAGTTGAGCGCGCGGCTGTCGGACAGGAAGTACTTGCCGTTGATCCCGAACGGCGCCCCGAGCTCGAGCCCGAGGCCGAACTTGCCGTTCGCGACGTACTTCTCGCCGCCTATCCGGCGCTGGCGACGGGCGTCGGCAGTGCCACCTGCGAGGAGCAGGGCTAGAACCAGCCACATGGAGCGGTGCTTCATGTCCGCGATCCTAGACCAAAAGTTTCGTAGGTGTGGTGGCGCCAACCGCCTCCGATGTCGACGAACTTTGCTGCAACCGATCGCGCGTGTGAGCCCACCGCATTCGCGTCCGCGAGACCACCCGTGCCACAATGAGGTTCGTGGCTCGTTTCCACTTCGTGGGATGCTTCGCGGGATGCTTCGTGGGTTCCGTGGGATGTGCGCTCGCGCTCGTTGCGTGTAGTTCCGGCACAGGCACGATGCCCGCGCCTGTCGAAACGACGGCGAATCCGAAGCCACCCCCTTTCGATGCGGGGATTCCCGAGCCGCCACCGAAACCGAAGCTGGTGTGCGATCCAGCGACCGCAGCGATCGCGGCACCTGCGCCCGAGCCGACGTGGTTCTGCGCGCGCCCCGACGGCACGCGCCACGGACCGTTCGTGACGCTGTTCCCCGACAACTCGATCGAGATCCGCGGCAGCTCCAAGGACGGTGCGCTCGACGCTGCCTGGGAGCGCATGCATCCGAACGGGACGCCACGCGAGCTCGGCGAGTACGCCTCCGGCAAGAAGCGCGGCACGTGGACGCGCCGCGCGACGACCGGTGCGGTGCTCGGCTCGTATGTGATGAAGGACGGCACCGGCGTCGAGAAGAACTGGCTGGACGACGGCATGCTGTACAGCGAGACGACGTTCAAGGACGGCGTGCTCGAAGGCGCCGCGAAGATCTACGGCAAGGACAACTTGCTGCTCGGCAGCTCGCACTACAAGGCCGGCAAGCTCGACGGTCCGCACGTCTTCGGCACGCGCAACTCGATGCGCATGGAAGAGACGTTCGACGACGGCGTCCGCCGCGGCAAGCGCAGGATCTTTCACCAGGGGGGCCTGCTCGCGGACGAGTCCTACGATCGCAAGGGTCGACTCGACGGACCGTACACGCTGTGGCGCGACACTAAAATATTCAAGGTCAAGGGTCAGTTCTCGAGCGGCCGACGCAGCGGCGCGTGGGAGTGGCGCGATCGAAAAGCCAAGCCAGAGAAACAGGGTCGCTACTACGGCGGGCGTCGCGACGGCGCGTGGAGCGAGTGGGTCGACGAGAAGATGGTGTGGAGCGGCACCTACGACAAGGGGAAGCCGACCGGCACGTTCACGTACTGGGACAAGGCCGGCAACGAGATCGGCAAGTACGACATCAAGGACGGCACCGGCTGGGCGTACACGTACTGGAGCAACAAGAAGCCGTCGACGAAGCAGCGCCTCTACAAGGGCTATGAAGACGGCACGTATCAGGAATTCACACGCGCTGGAACGCTCGTTGTCGAGGGTCACTTCGCCGGTGTCACCAAGCACGGCACGTGGAAGGAGTGGACGGCCGACGGCGTGATCCTCTCCGAGGAGACCTGGAAGAAGGGCAAGCTCGAGGGGGCTGTGAAGAAGTACGTCGACGGCAGGCCGTCGATGGAAGCGAGCTATCGCGACGGCAAGGCCGAGGGCCCTTACGTCGAATACCGTCTCGGCAAGCCGTCACTGACGGGGCAATTTGCCGACGATCGCAAGACCGGCACGTGGACGAGCTACGCGCCCGACGGCAGCGTGTTGCGACTCGCGACCTACAAGGATGGGGTGCTCGAGGGCAGCTATCGCGAGCTGACAGGTGGCGTCGTGATCGAGGGGCCGATGGCGTTCGGGCGTCGCAGCGGAACGTGGACGCGAACCGACAAGGGTGGCGGCGTACGCAAGCTCACGGATCGCGCGCCGTAGCTCCGAGCGCCGCCAGAACAGGCCGGATCACGAAGGTATTCCCTCACGTGGATCCCTCACGTGGGGTGCAACCCCCGGGCTGCTCGCGCGTTCTATCCGTACAGCACGCGAAAGCTTCCCACCATGAACCGTGATGCCAAGACTCAGAGCTCGTTGATCGCGCTTGCCCGCACACGCCGCATGCAGCGCGCGCTGGCGCATGCGTATCTGCATCGCGGCGCACCGATGCCGACGTTGCGCAGCTCGCTCGGCTACATGACCACGACCGCGTGTGTCGCCGATCATTTCGGCGGGCGACCAGCCGATTCGAGCGAGCTCGTCGGTGGTCATCGGATGACGGTACTCGGACTCTCGCGTGCCGAAGGCTTCGCGTACATCGTCGAGGATCTCGGCGAGGACGAGACGCCGATCGTGTATCGCCTGTGGCTCGGTGGTCCGCGCCAGGGACACCTCGTACCGATCCACGCGTGGTACGAGCGTCCCGCGGAGGCGCGCGAGATCCGCGCACGCATCACCGCGATCGGTCGCACGCTCGAGCCCGCGACGCCGTCGACGTGCGAGGCGTGGATGCTGTCGACGCGGATCGTCCAGCGGCGTGCGATGCGCGTCGGCCCGTGCGATGACCTGCCGATCCGCAAGTTCGCGCTGCAGCTCTCGGTCGAACCGGTCAGCGGCCATGGCCCCAGCGGCAAGACCACGGTCACCGCGTTCCTTCGCCCGCACGCGCGGCTGATGGACGTCTGGGCGCTGACCAGCAACCATGCGATCGCCCGGGTCTCGTACACTGGGATCCCGAGCGGCCTGGGTCTCGGCAAGGACACCGTGGTGCTGCTGGCGGGCGTCGACGACGAGGATCAGAGCGCCTGAGACCCCGTGCATTCAGGGTGTTAGACAGCGTGATCAGCCATCCTCCTCCCTGCGTCGTACAGCGGGTAACCTCTTGCCACCCGTGCGTAAGTCATCCATGCGCTTCGCGCTCCTGTTGTGCGTCGGCTCGACGGCCTGCGCAGACGATGGTTCCTCCCCCCCCGACGACGAGCCGGTCAACTGCGCGGGCGAGACGCGCGATGACGACTTCGCGGTCGGGCTATCCAAGGTCGGCAGCAGCAGCGCGCTCGGCTTCACGCTGATGACCGCGAATCCGGCGCCGCCGATTCGCGGCGACAACACCTGGGTCATCCAGGTCAACCAGGTGAGCGGCGGGGTCGCGGGATCGCCGGTCGATGGCATCGAGATGACGGTGACGCCGTTCATGCCGGACCACGGGCACCCGGCGGCGAAGACGGTGACGATCGAAGCGACCGGCACGGCAGGTCAGTACGAGCTCGCGCCGATCAACTTCTGGATGCCCGGGTTGTGGGAGACCACGATCGAGGCGGCGTCTCCGAGCGCCGACGACGAGGTCGTGTTCCGCTTCTGCATTCCAAGCTAATTGGGTCTGGTCATGCAGCCGTCCGCGTTGAGCGGGCCGGCTTTGTTCCACACGCGCATCGTGCTCGAGACATCGAGCGTGGGGATCTTGTCGAGAAACGAGGCGTCGAGATCGCCACTGTCGACCAGGTCGCGCAGCATCACGAACGGGAACGGGCGCACGCGAAGCCGCACCTCGATGTGATCGATCTGGTTGATCAGGCCTCCAAGAGGCTTGTACTCGTGTTTCATCGAGTGGTCGAACGCCGGCGAGTTCTTGTCGAGCGTCGTGGGCTGGAGCAACAGCTTGCTGTCATCGGAGCGCACCGCGTCCCAGAAGAAGTGCGAGGGCGTGTTGTCGGCCTTGAACGTCTGGTCCCAGTGGAACTTGAGGTTCGGATCGTTGGTCTCCTCGGGGTCCATCTGATCGGGGACGATCCCCGACGAGAACACGACGATGTTGGCCGCGTCGTACGCGATCAGCTCGATCCACGTGCGGCGATCCTGCGCGGCACCGCTCGGAAACTTGTGGCCGATGCCGAGGCCGTCGATCCGGACGACGATCTGACCACCCTGGCCAGGATTCACGCAGATGCCGCCGGTGGGCGCGTTCTCACCGAGGGGGATGGCGCCGATGATCGCGACCGAGGGATCGAGATCACGCGCGATCGCTTCCGCCTGTGCCGCGGTCTCGGGGAACGGAATCAGCGCCTGATCGATGGCCGGCCACATGTGCTCGTGGAAGCCGAAGTTGCGTGACGGCACATCGAGGTTCTCGCCATCGGCGATCACGTCGGTCTTCGAGATCATGTGGCAGCTGCCGCAGGTCAGGTGAATGCCCGGGCGCTTGTCGGTCGCGAAGAACGACGTTTGCCATTCGAGGAACGTGCGCTCGATCGCGAGGCCACCGGGCACGCCGTTGATCGCCTCGGGCACGACGATGTCGTGGCACGAGCCGCACATCTCCGACTCGTTGGCGTCGGAATCCATCTTCGCGTCGTACTTCGAGAAGTGCGCCGAGTTCTTGATCGGATCCTTCACACCGCCGCGCATCGTCTGATCGTTCGCGAGCACGAGCCCGTTGTTGTGGAGCTCGCCGACGCTCTCGACGTTGTGGCAGAAGTAGCAGGTGATGCCCTTGGCCCCGGCGGGGAGCATCGCGGGGTCGTAGTCGATGCCGTTGGTGAGCCCGAGCTCGACGGCCATCGGGGCGTGGCACTTGATGCAGAAGTCGCCGAGCTTGTTGTCGGTGTCGCGCTGGCCCCGCTTGTTGAGCGCGACGAACACCGGATCTTCCGACGCGTACGCGTGCATCGAGCCCGACCACTGCGTGAAGTGTTGCGGATGACACTCGGCGCACGTCGCGGGGTCGCGAAGCTGTTCGACGGACAGCGCGGTGTCGTTGCCGCCACACGCGGCGATCAGAACAACGAGCAAGGCGATCAGCTTCACGGTACTTCTCCCGGTCCGGGTGCACCACGCTGCACCCACTGGATCAACGCGCATCGCTCGGCCTCCGGGAGCGCGGAGCCCGGCGGCATCTGAAAACTCTCGCCGACCGATTCGGTGCGCACGATCATCTCGCTGCACGCCGCGTTGCCCGGTACGACGCGGCCCGCGAGTAACGCTGCGTGGGCGGTCGTCGGGTCCTCGAAGGACATCCCGCCGTTTCGGCCGGCCGCCGAGTGACACGCCGCACGTTCGCCGCCGCAGCCATCAGTCAGCGTGTTCGCGTAGACGTTGTCGAAGGTCGGCACATAGAGCGGCGCGCAGGTCAGATCGACCTCGACGCATTCGGGAGGATCGTCGCTCGGGCACCCGGCACAGGCCAGGGTGAGAACGACGATCATCCGCATGCCGGCACTCTAGCCGATGACCCGGCTCGGAGCAGGTGCGGAGGTCACTACCAGCGACTGGCCGACAGCGATGCGAGCGCCGCGACGAGCCGTCGGTAGCGAGCGTACGCCTCGTCGAGGTGGGTCTGCGGGTGGTAGGTGACGTGGGTGGGAGCGACGAGCGCCGCGGCGGTCTCGAGATCGGCGTGGATACCGGCGGCCACACTCGCGATCATCGCCGCCCCGATCGGACTGGTATCGGGATTCGCGATCACGTCGTGGCGAAGGCCGATCGCATCCGCGCGTAGCTGCGACCACAGCGTGCTGTGCGCGCCGCCGCCGACCAGCACGACGCGCTCGGCCGCGAGCTTCATGGCCGTGAGCCGCTCGACGACATCGCGACACGCGAACGCCAGGCCCTCGAGCACCGCGCGCGCGAGATGTTCGCGGCCGTGGTCGGGTGATAGCCCGTGGAACGTGCCACGCGCATGCGGACGCCACACCGGGGTCATCGCGCCGGCGAGTGCGGGGACAAAGATCACGCCATCGGCGCCGGGCGGTGCGGCGGTCGCGAGGGCATCGAGCGCGGCGGCATCGGGCACGCCGAGCAGCGCGACCGCCCACTCGACGGCGGCGCCCGAGAGCCAGCCCGGGTTCTCGACGAAGAACGCGCCGGTCGGATACGCGTGGGTCTCGACCATCGGTTCCGGTGCGGGATCGAGGACGAGCTGGCGCGCGATCGCACCGACGACCTCCGCGGTGCCGAGCGTGACCGCGATCGGTCCGGGGCGCGTCAGACCCGCGCCGAGCGGACTCGCGAAGTCGTCCCCGGTACCGACGGCGACCGCGATGCCAACGGGCAAGCCGGTGAGGCGGGCACCATCGGCGGTGAGTGCGGCGACATCGCAGGTGGCGCGGATCGACGGCAGCTGTTCGATCGCGAGCTCGAAGGCGTCGAGCAACGCCGGCGCCCAGCGCCGATTCGCGAGGTCGAGCAACATGCACGACGACGCGAGCGCGAGATCGATCATCGCCTCACCGGTCAGCCGCTGGACGAGATAGCTGACCGGTTGATGAAATCGCGCAGCTCCGATGCCGTGCGCGCGCAGCCAGGCGGCCTTCGGCGCGAGGTGACCCGGATCGGCGACCTGCCCGGTCAACGAAAACTGGTCCGCTGGTGCGCGCAGCGCTTCATCGATCGCGCGGCGGTCCTGCCAGATCAGGCACGGGTGGAGTGGTGCACCATCACGATCCACCGCGACGCAGCCGTCGAGCTGACCGACGATCGCGAGCGCGACGATGTCCCTTGGTGTTTTGTTCGAGTTCGCGAGGGCACCGGCGATCGCCGGCGCGAGCGCTGCATCCCACGCGCGGGGATCCTGCTCGGCCCAACCGCGCTGTGGGTGCTGCGTGGTCAACGGCACCGCGTGTGTGCCGAGCACGGTCAGCTGCTCGTCGCAGACCACCGCCTTGCAGCTCTGGGTTCCGAGATCGATGCCAACCACGAGCACCGGGAGATGGTAGTACGAAGCGTGAACTACTTCGGGCACGCCGCGGTCGCGAGCTGGCAGGCCGCACCCGGGGCTGGCGTGATCCTCGGCGCGATGTTTCCCGATTTCTCCACGATGTCGGGCGCGCGGGTGGCCTCGACGAGCGATGTCGATCTCGCCACCGGCATCGACCTCCACCACGCCACGGATGCCGCGTTTCACGTGCTGCCAGCGGTCACCGGCCTGATGCGCGAGCTCGACGAGGCCCTCACCCGTCGCAACTGTGCCCGCGGTCCGCGCCGCGCCGTCGCACACATCGGAGTCGAGCTGCTGCTCGACGGCGTGCTCCTTGACGAGCCCACGTATCGCGACGCGTACCTCGCGGGGATCGCATACGAGCCGGGCGCGATCGAGTGGCGCGACCCAGGAGACGATCAACGGATGGCGACGCTGCTCGCGCGGTTGCGGGCCCACGGCGTGCCCGAGGATCTGCGCAAGCCCGAGTCGGTCACGTTCCGGCTGAGCCGGATCCTCGCGCACCGGCCGTTGCTCGCACCGTCGCAGGACGACCTGCGCGCGATCGCGGCGGCGTTGGTCGAGCTGCAACCGCGCATCACGGTCGCCACCGAGGCGCTGCTTCGCGGGCTGCGCGCGGCGCTTACTTTTTGAGCTTCTTCTTCGGATCGTCGAGGGCGGCGATCGCCTGTGCGCTCGCGAGCGCGGCACGCACCGCGGCGCGCGCGTAGCTGTCTTTGCGAGCATGCGCCTGCTCCTCCGTCGCGCCCGGCCCGATGATGCCGATGCCGACCGGTTTGCCGTGCGTGATCTGGAGATCGACGAGCGCCTTGTGAACGACGTTGCCCATCACCTCGCCGTGCAGCGTCTGGCCGCGCTCGATGTAGCCGAGCACGACGACCGCATCGACCTTCTTGCGCGGCAACAGCTCGGAGACGATCAGCGGCACCTCGTAGCACCCGGGCACCGGGACCTCGCGCGTGATCTCGATGCCGAGCGACGCGGCTTCCTCGCGGGCGGCCGCGACCATCGGATCGATGACGGACTTGTTGAACTGGGCAACGACGAGGTCGAACTTCATCGCCGTGTTCGTATCATGCCGTGGACGCTTGCCGGTGTGCGCGACGATGACGGCATCGGACGGTGCGCTCGCGCAGAGCGTGAACAACAGACCGAGCCGCTTCGCGAACACCGGATCAGACCCGGATTCGATAGCCGTAGTGCGCGCGGTGGCGGAAGTCCTGCGGCGTCGTCACCAGCGTGACGTCCCCGATCTCGGCGGTGGGCGAGTCCCACTGCAGCTTGAACTTCTTGCGGTTGGTCGAGAACCAGATCACGCTCGCGACCGCGGCGACATCGTCGAGCAGCGCCGCGTGATCGCGCTGGATGTCGAACGTGTAGTCCATCCGTTTACTCGAACTGAACGTCGGCGGATCGACGACGGCGACATCCCAGTGGCGGCCTTCGCGACGTGCGGCGACCAGGAACTCGCGGACGTCGGCTTGGATCAACTCGCCGTCGAGCCGGTTGAGCGTCAAGTTCTCGCCGGCCCAGTCGACGTACGTGCGCGACATGTCGACGGTGGTCGTGCGCATGCCCGCGGCCGCGCCGTAGACCGAGAACGAGCCGGTGTAGGCGAACAGGTTGAGCATCGAGCTCGCCCGCTCGGCGGCGACCTTCGCGCGCGTGATCCGGTGATCGAGGAACAACCCGGTGTCGAGGTAATCGGCGAGGTTGACGCGGAACTGATGACCGCCCTCGGTGACGGTCCGCCACGCATCGGGGGTGTCAGCCTCGCTGCGCTCGTACTGCTCGCCGGCGCGGCGATCGTGGCGGAGCCGGCGCTTGAAGAACACCTCGCCTGCGCCGAGCTGAGCTTGCACCGAGGCGGCCATGTCGTCGAGCCAGCTATCGGCGGCGGTGCGCTCGAGGCGGTAATCGTTGATCACGAGCGCGCCGGCGTAGGTGTCGACGGTGATCGGGATCTCGGGGATGTCGCGATCGTAGAGGCGGTAACAGCTGATCTTCTCGCGGGTCGCCCAGCGCCCGAGGTGGCGCGCATTCTTCGCGATCCGGTTTGCGAGCATCTCGGACTGACCGCGGATCTCCATCAGATGCCGGCAACCCCGCGCGCGCTCTTGACCTTGTATTGAAGCGTCACGGCGCGACGGCCGAACGGCGGCAGCTCGACGGTCCACGTCACCATGCCGCGATCGTCGATCTCGCGCGCGATGACCTGCGTGATGTCCTCGCCGCCGACCTCGTCCTCGAGCAAGTACGCGTCGGGGGCGGCGGCCTCGACGTGCACCTGTTCGACCTCGGAGATCGGGATGCGCTCGGTGATCTCGAGCGTGCGCTTCTCGTTGCCGAGGTTCGACACCCGGATCGCGATCCGCACGGTCTGGACGGAGCCACCGAGCAGTCCGTCGTCGCGCTCGCGGCTCTCCTCGCGATGGACGCGCACGTCGGCCTCTGGACCGAAGCCGACGTAGAACTTCTCACCCGCAGCGACGAAGCCGATCTCGGCGCGGCCGACGTAACCCGACGCCATCACCAGATCGACGGGACCGGCGAGCAGCGGCTGCGGGCCGGCGTTGACGACGCGCGCGCGCAGATGAACCCACGGCGAGCGCAACGGGCTCGCGACCAGCGCGAGCTGCGCCGTGGTCGCGAATTCACCGACCGGCACTCGATGCGGCATGCCGTCGGCGCGAATCGTCGCATTCGATGCGGACAGCGTCATGCCGATGCCGCCGTCGTCGATGCCCGGGACCTGCGCGGGGCCGCTGCCGAGCCCCGTGGTCTGTTGCACCTGCTCGCGCGCTTCGACGGTCACCGTGTCGGGACGCTTGCGCGTGCGCAGCTCGTCGTCGGCGAGATCCGGGGGCTCGACGCCGAGCGACGGCCGTTCGAGCGAGAACGTCAACGCGGCCCCGACCCAGTCCTCGCCGGTCGCCTGCCACACGCACGCGGTGGTCTGCAGCTCGACCTTCGAGGACAGGACATCGAGCACCGCGCGATGATACGGGCGCCACGCGGCACCGGGCACGACGTACCCGATCGTCAACGTGACGTGGGATGTCGCATCGGCGACGAGATCGACGATCAAGCGCGCGGTTTGCTCGTGGGTCTCGACCTCGGCGAGCCGGATCCGCGCGGCGAGTCGATCGAGGAGCCGCCGGGTCTCCTCGATCTCCAGCTCGAGCTCGGCCACCGCCTCGCGTGCCGCGGACTCGGCACGATCGAGCGCGGTGAGCTGTGCCTCGACCCCGTCGGCGGCGATCCCGCGTGCCGCGGCGATCGCGAGATCGCGGAGTGCGGCCTCGAGGATCTCGGCGATCGCGGCGACCTCGGTGTGCGCCGCGTGATAGCGCGCGGCGGCGGTATCGCGACGCGCGATCAGCTGCGCGTGGTGCTCGCGCAACTGGCCGAGCGGCTCACCGGTGGCGTTCGGGCGTACAGGTGCGAGGTAACGCTCGATGCGGGTGTCGAGGATGCGGGCATTGGTCGCCGTCGCGAACAGCGTCTTGTCGGCGATCACCGCCGACACGCGCTCGATCGTCACGCGGTGCTGACCAGCGTCGATCGCCAGCGTCGCTCGACGCGTGATCGAGGCACGATCCTCGAGCACGGTCACGGCGACGACCGGTGCGGTCGTGGTGATCATGACTCCCTCCGGTTCCCGCCGACCAGCTCGGACTTGCTCGGGATCTTGATCTCGTACGCGGCGCGCAGCGATCGCTTGGTGTTCGCCGGCAGCGCGATCCGCCAGCGATAGCCGCCCCGCAATCGCGCCGCACGTGGACCGTCCGCGGCGGGCTTCCAGACTTCCCACGCCGGCTCGATCTTACCGAGCACGACCTCGATGTCGTCTTCGCCCTCGCGCGTCACCGGGATGCGCTCGCGGACTTCAAGCTCGATCGCCGAGCTGGACACGTTGTCGACGTCGATCGCGACGCCGTGAAACAGCCGCAGCGATCCGCGCAACATGCCCGCGGCCTCCTCGCGAAACTCGGAGTTGCGCGCGATCTTGATCGCGGCGTCGACGCCGAGCCCGATCTCGATCGTCGCGCCCGATGGTGTTTGCTCGAGGCTGCTGGTGACCAGGAAGCGACCGCGGTCGTAGACGTCGATCGGACCGGGCAGCAGCGGCCCGGGAAACGGATTCGCGAGCGTCGCGATCCGGAACACGTCGGCTTGTTCGCGTGGCACCGCGACGTGCCGGAGCTGCACATCTACAGAGCTCGACGTGACGTTGATCGAGTGCCACGCGGCGTCGGAGGCGACGTCGATCGCGCCGTCCGTGTTGTACGCGTAGTCGTACGCGTGCGACCACGTGCCGGTGCAGCCGGGAGGCAAGGCGAGCGCCTCGATGCGCGCTCGGCGTGCCGAGACCTCGCCTGCGATCGCCGCGCGATCACCAGTCTTCGGTGCCGCGATCAACTCACCACGCGATGGCGACCGGGGATCGGCCATCACCAGGTTTGCGTAGTCGAGCAACCGCGACGGCTCGGCGGGCTCGGGCTTGTCGGGAGACGCGCGACCGACCGCGATCTCGTCGCGCATCGCGCCACCCGGCGCACTGGAGGCGCGTCCCGCCTTCGCCATCTCGGGTGGCGCTCCCTCGTCGAACGCGGCGGCGATCCTCGTCATCGGTGCGGCCGCGGGAGCGCGCCCCCCGAGCCGCTTGGCAGATCCGCGTGGGGCCGCCGACGCTGCGGGCATGTTGCGCGCGTCCATCGACAGCGCGCCGCGCGGCGGCGTCGCGAACCGCTCCTTCGAGGACGACGACGATTCGTCCCAGACTTCCTCCGCGAACGACTGCGCCCGACCGCGAGCACCGCCGGGGAAGCCGTCGTCGTCGAGATCGTCCGCCTCGCCATCCTCCGGCGCTTCCGGGAGGTTGCGCTCGACCTCCGCGCGATGCACCGCGAGGTGGCGCTGGTGATCGGCGTACAGCGCGTCGGCACCGGCGGGCGGTGCACGAAAGCCGCTGCGCGCCGGCGCTGCCTGCTTGCGACCGATCCGCTGCGCGGCGAGCTCGGGGAGTTGCGCGAACCGCGCCGGCTCGGCGGTCGACAGCACGAGCGTCGCGCCGCGCCAGTCTTCCCCGGTGTCCTGCGCGACGACGGCACGGATCTCGAAGCTCGCGTGCGCACCCTCGATCCGCGCGACGTAGCTCGGTGCCCAGCGCGCGGCGACCACCATGTATTCGACGTGCAGGGTGATCGCGCCGTCACCCCTCGTCGACAGCTCGATGTCGAGCCGCTTGCGAAGCTCGTGCGGTCTGGCCGCCCGTGTGCTGCTGCGATCGCGATCGAGCGCGACGGCGAGATCGAGATGCGCGGCCTCGAGACGCGTGCGCGCCGCGGTGATCTGCGCGCGCAACGCGAGCTCGCGTCCGGTGCGCAGCGCGAGCACGGCCCGCCGCGCGGCGACGATCGCGGCCCACGGCGCGGGAGGATCGTCGCTGGGATCGGTCCCCAGGACCGACGACGCGACCAGCCGCTCGAGCCCCGCCTCGAGTCGAGCGAGCTCGGCCGTCGCGATCGCGACGAGGCGTTTTGCCTCACGGACCTGTGCGCTCTCCTCCGGTGCAGCTGCCTCCGGCGGCGTGTCGACTGCCACCCGCACCGCGGTTGCGATCGCAGGTCCCTCGACGGAGATCCGGACGGTGTCTTCGATCACGGCAAGCGGCAAGCCCGTGATGCGCAGACGTTCCGGAGCGGTCGCGAGGCTAACAGTTCTTCGTACACGGGCGCCTCGCGTGTAGATCGTCACCAGATCGAGACGCGTCTCCGTGCTGGCCACCTCGTCCATCGCGCCGGCAGCGTCTCATGCCTTCCGGGGGTCAAGCTATTGCCCGCCGCCCTCTGCATGCCGTAGTGTCGATCGCATCTCATCCTCGGCCGTCACCTCGGAGAAGGAATCACATGTTTCGTACTCTCGCTCTTGGACTGGTTGTTGCCCTTGCTGCTTGTGGCAGTGCACGCGTGATCTCGCGTACGCAGGCCGGTGGTGTTATCGAGCTGCAAGGCGATCGCGGTAAGGCGATGGAGCAGGCGAATCAGGAAATGAATTCGCACTGCGGCCCCGGCAATTTCAATATCACCCAGGAGGGTGAAGAGGCGATCGGCACGGACACCGTGGCGCGCACCGACACCGCCGAGGACACCAACACCTCACGGACGGGTCGTCGCTCGAGCACCGACAGCACGACGGTCGGTCAGACCAGCACCCGCACCGCCACCGCGTGGCGCGTGCACTACGCGTGTAACGGCGCTGGCGGTCCACCCCCGCCGGCGGCACAGCCAATTCCCGAGCAGACCGCGCCCCCGCCTCCGCCGGCCGGCTACTAAGCCACCAACTCACAACTGCGTGACGAGCGGCGAGCGATCGTCGCTCGTTTTGTTTTCGGGCAGGATCACGGCAGCAGTTCCACCGCCCCGAATTGCTTCGCGTTGCAGTACGGCGCGTCGTCATCGTTGGAACACAGGCATCCGCTCTGACCATCACACTCCTGGTGCCACACCACCTCGGAGAGCTGGTCTTGACCATCACCCTCGCTGAGCCCGAGGTCGAACCCGACCGTCGACGCGAATGGGCCCAGCGCGCTCTGCGAGATCGCGACCTCGAAGTCGATCGTGGCCGCTTCCTGAACGACGG
>Ga0105049_10004264_pt1 | contig 16796 bp, 15 predicted proteins | sample MAT06_FD_78087 | JGI IMG/M metagenome (GOLD analysis project Ga0105049, IMG submission 78087) | Freshwater microbial communities from Lake Fryxell liftoff mats and glacier meltwater in Antarctica - MAT-06 | ecosystem: Environmental > Aquatic > Freshwater > Ice > Liftoff microbial mat | place... | reverse complement strand
CCTTAAAGGCGCCTGTTTCATTTTACACTCATGAGGATAATTTCTCTTTCACTGCTTTTTCTTATCTCTATCGACATGCAGGCAAACGATCCGCATAGCTGCGCTAAACCGCTGGAGGCTGTTTTACGGCACCTTGAACTCGATCTTTCAATTGACTTTACTTCCAAAACCGCAACCGGCACGGCTGTATTAACCATTGAATGCGCCTCCGCGGCTACATATCTCTGGTTGGATACCCGTCAATTGAAAATTGAAGAGGTGTTGCTTGATGGAAAAGAAAAAACAAGGTTTTACCTCGAAAATGAGCAGCCGCTTCTTGGCCGTCCACTGAGAATCGAACTTCGGCCCGGAACAAAGACAGTGACGGTAAAATATGCAACCACCGCCGGTGCGGCTGCAATGCAGTGGCTCGAACCCGAACAAACAGAAGGTAAAAAACACCCTTTTCTCTTTACACAAGGAGAAGCGATTTTAAGCCGCACCTGGATTCCGATTCAGGACAGCCCTGGCATCAGGTTTACCTGGAATGCCAAAATCCAGGTTCCGAAACACCTTATGGCTGTGATGAGTGGAAAAAATCCTCAGGAGAAAAGTGAGGATGGAATCTATAATTTCAGGATGGAATTGCCGGTGCCTGCTTATCTAGTCGCTCTGGCTGTTGGAGATCTGGAATTCAGAAAGATTGGCGACCGGTGCGGAGTTTACGCCGAGCCTACAATGATTGTTAGAGCAGAAAATGAACTTTCGGACCTTGAAAAAATGCTTCTTACTGCTGAAAAGCTTTACGGACCTTATAAATGGGGACGTTATGACGTAATTGTTTTGCCGCCGTCGTTTCCGTTTGGTGGCATGGAGAATCCAAGGCTCACCTTCGCTACGCCTACAATTATTACCGGCGACAAATCTCTCACGTCTCTTATTGCACATGAGCTCGCTCATAGCTGGTCTGGAAACCTGGTAACCAATTCGAACTGGGATGATTTCTGGCTGAATGAAGGGTTTACCGTTTATTTCGAACGTCGCATTATGGAGGCCCTTTACGGGAAAGACTATTCAGATATGCTTACCGTACTTGGCTACCAGGATCTTCAGGAAACTTTGGATGAGCTGGGACGAACGTCGCCTGATACGCGTTTAAAGCTAAGCCTTGAGGGCCGGGATCCTGATGACGGAATGTCTGATATCGCATATGAAAAAGGTTGTTTCCTTTTGCTGGCAATCGAAAAACAGGTGGGACGGGAACGCTTTGACGCATTTTTGAACAAATATTTCCAGGAGTTTGGATTTAAAGGTATTACCACCGAAAAATTCGTTTCCTATCTCACCAAACAGATGGGCGAAGATGTCATGGCCGCCGTGCGGGTAAAAAAATGGATTTACGAACCAGGTTTGCCAGATAATTGTCCAACGCCTGCTTCCACAAGGTTTGCCCTTGTTGACAGCGCTCGTTCAGGCTGGGAAGCGGGCACTATCAATGTAAAAACCCTGAATGTAAAGTCATGGAGCACACACGAGTGGCTTCACTTTTTACGATCCTTGCCGAAGGATATCAGCCAGGAACGACTTACCGAGCTGGACCAGGCGTTCAGTCTCACAAATTCACCAAACCCTGAGATACTTTTTGCGTGGTTTATCAATACGATTAAATATGATTACCCAGGAGCTGATCAAGCCCTTACCGCGTTTCTGAAGCGAGTTGGACGACGCAAGTTTGTGCTCCCGTTGTATCGTGAAATGCTTTCATCTCCAAGACTGGCGGCAGAAGCACGTGAAATCTATAAAGGCGCAAGGCCAGGATATCATGCGGTTACCCAACAAAGCGTCGACGAGCTGTTCAACAAAAATTAGTGGGCCAACCTCCGCTTTCATATATCAGTGCTGATAATTGCTTAGGTTTGTGAGCTAATTAAACTGCTAAGTTTTCATGTTACTAAATACCACCTCCTACAAAGGCCAGCCAGTTAATTTATTGGACGCACTTCCTGAGCCAAACGAAATCGCATTTGACTTTACGTTTGTAAAAACTGATTTTACGGAAGGAAGCCTCTACGATTATGAGGATAAAGTAAAAGTGCTGATCGGCGTTACAAGCCTTGACAGCAGTACTTGTCAGACGGAAACGCGTCAGTTCAATGAACGCCTTGCCGGGAAAAAAGGTGTTGTGGGTTTGATAGTGTCCAAGGATCTTCCGTATGCAATGAGACGTTTTTGCGAAACGGAAGGACTAGATAACGTAATACCTGTATCAGATTTCAGGTATACCGATTTTACCCGTGAGTTCAATACCGAAATGATAAATGGCAAGCTTAAAGGACTGAGTGCAAGAACTGTTTTTGTTGTTGATAAAGCCAACATCATCCGTTATGTTGAGCTAACTCCCGATTTATCATCTGAACCGAATTACGATAAGGTGCTTGAAGAAGTAGATAAGCTTCTCTAAAAAGAAATATTGGTTTTCTACAAGGCAATGAAGCAATCTTTATTGCCTTTTTTTTGTCACTGAAATGAAGAAATATTCAACGGTATTAATTTATGGGGTTGGTGGCGGATCACTCATCATAGTGCTGAAGCTGCTCGAGCATCGCTTATTTAGCAATGACATTTCATTCGATATCTTCATAGCATTAATCGCACTCATCTTCACTTCTTTGGGCGTTTGGGCAGGGGGACAAATCCTCGGGAAAGTTATTGTGAAACCTGAACCTCAAACAGCAAATCCTGTTGCCCATGATCAGAACAATCTTAAACAAACCGGACTCTCAACCCGCGAGTATGAAGTCCTGCTGCAAATGTCCAGGGGCCTTTCAAACCAGGAAATTGCTGAAAAACTTTTTATCTCATTAAGTACTGTGAAGACACATACAAGTAATGTGTTTTCAAAATTAAATGTAAATAGCAGGATGCACGCAGTTCAAAAAGCTCGTGAATTGAGGCTTGTAGAATTATGATGCATAAATTTTAATGCAACAAATTGATAGCTTTATCCACTGATCATTAAGTACGATTTTACAAAAAAACCGGGATTTCATACTAAAGTATGAGCACGGTTACCTGCTTATTTGCCTGTTTTACAGAAACTTTTAAATTATGAGAAAAACAGTATTAGTATTTGGATTGATCTCTGGGATCATTGTGTCAGTGCTCATGTATATGATGCTTCCCGCTCAAGGAGAAAAAATGAATTTTGACCGGGGAATGATTACTGGGTATATCACAATGATTATCGCCTTAAGCACCATTTTCTTTGGTGTAAAAAATTACCGTGATAAAGTGAATGCCGGTCACGTAAATTTTGGCAAGGCATTCCTTATCGGCCTTTATATTTCGCTTATTGCGTCTGCTTTCTATGTGGTTACATGGGAGCTTTATTTCCGGACGGCAGGGTCAAGTTTTATGGCAGATTATACTCAGTACACGCTCGGGAAAATGAAAAGCAACGGATCGTCGGATGCCGAGGTGTTAAAAGAGGCCAAAGAGATGAAGACAATGTGGGAAGCCTATCAAAATCCTGGTGTGAGGTATTTCATGACTGCATTTGAAATTCTGCCGGTTGGAATTGTTGTATCACTCATCTGCGCAGCCATTCTGAAACGCCCGAAACGTAAAGGAAATCAGGTTGTTTAGGCCTTATTCAGTTCGTAATAATGGAAAACAAACCGGGCCGCCTTATGCGGCATGATCTCACAATAGAAAATGCTGATGAAGTAACCGACTTCTATAAGGAAGCCGTGGGATGGGAAAAAGAAGCTCTGAGCACGGGCTCATACAACGATTATGTAATGAAGGGGCCCGAAGAAGCAGGGGCCGTTGGCATTTGTCACGCCAGAGGAGGAAACAAAGACATTCCACCGCAATTGCTTTTATAGGTGTCTATTGATGACATTGACAAAATGTCTCGAAAAATGCACTGCTATGGGAGGAAAAATCCTTGGAGACAAGCTGCAAATGGGTGAAGGAATCTATTGCCTGATCCAGGATTCAGCTGGAGCTTTTATGATGCTTTGCGGAAAATCAATAAGAAATGAGACATAAGAAATAAGATTTGCTAAAGTTCCCGCATCATTTATCTCCCTTGTCATAACTTGTTAATGCTACATGCCGTTCCCGGCAGGCACACTATCCATTATCAATTGTCAATTATTCCACCAAAGTTATATCAAACTGAACCAGATCAATAAATTGTTGAACCCTTTCATCTACTTCTTCTGAGTTAAGATTTTGAATCCTCTCTGTTCCGAATTTTTCCACGCTGAAGGAAGCCATCGCGGAACCGAAAATAACGGCGCGCTTCAGGTTGTCAAAAGAAATGTCTCTCGTTTCAGCAAGGTATCCGATAAACCCGCCAGCGAAGCTATCTCCCGCTCCGGTTGGATCAAAAACGTCTTCTAATGGAAGCGCCGGAGCAAAGAATACCTGGTCCTGATTGAAAAGCAATGCGCCGTGTTCTCCTTTTTTAATAATCAGGTACCGAGGGCCCGCCGCAAGGATTTTCTGAGCTGCCTTAACAAGCGAATATTCACCAGAGAGTTGCCTCGCCTCTTCATCATTGATTGTAAGAACATCAACACGTTTCAAAAGGCTCATTAAGTCATCAAGGGCGATATTCATCCAGAAGTTCATCGTATCAAGAACAATAAGCTTCGGACGGGTCGTCAACCGATCGATAACAGTATGCTGCACCGATGGAGCAAGGTTGCCAAGCATGAGAAATTCGCAATTCTGAAATGCCTCCGGAATAACCGGATCAAAAGTCGCAAGCACATTCAACTGAGTATCAAGCGTATCTCTGGTATTCATATCGTTATGGTAACGGCCGCTCCAAAAGAAGGTTTTTTCCCCTGCCTTTATCTGCAGGCCGGAAGTGTCAACTCCTCTTTTCTGAAGCATTGAAATAGCCTCGGTCGGAAAATCGTCCCCAACAACGGAAACCAGGTTGATATTTTTTTTGAAGTAAGAAGCTGCCAGGCTTATAAATGTTGCCGCACCTCCCACTATTTTGTCCGTTTTTCCAAAAGGCGTTTCAATCGCATCAAACGCTACAGTTCCTATTACAAGTAAGCTCATATTTTCAATTATTTGTTGGGTAAACTTTTAGTGCTTCAGCAATTATTGTCACAGATTTCCGGAGATCATTCGTATTCAATACATATCCGATTCTTACCTCGTCCTTGCCTGAGCCGGGAGTCGAATAAAATCCTGTTGCCGGCGCCAGCATGACAGTTTCATTGTTGTGGCGGAATTCTTCAAGCAGCCATTGACAGAAGTGATCTGAGTCCTTGATTGGTAACCTGGCCATTGCGTAAAACGCCCCTTTAGGCTTTGGACAAAAAACACCAGGAATCTTATTTAGTTCTTCAATCAGCACGTTTCGTCTTTCCTGGTATTCTGCAACCACTTCTTCAAAATAAGAATCCGGTGTGTTGATGGCTGCCTCTGAAGCTATCTGACCAAAAGTTGGCGGGCTAAGGCGGGCCTGGGCAAACTTCAAGGCTGTTTGAAGCACTGCTTCGTTTCTGGTAACCAGTGCTCCTATCCTTGCCCCGCACATACTGTATCGTTTTGAAACAGAATCTACCAGAATTACATTCTCTTCGATTCCTTCAAGCTGCATTGCCGAAAAGAATGAGTGGTTATCGTAACAGAACTCTCTGTAAACCTCATCCGCAAATAAATACAGATCGTGTTTTTTGACAATATCGCGAAGCTTCATCAGCTCTTCCTTTGAATACAGATATCCGGTAGGATTGCCTGGGTTGCAAATGATGATGGCTTTTGTTTTTGAAGTGATGAGCTTCTCAAACGATTCAACCGGTGGCAAAGCAAATCCAGTATCGATCGATGAAATAACCGGCACAACAACAGCACCCGCAGTCATTGCAAAACTTGCATAGTTGGCGTAAAATGGTTCCGGGATAATAATTTCATCTCCTGGATCCATGCAGGACATAATGGAAAAAAGCAAAGCTTCCGAACCTCCCGTCGTTATCATAATCTGATTATGATCTACGTTGATGTGATGCTTTTGATAATATCCCGCAAGCTTGCGTCTGTAGGATTCCATCCCTGCACTGTGACTATATTCAATAACCTTTAGCGGCGTATTGTGAATTGCATCGAGCGCAACTTTTGGTGTTTCAATATCGGGTTGGCCAATATTAAGATGATAAATCTTCACCCCTTCTGCCTTTGCTTTTTCGGCAAAAGGAACTAGTTTTCTAATAGGTGAGGCAGGCATGGCCTTACCCTTCTCGGAAATTGCAGGCATAAAAAAACCCCCGCAATTTCTGCGGGGGTGCAAAGATCAAAAAAAAATGTTCTTTAAGAGATTATTTTTCCAACGGAGCCATTCCTTGTTTTTTCTCAGGCATTCCGGCATCTGCTGGAGGTGGCTCAACGTTTCCTTTAATGTAAAGGATCTTGGTTCCGGTTTTATCTTTCGCCATATTCTGGATCGTAAGAGTAACGTTCTTATTGATCGCTCCGGCACGTTTGGTATCATAGCTAACACGTATTACACCAGTTTTGCCCGGAGCAATTGGCTCTTTTGGCCACTCAGGCACAGTACACCCACATGATCCGCGTGCGTTAGTAATAAGAATCGGTTCTTTACCTGTATTTTTGAATTTAAATTCACAGGTACCGTCTCCACCATGCTTAATGGTTCCGTAATCGTGTGTTTCATTTTCGAACTCGATGCTTGGAGTCCAGTTCTGTTCTGTAGCTGCAGGTTGTGCCTGAAGAGCAATAAAGCCTAGTGCTACAAACGCCATTGATAAGATTGATCGTTTCATCGTTAGTATGCTTTTGTTTTTTGAAGGGTGGGGCAAATTAAGATTTTCTTGTGGTACGAGGGCGGAAAGTTAATAAACTTAATGAGGATTCGTGCTTTTTGTCGGAGTTACCGCCGCAGGTCTTGCTTTGGAAGGCTGCTCGGAACCTGTTGCCGCCTTAGCCGTTACGTTTCCATTTATATTTAGTTTCAATGTACCGGATTTATCTTTGTTAACCCCACTGGTTACTGTAACGGTAACTTCTTTATTAAAAACGCCCGGACGACCCTCTGAATTAAACCCTACGGTAATAACAGACGATTTTCCCGGCAGAACCGGTTGCGATGACCATTCAGGTGTTGTACATCCGCAACCTGCTTTTGCGTCCTGTATAATCACAGGTTCTTTTCCTGTATTGGTAAAGGTAAATTCATGCGTCACTTTAGGACCTTCCGGAATCGTTCCGAAATCATGAGCGGTTTCTTTAAACTTCACGGTTGGTTCCCAATTGGCATCAGTCGAAGCAGGCTGGGCTGAAACAGCAAGAGAACCAGTAATCAGCAGGAAGGAAAATAGTTTTTTCATAGATTTTTGTCCTTTAGAGCGGGGCGCCACTTGCAATTTCCGGGCCAGAATAGCAGGGAAATATATTCGGCAGATACCTCTGGTTAGGTTAAACCGTTAGCAGTCCAAAAAGATTTGATATTCCTTTAATCCCGATTTCCTGATCCGCCCGAATGCAGTATTTTAGCGCCCTTTGAATAATAGTATGGAAATTCCTAAGCAATATAATCCCGCAACAAGCGAAGACAAATGGTACAAGACCTGGATGGATAGAGGATTTTTCCGTTCCGTTCCAGATGAAAGAGAACCTTTTACCATTGTGATACCTCCTCCTAATGTTACTGGTGTGCTTCACATGGGACACATGCTGAACAACACTATCCAGGATGTTCTTGTTCGTCGGGCACGTATGCAAGGAAAAAATGCGTGCTGGGTTCCAGGAACCGACCATGCCTCAATAGCTACAGAAGCTAAGGTTGTAAGCAAGCTGAAAGACGAAGGAATTGAAAAATCTTCTCTCTCCCGTGAAGAGTTTTTAAGCCATGCGTGGGCATGGAAAGAAAAACACGGGGGAATTATCCTTGATCAGCTTAAAAAACTTGGCGCATCCTGCGATTGGGAACGCACAAAGTTTACAATGGATCCAGACCTCAGCGATGCCGTTCTGAACGTGTTCATTGACCTGTACAATAAAGGGCTGGTTTACCGCGGAATCCGGATGATCAACTGGGATCCGCAAGCACAGACAGCTCTGTCGGACGAAGAAGTAAACTACAAGGAAGCGCCATCAAGATTATACCATGTAAATTATAAGTTGAAGGATGGAAGCGGCCATATTACAATTGCTACCACCCGCCCTGAAACAATTCTTGGTGATACTGCAGTTTGCGTTAATCCAAACGATGAGCGCTACAGGCAACTTGTTGGAAAAACTGTGCTTGTGCCTCTGCTTAACCGCGAAGTGCCGGTTATTGCCGATGAATATGTAGATCCGGAATTCGGAACCGGCGTTCTTAAAATAACTCCTGCTCACGATATCAACGACTACACTATCGGGATCAAGCACAACCTTGCAGTAATCGACGTAATTGCGAGCGACGGGACAATAAGTCCTGCCGGCGAATTATACATTGGAGAGGACCGTTTTGCCGTTCGTAAAAAAATAGTCGCTGACATTGAGGCTGCCGGCCAGCTTAATAAAATTGAAGAGATCGTTAATAAAGTTGGCTATTCAGAACGTACAAATGCAGCAATTGAACCCAAGCTGTCGTTGCAATGGTTCGTAAAGATGGGCGAAATGGCTAGACCTGCGCTTGATGTAGTAACAAGCGGAGAAGTAAAAATCCATCCACCGCGTTTTGTAAATACGTACAGGCATTGGATGGAAAATGTTAAAGACTGGTGTATCAGCCGTCAACTCTGGTGGGGCCAACAAATTCCTGCCTGGTATGATGGAACAGGAGATTTTGTGGTTGCCCGGACGGTGGAGGAGGCAGTTGATGCTTTTTTCAGGAAGGGAAAGCCATTGACAGCCGATCAGATCAAACAGGACGAAGATGTACTTGATACCTGGTTTTCGTCATGGCTCTGGCCAATGTCGGTCTTTGATGCAAAAGGAGTTACGCTTCCGAAAGAAGAATGGAATGCTGATTTGAAATATTATTATCCAACGAATGACCTTGTTACAGCGCCCGAGATATTGTTTTTCTGGGTGGCGAGGATGATTATGGCAGGATTGGAATACCGGGGCGAAGTTCCTTTCAAAAATGTTTACCTAACAGGAATTGTAAGGGATAAGCAGGGAAGAAAAATGTCGAAATCCCTTGGTAATTCGCCCGATCCTATCGGACTTATTGAAAAATACGGTGCCGATGGAGTTCGTATGGGAATGCTGCTTACTTCGCCTGCTGGCAACGATCTGCCTTTTGATGAAAGTTTGTGCGAACAAGGGAGGAATTTTAACAATAAGATCTGGAACGCCTTCCGCCTGGTGAATAGCTGGGAAGTTGCCGAACTGCCGCAGCCTCAATCTTCGGCTGAGGCAATCAACTGGTTTGGCAACAGGCTTTCGGAAGAGATTGAAAAGGTAAATGATCTCTTTTCGAAATTCAGAATTTCCGAGGCGCTGATGAATCTTTACAAACTTGTGTGGGACGATTACTGCGCCTGGTACCTTGAAGCGGTAAAACCCGCCTTTGAGCAACCTATCGATAAAAAAACCTACCATGCAACCATCGGTTTCTTTGAAGATCTGTTGAGGCTGATGCATCCGTTTATCCCTTTTATTACAGAAGAAATCTGGCATTTCACAGGTAAAAGAGCGGAGAATGAATGTCTCATTGTTGACCGGATTCCTGAACCAAAATCATTTGATTCTTCCGTTATTAAGGAATTTACCGCTGCTCAGGGAGTTATTACCGCGATACGGAATTTCAGAAATGATAAAGGCCTTTCGCCAAAAGAAACGCTTGAACTTTTCTGCACAAGCCGGACTGATAAAGTACCTTTTCCTTTTGAAACCGTTTTACAAAAACTGGCAAATACTTCTAAAATAAAGTATGACAATTCTGCTCCTTCAGGAAGCTTTGCGCTAGTTATCGGAACGGATGAATTTTACATTCCGGTGACTGGTTCTGTAGACATAGAAGAAGAAAAGGAAAAGCTAGGAAAAGAGCTTGATTACACCCGTGGCTTTCTTGAATCGGTAGCGAAGAAGCTGGCAAATGAACGGTTCGTTTCGAATGCAAAACCCGAAATTGTAGAAACGGAACGAAAAAAACAAAGTGACGCAGAACAACGCATTCGCCTTCTGGAAGCTCAGCTGAAAGAACTTTCTGCCTAAGTTCTTGTTAGCTAAGGTGATGCATGGTTCACAATTTTCGAATTTCAAAGGATGACACTTAGCCTTGGATTTTCACCTTGTCCGAACGATACTTTTATCTTCGATGCGCTGGTTAACAACAAGTTTGATCGCAATGGAACCGGCTTTAGTGTGCAGCTGGCAGATGTAGAGCAGCTCAATAAAATGGCTATTGAAGGCGTACTGGATGTTACGAAGCTTTCATTTGGGGTTATTCCTGAGGTTTCTGATAAGTACCAGATACTTGACGCAGGAAGTGCTTTGGGCCGAGGTTGCGGACCTTTATTGATTTCCAGGGAATATATTCCGCCGGATCACGAGGTACTGAGTCAGCTTAAAATTGCAATTCCAGGGAGAAAGACCACAGCCAATCTTCTTTTGTCAATGGCATTTCCTGGAATCTGGCAAAAGGAAGAAATGTTGTTTTCGGAAGTTGAGGGCGCCGTCCTATCAGGGAAAGTAGATGCAGGCCTCATCATTCACGAAAACCGCTTTACTTATCAATCGAAAGGGCTAAAAAAAATCATTGATCTTGGTGAATATTGGGAAAACAAAACCAATATGCCTATTCCGCTCGGATGCATCGCAATTCGCCGTTCTTTGCCCGACAAGCTGAAAAAAGACGTTTCTGTTCTTATAAGGAAAAGTATCCAAAGCGCCTTCGATCATCCCGAAGCTCCAATGGATTACGTTGCAGCTCATTCACAGGAAATGAGCGAGGAAGTAATGAAAATGCATATTTCCTTATATGTAAATGATTACTCAATATCTCTTGGCGACAAGGGCAAAGAAGCAATCCGGCTACTGCTGGAAACAGGTCTTAAAAATCAGTTGGTAAGGAAATCTGTTGAACCTTTGTTTGTTTGATCAGGGAAACTTAAACGGAGATTCAATCACTTCCGTGATGGCTTGTGCGCTAATTCTGCCGAAAACATGAGGAAAAAATCCTGACCCGTCTTCTGCCGCTTCATAAATAAGTGGAACATTGAGCTGTGTTGTATCAATTCTCAAAACCCTGAGATCCTTATCTTTCTTTGTCTTGTAAAAACGCTTTATCGTAGCGTTGAGTTGCTCAAGCCTCGAACAATGGATAAATCCATCATCATCAAACCCTGAGGGGAAATACGTCTCATCGTCCTTTTGCTTCAGCCAATCGGCAGTAAGCACAATATGATAAATAAACCTAGGTGCAGGCATTTCAATAATTTCCAAAGTTAAAGCTTAAAAGATAATTTTGCCCAGATAAAATTGGCTGAAAAAAATTCCTGCTTTTGTATCAAACAGAAATTAACTGTCTCCTACCCACAAAAATCACAAAAAAACAATATGAAGCACTTTTTCGCACCCGCCGTCCTATTGCTCTTAAGTTCAGCAGTTACGGCCCAGACCACTTTAACAGCAAATACTTATCTGCAAGCTGGACAAAGCTATGTCCTGTCTACCGACACTGCAGGATATTCGGGATATGATCCCGGAGAGGCCGGACCAGGCCAATCATGGAACTTTTCAAATTTTGAAGAACATATCTTTGATACTACTCAGATTGTTCACGCTGACTGGACGCCAAACGGAAGCAATTTTCCTCAGGCAAATCTTGCCATGTTTTCTGCAGCTGATTCCACCTACACTTACTATGACGTATCATCCTCGTATGTTTATGGAATAGGACTTTCATCAACTTCAGTTATGGCTGGATTCATAAATTCTATTCATTATGATTCTCCAACCCGGGAATTCCGCTTTCCGCTAACTTACCTGGATACTATCCAAACGCGCCGCTCTTTTCAAATTGGAGGTTCTGGGGCTGATTTCGGTGACCCATCTATTGACTCAATCCGTGTTTCATTCGAAGAAGAAGTGGTGAAAGAAGCAGACGCTTACGGCTCGATCATTATTCCATCAGGCTCTTATAATGTGCTGCGTATAAAAGAAAGCGGCACGAGCATTTCGAATTTCGAGATAAAATTGCCTTTTATCGGGTGGCAGGCGGTGGGCGGTGATACCTCGGATGTTCTGAGCTTCTCGTTTCAGGCTGACGGGATTCTTCCTCCAGTACTTACCTTAACAATGAATCCTGAAGGAGACAACACAGTTACTTACGCACAAGCTTATAAAAGTGTATCCACAGGAATTAAAGAAAACGCGAATAATTCCGTGAAAATTTATCCAAACCCTGTTTCAGATCTGCTTACAATAGCAAAAACCACAAACGGGAAAGCAATTATCCAGGTTTACGATATCACAGGTAAATTAATGGAAACACGTCAGTTAAATAATGTAGTTGAGCAAATTTCTGTTGCGCACCTTTCACAGGGAATTTATATTCTCAATATGATTGACGCAAACGGAAGTATTAAAACAGAACGACTGATAAAACAATAACCGCATTTTCAAAAACAAATCCCGTTCTTTTCAATAAGATCGGGATTTTTTTTTGCCTTTGTAGCGAACTTTATGGACAGCCAAATAAATTGGTCGATGATTTAATTTAAATCACCCCTGTCCGCTTAAAAAGCAAAACGAAGCGATAAACGTATAAGCCTTCCGGGAGCGCTGATGCCCGAAGAAAATGTGCGGTACCTGATATCAGCTATGTTCTCGCAGCTTAGTTGCACATTTAGTTTCTTCATGAATTGCTTTTTAACGCTTACATTAAACGTTTGCCATGACGGTGTTCCAACAGGTGTAGCGTACTGAATATTATCCTCTCCGTTTAAATAATAATCATTTAGCGGTTTTCCCGCATTAAAAATTGTCCAACCTTCAATATCCCATGATTTATATTGCCAGGATAATCCAGCCCGTCCGTACAAAGGTGGAATATGATCCAACGGCAGCATAGTATCACCGGAAACCTGTGTTCCTTTGGTATAGTTAGCACTTCCGCTCAACTCAAACCGTGGAAGGAATCTCCATTTTATGTTAAATGATAAGCCACTGATGGCAGCTTCAGACCGATTTACAGATGAACGCACCTCACTTTGAACACCTTCATAGATAACCGAATCAGCGCCATTTAGCTTTGCACGATCAATCACAATTGCGTCATAAAGTTTCGTCTTAAAGGCCGTTAATTGCACAAATAACCAGGACGAATACGAATATTCGATTCCTGCTTCATATGTCTGCGTTCGTTCTGATCTCAATGATGGGTTAGGAATGACGAGTGTTCCTGGCTGCGAATCAAACACCTTCGTGAGGTCATCTGCATTAGGTGAACGGAATCCTTGCGCCCACTGTGTTCTGACTCTTAAATGTTTTTTATTTGTCTGTAAAACAGCCCCGACCTGGCTGCAAAAATCGCTGTTTTTTTGAGTTGTTGTGCTGAAAGGGAAAGGATAAAACGTCTGCACGCCGAAATCAGCATTCAGCCGCGACGAGGTATATCGCTCTCCTGCAGTAATAACAACATTTTTACCAAGGGAAAGCTGAGCGGTAATATATGCAGCGATTGAAAATACATTACTTCCTCCAGCCGGATAACGGGTAGATGCGGGCGCTTCCATGTTATCATTTACATTCTTTTTCGAAGCGGTAGATTTAAGTGAATTATAAAACCCTTCAAATCCATAATACACCTGGAGGTTTTCTCCAAGCCCTATCGTCCAGTCGCCGTTCAGGGTATACATATCCACAAGCTCGCTTCTTGCGGTAAGGCCATCCTGCCCGAAACGTCTCGTATTCCTGCTTTCCTTGAATTGCTGGTATGCAGCGATTATCTTTCCGTCTTGAAAAAGTGGATTGTGCCTGCGGAAAGTGAGCTGATAGGACCCAAATATACGGCTTTCCGGTCCGTAATACCATTCTGAATAAACTGGCCGCTGGTCGTTATCGCGCTCGCTTAAACGATCATAGCGGTTAACATCCGAGGATAGCGAATACTGGAGATTTAAAGTGTGGAGCGGACTATCATTCTTTTTACCTGAGATCAGCCATTTCTGGTTAAAGTCAAGCTGTGAATATGCCGAGCGTTTTTGAAGGAGCGGATCAGTATTCTTTAGAACCGAATCTTTGCCGGCATACGATTTCACAAAATCTTTTGCAAGCCAGAGATCACTTCCTCCTGTGGCTCCCTGGCGCTGATCGCCATATTTACTAAAGCTAATGCTCGTCCTGACAGCAAGCCGTTTCCACCCAAGATTAAACCAGCAATTCGCTGCGGTTTCCTGGTTAAAATAAATGAGATTCCCCGACGACATGCGGTACATCGCTCCGCCTTTTGCTTCCATTTTACTGGTTGAAGAAAGTGACGGACAAGCGGTTTTAATTGAAATCACGCCGCCCAATGCGTCGCTTCCATAAACCTGCGATCCGGGGCCGGACAATATTTCCACGCTTTCAGTTGCATTTGGGTCTAGCCGCAATGCATTTTGCAAGTGCCCTCCTCTGAAGATCAGGTTGTTCATTCTCACGCCATCAACCACAAGAAGAACCTTGTTTGCTTCAAATCCCCTGATTACCGGACTTCCGCCACCGAGCTGACTTCTCTGCACAAACAATTCTCCGGAGCGCTCGAATAACTCGGCCATATTTACCGGATTCATTATGGCCGGACTATTAATGCGTGAGATATGGGATGGAAGTAAAGAGGAAGGCACATCCAACCGTGTAGCTTTCACTTCAAAAACAGATAGCGTTAACGGATTGGGTAACGAATCGCTGAACGTCAGCGTAACACTGCCATCCTTCCAATCTGCAGGTTTAATTGGCGCGACAGGCGGATCACTCCGAACGATGATTGTTTGTTTCATCCAGCTTTTAGGAACTTTTGCTTCTTCTTCCCTTTCCGAAATAATTATCAGCGGCTCCGTTTCCACAGAAAAAGAAACCAACGAAGGCTTCAACCCAGCGAATATGATCTTTTGAGCGGCCACATCACACGTAGAAAAAATGATTGGCAGAAATAAAAGAGGGAGAGGAAATTGTAAATTCATTCCGAATATTAGAGTATAAATAACGTAAGATTTTCCATTATTCCGGCGCAACTGCAAATTGTTGAACTTCGTTAACCATTAAAAAAACGACCTTCGGATGAGTAAATTTGTTACCCGGATATTTGTTGTAGAAGACAACGAATTCTTTGCTACGCTGATTAAGCAAAAGCTTGAATCCAATGACCAGAATGAAGTCTCCTTATTTTTCAATGGCGATGATTTCAAAAAAAGCCTGCACCTCAATCCGGATATGGTTGTTCTTGATTATAACCTGCCTAACACAAACGGGATTGATCTATTAAAAGAGATCAAAAATTTCAACGAGAATATTAAAACAATTCTCATATCAGGCCAGGATAAGGTAGAGGTTGTAATTGAGGCGTTTGAAAATGGTGCTGAGGAATATATTAAAAAGGATGATAATTCCCTTACTCTGCTGGAATTAAAAGTTGATAAGCACCGCAGCACAGTTAACCTAAGCAAAGAAGTTGATTCGCTGCGGGAGCTGATCATCGACAGGCATCGCTACGATCGTATTGTAGGTGAAAGTCCTGCGATTTTAAAAGTTCTGCGTTTAATTCAGAAGGTTGAAAAAACCAATATGCTTGCACTTATTACTGGTGAAAGCGGAACGGGGAAAGAGCTTGTTGCATCTGCTATTCATTATAATTCATCAAGGAGTAAAAAGCCATTTGTTGCGGTAAACGTCGCAGCTATTCCGGAAGATCTTATTGAAAGCGAGCTTTTTGGTCATGAGCGTGGCGCCTTTACTGGAGCCGACAATAAAAGGATTGGAAAATTTGAAGAAGCTAATGAAGGAACGATCTTCCTTGACGAGATAGGCGAGATGGATGTAATAATGCAGACCAAATTGCTGCGTGTTTTGCAGGAAAGCAAGATCACACGTCTTGGTTCAAATAAAGAAATTCCATTGAATGTCCGCGTAATTGCAGCGACAAATAAAAACCTTGCACAACGTGTAAAAGACGGCAAGATGCGCGAGGATCTTTATTACAGGCTTCAGGGATTCCTTATTCACCTTCCGCCACTGCGCGAAAGAGGAAATGATATTCTTCTTCTGGCAAAAAGCATGTTGAAACAATTCTGCGAAGCCAACAGAATGCCTGTCAAAACCTTTTCATCCGACTCATTGCGTGAAATGATGAAGCATCCGTGGAGCGGAAACGTACGGGAATTGAAAGCATTTATCGAAAGGGCTGTTTTAATAAGCGATGGAGAACAAATTGAGGATGAAGATCTGATCTTCTCACAGGATATATAAGTTGGTTGTTTAATGTTAAAAGGCGGGTGATGTGGTTTTCATCCGCTTTTTTTTTATTTTAGGGAAGATTAACCAGCCTTTTCTGCTGTGAATCTCTTGATTATCTATAAACCAATGAAACCGGCCGTATTTGCAATATATTTAATGCTCGCTTTTGGATTTACTTCCTGTAAAGGCCAATCGAATTCTGATAAAATTAACCTTGTGAGCACAGAAATCACCAACCCATATTATTCAAGAACAGATACCAATCAACTGAACGTCCCTGATACAGAATGGAAGAAAATTCTATCCGACAGCGTTTATAAAGTTGGGCGTGAAAAAGGTACGGAGTATGCGTTCACCGGCAAATATTGGAATTTTGAAGGTTTGGGCAATTATTACTG
>Ga0105049_10004263_pt1 | contig 16797 bp, 13 predicted proteins | sample MAT06_FD_78087 | JGI IMG/M metagenome (GOLD analysis project Ga0105049, IMG submission 78087) | Freshwater microbial communities from Lake Fryxell liftoff mats and glacier meltwater in Antarctica - MAT-06 | ecosystem: Environmental > Aquatic > Freshwater > Ice > Liftoff microbial mat | place... | reverse complement strand
CCTGTATTATTTTAAAACTATACAACAAATACATTCCAATGACAGTGCCAAAGGTTAAGCCAACCGCATTCATAATAATGTTGGGCATCTTTCCTGCAAAGGCCTCATTGTAATAGGCGGATATTGCTCCAATAAACAAACCTTGCAGCAGCGCATACAATGGAGCAAGGTAGGGAGACCATTCTTTTTTAAACATAATTACGAGTGCAATCACCAACCCACCGATTGCCCCTCCCCAAATGAGTGACGTTACATCACCACCGGTTGCATATTCTTTCCACGAATAAAAGGCAGTGCCCAGTAGCATTAAAAACATAAAGCCAAACTTGTTTAAAGTGCCCCTTACCGTCATCGAATTATTGTAATCGATGTACTCCGTATTTTTAAAAGCTTTTTCTGTAAGTGTAGGATTACCAGATTTGAATAGGTCCATAGTTATATTTTTTAAGGATTAAAATTAATTCATTTCATGTTATCCCTGCCAAAAAATATTTGTTGGGGATGTTAATTTTTGTGATCGTCCAATGGCTGGTAATTTTTGGAATACATCGGTTGGTTCTAAAAAACGGGCGTTCCATCCACTGGGTGTTTAAACATGCACCAGATACTATTGAAAGATTTTCTTCGTTGGTAATAAAAAATAATTTCACCGTAACTTGCAGTAATTTCTAATGATTGACCATATGATTAAAGAACAGGTTTTAAAAGAAGTAGTAATCAAATTTGCAGGCGATAGCGGCGACGGTATGCAATTAACCGGCAGCCAGTTTACCAACAACACCGCTCTGCTAGGCATCGACCTGGCAACCTTTCCGGATTTCCCAGCCGAGATACGTGCCCCGATCGGCACCTTACCCGGCGTAAGCGGATACCAGTTGCGCTTTAGCAGCGACCGCATTTTTACTCCCGGTGATTTATGTGATGTATTGGTAGCCATGAATGCGGCGGCCTTAAAAGTAAATTTAAAGGGACTAAAATCTGGTGGTGTAATCATTGCCAACATAGAAGGCTTTGATGCAAAAAACCTGCGGCTCGCAAATTATCCGGAAGGCATTAATCCATTGGAGGATAACAGCCTTGATTCTTACGAGCTGATTAAAATGGATGTCACTAAAATGACCCGGGAGGCACTGAAGGAGTTCACCATGGGGATGAAGGAAAAAGACCGTGCAAAAAATATGTTTGTACTGGGCTTTCTATACTGGATGTATAACCGGGAGGTGGATAATACCATTCAATTTCTCAAGGATAAATTTGGCAAAAAGCCGGAGATATTTGAAAGTAATGTAAAGGCATTGCAGGCAGGTTATAATTACGGCGACACTACTGAAACATTTACTACCCGCTACAGTGTTGAAAAGGCAAAGATGGATCCGGGCATGTACCGCTCTATCATGGGTAACCAGGCTTTGTCTTATGGTTTAATTGCAGCCTCTCAAAAAAGTGGTTTGCAGTTGTTCCTGGGCAGTTACCCCATTACGCCCGCTAGTGACATTTTACATGAACTAAGTAAATATAAAAACTTTGCCATAAAAACTTTTCAGGCAGAAGATGAGATAGCAGCGATCACTTCCTGTATTGGTGCCAGTTATGGGGGCAGCCTGGCTGTTACTACTACCAGTGGGCCCGGCATTGCGTTAAAAGCAGAGGCAATGGGGCTGGCAGTAATGCTGGAAATCCCGCTGATCATTATCAATGTACAAAGAGGCGGACCAAGTACTGGTTTGCCGACTAAAACGGAGCAAAGTGATCTGATGCAGGCTTATTATGGTCGCAACGGTGAGTGCCCAATGCCGGTAATATCTGCCTCTACGCCCAGCGATTGCTTTAGTGCCATTTACGAAGCGGTAAGAATCAGCGTTCAACACATGACTCCGGTAATTTTCCTGAGCGATGGTTATATTGCCAATGGAGCTGAACCATGGAAATTCCCAACCGCAGCAGAGCTTGGTGAAATTAAAGTTTCTTTTGCCTCGCAAAACATAGCGTCGGATCTGGATGTAAACGGCAAATTTCAACCGTATAAAAGAGATGATAAATTGGTAAGACCCTGGGCAATACCTGGCACGGCTGGTTTGGAACACCGGGTAGGTGGTTTGGAAAAACAGGATGTAACGGGTAATATCAGTTACGATTCAGACAATCACCAGTTGATGGTTAAAACCCGGCAAAAAAAGGTAGACCTGATTGCGGAATACATCCCTGAGCAAAAATTAGATAGTGGTGAAGAAAAAGGAAAAGTGCTGGTAATTGGCTGGGGCAGTACTTATGGTGCTATAAAAAGTGCCTGTAAAGAATTGCAGGAAGACGGGCATGCTGTTTCTCATGCACACCTCAGATACATCCGGCCTTTCCCTAAGAACCTGGGTGACATCATCAAAAACTTTGACCATGTACTAATTCCAGAAATTAACAATGGTCAATTGATAAAAATCATCCGGGATGTGTATTTTGTTGACGCAAAGCCTTACAATAAAATAATGGGAGTAGCCATTACTAAAGGTGAATTGATTGAAGAGATTAAGAAGATGATGTAAAACCGGTACGGTCATAAATTTTTAAAAAAGGTGCTGATGAATCAGCACCTTTTTTAATATCGGTAATTCAGTAAAATGAAACTTTCATGTATTAGAATCGTTGAGGAGTATAACCATGCTTGATTTTTTCTCTCCCAAACGTCATCCCTACCTTGATGTTAAAAGTGAAATAAGCATCATTATCAGTAGGATCGCCCCGCCGTTGGCCACCAACAGGATTGATCGGATACTCAGGATTGGTCTTGCTTCTCCGGTCGTTTAAAGCCAGGGCATTGCTTAATTGTGTACCTGATAAGTATTTTTGAAAAACCTTTGGATCTATATATCGGGTACTTAAATCATCCAGATAATCTGTAGTTAAAATCCGGCTCAGTGCTTCTATGCGCAGATTAACCCTTGATGAAACTTCGTACTTTAATCCGGCGCCAACAGGAAAACTAAGTTGTGTAAGCTTGTAAACCTTTCGGTCTGGGTATTCTGCAAATCCTTGTCCTTCTGTACTCAGCGGTTGCAAATCAATCCAGGCGTTATTTAATTTGGCTTGAGGATTAAACGAAAAAAAACCGACTCCCGCAGCAAGGTAAGGCGACAATCTGGGCGGTTCATTATCTCTGGTAAGCCAGTTGATAAATATGAATAATGGGTGAAACTCAGCTATTACTGATACCTCAGTTATTTTACTCTTGAACTGTAAACTACGTTCGTAACGACCCTGCGTTGTTTGACGTACTGAAAATAAAATACTATCGTAGGCTTTTATCTTTCCAAAAGTACCTTCCAACCGAATTCCTACTGCATATTTATAAAGGGCATTTAAATAAATACTTCCATTAAACTGGTTATTACCAATGTTAAGGTCTTTTAGAAAAGGCTTTCCATTGCCTTTTCTTCCCCCCACATCTGTCAAACAATTCATCACCCCTAATGAACCACCCACCTCAAACATCAAAGGAGTGTCATAGTAGTCCTTATCAAAAAAATAAAATTGTGCAGAAGCTGTTTGATTGAACGAAGCCGTTAATACTGCTACAATAACGATAAGCTTTATACTCTTCATGAAAATAAAATCATTTATTAATATTAAATATATAGAACAAATTTAACCTCGTGGCAATTTTGCTACAAAATAAACGAATGTTTTGTAATTAAATTTTAGCCTTATGCTTCATATTGTAAAATTTGCAGGCTTCCTTTATTCCACATTCGCTGCATTTAGGGCTTCGTGCAGTGCAAGTGTACCTGCCGTGAAGAATTAACCAATGATGCGCCTTGTAAACATAAGCAGTTGGGATATAACGGATCAATTGTTTTTCGGTGGCAAGTGGTGTTTTTGCATTGGTCGTTAATCCAATCCGGGCACTCACCCTAAATACATGGGTGTCTACTGCCATATTGGGTTGGTTGTCGATCACCGAGGTTATTACATTCGCAGTTTTTCTACCAACGCCGGGCAGTTCAACCAATTCATCAACCGTCATTGGTACTTTGCCATCAAATTTTTGCATCAACATATTGGCCATTCCCACCAAATGCTTCGCCTTATTGTTCGGATAAGAAATGCTTCTGATCAGCGCAAATACATCCTCCACACTTGCTATGCTCAAACTTGCGGGATCTGGATATTTACGAAAAATCGCAGGCGTTGTTAGGTTAACCCGCTTATCGGTACATTGGGCAGAAAGTATGACTGCTACCAATAATTGATAGGGACTATCATATAGCAGTTCTGTCTCTGCATCTGGAGTATGTATTAAAAAATAATCAATGATGTATTGGTAACGTTGCGGCTTAGTCATAAAAAAATCGTCCCGTTTTTTGCGGGACGAAAGTAAATTAAATACCCAATTGGGCTTTTAAACTTCCGATGAAAGTTGTGAAACCGATCTTTCGGCGTAATTTAAAATATTATCTACAGCAATTTTGCGGGGCGAAAGTGATATTTTTTCCAAACTACCAATAGCTGAAGAAATAACATCATACTTTTCACGTAGATTCCAATCGGATTCTAACGCTGCCTTCAAAACGGCTGATTTTTCCGGAGAAGATTCTTTATACAGAAACTGTACAAGGTCTTCCTGTGTAAAACTGTGCATAGGCAATTTTAGTTGCTTGTTTAAAAATATTATTCAAATCCTGTTATATAAACGACCTTACCGCCTGATTATTGTCTTTATATGTGAATTATTTGTTAGCATCCCCAGGCGAAATGATAAACAAATCCTCGTTATCCTTCTTCATTAAATACTTTTCCCTTGCATATTTTTCAATGGTTTGGGCATTTGTTTTTAGCTGGCTCAATTCGAACTTAGTTTCTTTGATGGTTTCACTAAGATGTTGTTCGCTTTTTTGTAATTCTTTAAGCTTTGCTTTTCTCTTAAATTCTGAAATGAGATCCTTTTCATTAAAAAAAATCATCCATACAAGGAAAAAGCTTACTGCAAGCAAATATTTATTTTTTAAAAAGTACAGACGCCCTAAACCCCTCCATAAGAAGGACTTAGAAGAGTCTGTATTATTGAAATCATTGTCCATTTTTAAGTCATTGTAGTATCCTCCATTCGGAAGGATGCACCTGCTATTTACCAAATTTAATCTTTCCTTTTGGATAAATGGCAGTATCTCCCAGCAATTCTTCAATACGGATCAATTGGTTGTATTTTGCAATACGGTCAGTTCTGCTGGCAGAACCAGTTTTTATCTGGCCACAATTTAAAGCAACCGCAAGATCAGCGATGGTGGTATCTTCTGTTTCACCACTGCGGTGACTCATTATGGTATTATAACCAGCTTGCTGGGCCATGCTTACAGCATTGATTGTTTCCGTTAAAGTACCAATCTGGTTTACTTTTACCAATAAGCCATTTGCAATTTCTTCTTTGATACCTCTTTCTAAACGGGTTACGTTGGTCACAAACAAATCATCCCCAACCAACTGGCATTTAGAACCAACTTCTTCAGTTAGCATTTTCCAGCCCTTCCAGTCATCTTCAGCCATACCATCTTCAATGGAACAAATTGGATATTGCTTTACCCAGGTTCCCCAATATTTAACCAGTTCTTCGCTGGTCATTTTCTTGCCATCACTTTTATGGAAAATGTATTTCTTTTCTTTTGCATTCCACAATTCGCTATTAGCTGCATCCATTGCAATCATAATTTGGCTGCCTGTTTTATAACCTGCTGCCTGTATGGCGGTTAATACTGTTTCGATAGCCTCTTCATTGCTTTGGATGTTGGGTGCAAATCCACCTTCATCACCTACGTTTGTGCTAAAGCCTTTTTTCTTCAAGACTGTTTTCAATGAATGAAAAATATCTACGCCCCACTGAAGACCTTCGCTAAAAGTAGAAGCTCCAATTGGCATTACCATAAATTCCTGGAAATCGATTTTATTATCCGCATGTGCTCCACCATTCAGGATATTCATCATTGGTATCGGTAAAATCTTTGCATTGGTGCCTCCAATGTAGCGGTACAAAGGAAGATTGGCTTCCAAAGCAGCCGCTTTTGCAACCGCCAAACTTACCGCCAACATCCCGTTAGCACCTAACTTACTTTTATTTGCAGTGCCATCCAATGCAATCATCATCGCATCAATTCCAGCCTGGTCAGACACATCCCATCCCAACAGGTTTTCTGCCAGAATAGTATTTACATTTTTTACTGCTTTTAATACACTTTTACCACCGAATAATTTCTTGTTGTTATCCCTTAGCTCCATGGCTTCGTGGATACCGGTGCTTGCTCCACTCGGAACGGCAGCACGGCCTAAATTTTCATTTTCTGTTATTACGTCCACTTCTACTGTTGGATTGCCACGGCTATCCAAAATCTGGCGGGCATAAATGCTTGCGATGTAACTCATGATTGTATTGTTTTATTGATTAAAATTGTTTTGAATGGTTGTTGCGGTTAAGGTTCTAAAAATGTCTTCCAGGCTATTGCTTTCAGTTTGTAATGAAACAATGTTGAGGTTGTTTTTTATACTTAACTCCAGAAGCTGCTTTTTTACAACATCCGGGTTGGTGGTTACTAATTTGTATTGGGTATCTTCTGGATGATTTGTTCCTTCTGAATGGACTTGCATTAAATCAACCGCTGTAACAAAATTCAATGCTGCAAGCATCTCCGGTGCTACACTTTCTTTAAAAGATACGACTACAACAGATTGGTCACTGTCGCCCTTTTGCAAATTACTAAGCTTGTCGTCGGCTACTATATTGCCCTTATTGATAATGATCACCCGGTCGCAAATGGCCTGTACTTCCTGTAGTATATGCGATGAAAACAAGACTGTTTTATTTTGTCCGAGTGATTTAATTACTTCCCTGATTTCAACAATCTGGTTAGGATCCAATCCTGAAGTAGGCTCATCCAATATCAGTACTTCGGGATCGTGTATCAATGCTGCTGCCAAACCTACCCGTTGTTTATAGCCTTTACTTAACTGACCGATTTTTTTATTGGCCTCCAGCGTTAATCCAGTTGTAGCAATCGCCCGTTCAATTGCCTGTTGCTGATTCTTTATTTCGTGGATATTTGAAATGAATTCAAGATACTCTCTTACATACATGTCAAAGTAGAGCGGGTTTGCTTCCGGCAAATAACCAATTTTTTTCTTTGTATTCAATGATCCGGTGCTTACTTTTTCTCCGGAAACTTCCGCAGATCCTGCATCTGCCGCCAGATAACCCGTAATCATTTTCATAGTAGTGCTTTTTCCGGCTCCATTCGGACCTAAAAAGCCAACAATCTCTCCCTTATTAATTTTAAATGAAATGTTATTAACGGCTTTTTGGGCGCCGTACATTTTAGAAAGATTTTGAACAATGATTGACATGTAGAAAATTATGATGCAAAAATAAAAACGTCAGGTGGAAAAACCCGACGTTTCGATTATTAATTCGTACTATTTTTTTCTTCGTTACTATCCGGCCCTTGTTGGGGTCTGTTAGGTTGATTACCACGATTTTGAGGTGGACGTTGAGGCTGCCTGTTTGGCGGCGGTCCTTGTCTGCCTGCATTTTGCTGTCCACCTTGCCGCTGTTGTGGCTGCTGCCCATCACGTGGCGGACGTTGTTGATTTTGTCCTTCCCTGTTTTGAGGTGGTCGTTGCTGCCCCTGACCGCCCCGGTTTTGAGGAGGACGCTGTTGGCCATGCTGCCCTTCCTTATTTTGTGGCGGACGCTGTTGACCCTGCCCTTCCCGGTTTTGAGGTGGTCGTTGTTGCGGCCGGTTTTGATTATTGCCGCCCTGTGGTGCTCCCGGTCCTCTTTGTTCATTTCCGCCAGGCCTGCTGCCTTGCGACCTTCCTCCCTGTTGCTGGCCCTGACCTCTTTCGTTGTCTCTTCTTTTGCGGCTGGTCTTTTCCAGGCTTTTTAAACTGATCTGTCCTACTACATCCACATAAGTTGGTTCTATTTCCACAGGCTTTTTACTCACCACTTCCACTGTTTCCAGCTCATCGGGTTTTATCCCCTGGCGATTGAGCGCCTTTATCTTTTTAGCACTTTCAATGGTTAACGGATATTGCTTATTACTGTCGGGCATGGTGTACCACATCAGGTTCCTGAAAATGTCCTTCTTTACCAAAAACGCACGGTTTCTGGCTACTTCAATCATATCACAATCATCCGGAAAATTTTGTAATGCATCCAGGTAAGTATCCAATTCGTAATTCAAACAACATTTTAAACGACCACACTGACCACTCAATTTTGTTTGATTGATGCTTAAATTCTGATAGCGGGCTGCATTGGTATTTACACTTTTAAAATCGGTAAGCCAGGTACTGCAACAAAGTTCACGGCCGCAACTACCAATTCCGCCTACCTTGCCAGCTTCCTGGCGGGCACCAATCTGCTTCATTTCCACCTTTACCTTAAACTCACCGGCATAAATTTTTATTAACTCCCTAAAATCAACCCGATCATCCGCAATGTAAAAGAAAGTTGCCTTTCGGCCATCTGCCTGTATTTCAACCTCGGCTACTTTCATATCAAGGTTCAGTTGCTTGGCAATGGCACGACTACGGATCATCACCTCTTTTTCCCTTGCCTTTGTTTCCTTGCATTTATTCAAATCCGTTTCATTCGCCCTGCGCAAAATCTTCTTGATATCAGCACTTTCTTCCTTAATATTATTTTTTTTCAATTGTAAACGAACCAGTTCGCCGGTCATATTTACGCTGCCTACATCAAAACCACTCACCCCTTCAACGGCAATCATATCGCCCTTTTCAAAAAAATAAGTGGTTGTGTTTTTAAAATAATCTTTCCGGCTACCATTGTTAAAGCTTACTTCCACAATCCGGCAACCGCTTTCGGGATCACTAAACGGAAGATTTGCAAGCCAATCATGCACATTCATCCTATTACAGCTTCCGCTTGCACAACTTCCATGACTTTGACAACCTCCGGGGGTGCTACCTGTTCCACAACTTCCACATGCCATATTTAGCTTAATTAAAAAGTAAAAAATAAAAAAATCCAGAAGAGGGGAAAAAAGGACGATGGAATAAATGTATCATTCCGGGAAAAACCGGCATTCTGCAATTGGCAATCATTTACCCGGCTATATTTCTTTGGTCAACTTCATTGGCGTCGCACTCTTGTACATTTGCAGCCTTGCGGAGCCGGTTTAGAGCGCTTATTATTTATACAACTTTATCATTCGGGTAGTTACACCTGTTTAATAAAAGTATTCCGTATAAATCAGACCCGTTTTTAACAACGGGGATTCAGATTACACAATGATGTTGGTATAGCAGAGAAAGACGTTACACAAAGCAAAAACCCAATCTCAATTCCAGTCACGTCCTCAGACCCTTTTCCTCAATTCATCAAAATTAATGAATTGTTATTAATAATATGATACAACTTAATGGAGAGTGCATGAAACAGCATTTTACCGTTGGCGTTACGCTCAATGTAATAACTGGCCTTGTCCAGTTCATGAACAATTGCTTCCTGCTGGTTGATATTGCACAACTTATTTAACCGAAGTGCAAAATCCCTTTCATTGTCTGCGATTGAAAACACGGCTGCATCATTTCCACTCACCACTGCTAACCGAACGGCCTGCTCCAGTAAATGGGTGAAGTATTTTAAAAACTGTTTCTGCTTTTCCCGGCCTTGCTTGCTCATATCGTCGATCCACTTTACCTGGCCGGCAAGATTTTTTTTAGAGATCATATTCAACCATTCTCTCAGCGTTGCCTGCCAGTCATCTTCCACATGTTGCAATAACTGGAGCGCTTCCCGATAGTTGCCTTCACTCAGGGCGGCTATCTGCTGCGCCTTTTCAATAGGAACCGCAGCATTCATTGCCAAAGCTGATTCAACCTCTAAATTAGTCAATAAGGGAATTTTCACTAGTTGCGTTCTCGACAGAATGGTAGGCAATATCAGGTCTTCATTTTCAGCCACCAACAAAAACAAGGTATTGGGTGGCGGTTCTTCAATCAACTTGAGCAGCTTGTTACCGTTTTTCGTAAGATATTCCGGCATCCAGATAATCAACACTTTATACTCGCTCTCAAAACTCTTTAAGCTGATTTTTCGGGTAATGTCATTGCATTCCTCAGAAGTAATGTTCCCTTGCTTATTTTCGGCACCAATAAACTGCAGCCAATCAAATACATTTCCATAAGGATTAGCAGCTACAAACGTGCGCCATTGGGTGATGTAATCAGTGCTAATTGGCTTATCACCGGGCTTTTTAGGTATCACCGGGTATGCAAAGTGAATATCAGGATGAACAAGTTGGGTTGCCTTTATGCAGCCGTTGCAAACGCCACAGGCATCCATTTGAAGTAGTGGTTGTTGATTAACAGGCTCAGGATCTCCAAATAAAGATGGTTCGGGAGCCGCAACTTTCAGACGTCCGTTTACCTTTTCACAAACGATGTACTGGGCAAATGCCATCGCCAATGAAAGTCCGCCATTTCCTTCCTTTCCTAAAAACAACAAGGCATGGCTCAGCCGGTTATGCAGCACCATTTGAACCAATTGTTCTTTCGTATCTTTTTGTCCTATTACTTTTTCGAATTGCACAACGCAAAGTAAAATAAAAAAAGGCATCCAAAGTTTTAAAACCCGGGATGCCCTTTAATATGTTTTTAAAATTTATAACTTACTGGTAAGTTCTGCGCTCATTGGGGTAACCCCACTATCAAACTTAGCTACCATTTTGCCATTCTCATCAATCAGGAACTTATTGAAATTCCATTTAATTTCAGCATCCAACACACCATTTTCGCTTTTGCTGCAAAGCCATTTGTAAACGGGGGCTATATCATCACCTTTTACAGAAACTTTAGCTGCCATCGGAAAAGTTACACCATAATTCTTTTTACAAAACTCTTTAATTTCTGAATTGGAGCCTGGTTCTTGTCCACCAAAATTATTGGCCGGAAAACCTACTATTACCAAACGATCCTTATATTTCTCGTTCAATGCTTGCAATCCTTCATACTGTTTTGTGTAACCACACTCAGAAGCGGTATTCACAATTAATATTTTTTTGCCTTTAAACTTGGCAAAATCAATAGTGGAGCCGTCCAAACCCTCAACTTTAAAATCATAAATTGATTTTTGGATAGCTTCGGTTGGTGTTGATACTTCATTGTTCATAGAAACAGTATTTGTTTTTGCCATGCAGGAAAAAAGCACAGTAGAGATTACCAATAGTTTTAACATAATTAAGTTTTTTTAATAAACGTTTAAAAAGAGATTTTGTTGATGCTAACAAAATAAGTCTGTTACTGCTTCTCGTAGCACCCGAGGTCGGGTAAGCCATTGTTTCGGTTGTTATCGTCCAGGTCTTTCAAAAAGCCAGTGTTAACTCCCTTATTAATTCCCGGAGCCTGGGCGTTAATCGTAATATGAAAATCAAAGTAGCGTTTTGAGACGGCAATACTGTCAAACAATGGATCCTGATTTTTAATTGGTGCGGTAAAAATACTGTTACCGGGATCATTTTTAGCTTTGTACAAACAATGATCAAATGTAACGTTGAAATTATCCGTTCCCTGCTTTCCAATACTGAGCTCATCATCTACCGTACTATTTTCGGCCCAAAAGATACAATTGCGAAAGGTTGCCGTTAACTTATTTGTAAATATGGCCCCATTCTGCATCGCAAAATTAGCAGCAGAAAGTACCGGATTTTTATGACTAAAGTAGGGCGAATAAGCCACTACTGTGCAATTGGTAAACGAGTATTCGCCACCATAAATAATTTGGATATTTTTACCACAATTGCTGATTAAACTATTGTCTACACGCATACTGCTGTTAACAGAAAGGATGCCCGCATCGTAGGCGTTGTCAACAATACATTGTTGCAGAATAATTTTAGGATTTGCATTTCCCGAAGGTTGCTCCGCCACCACTGCCTGGTAGGCATTTTTTACAGTGGTGAATTTTAAGACATTGCTTTTGCTGCTACCCCTGAAATAAATGCCGGGCCAGCTTGCAGGATAATCCCTGTATTCATCATCCAGCCGGTCGCCGGAAAATACAACCGTTTCCTGCTTTGTTCCATTTACCAGCAGCGTGCCATCCACAATTACCGGCGCATTGGCATGAGCATAAATTCTGCAACCGGGGTTAATAGTAAGTACCGCTGTTGTATCTACCTGCAAACTTCCTAAAATTACATAGGGAAGATTATTGGTCCAGGTGATATTGCCTTTTATAATTCTATTTCGCAAAAAATTCGCATTCTGTCCAAATGCTTCCAACTGTACAAAACGACTGTTCCCGTTGTACATGATCTGGATACTATCTTTCACGATAAAAGGCAGGTTGGCAACATTGGGGTTGATGTTAACGGTTACAAAAACATAGATACTGTCATTGGCTGCTATTTCAATATCGTTTACTTCATTTGATAACCTGCCATTCACATTTATTTTATAGGCTGACGTGGCGCCTCCCATTAACTTAACTTTGCTGAGCAGCAATTTTTGGTTATTGGTATTGCTTATTCTGAACATTTTTGTAATGGATCCAATGCTGGTAAAAACGGTATCATATTTCAGACTGCCTACACTCGTAGCCAGACCTGCATCACTGCTCGTGATGAAAGAATCTTTTTTACAGGAAGTAATAGACAAACAAAGTGCCATTACTAAGAGGCAATAAGTAGCATTTAAGCTGAAATTAAAAAAACCGCTCTTTGTCATGAACCAAAATTAAAGTTTATTTCCCAATCGGTGCAACCGGTGTGTGAATCAATAAATGCCCCTAATTCCAAATCGAAATTATTGGCTGCTTTTGCCAAAAAGACAAAGCGTATTAAATGACGCTACCTTGTAGCAGATGATATTGCAGCGAGACTTATTTTCACCTGATCCACTTCCAGCATACTTTGGCAGCAGGCTTCTAACGTAGCTCCTGTTGTAATTACATCATCTACCAGCAATACACTTTTGCCCACCATCAATTCCTTGTCTTTTATTATAAAGCTGTCGGCTACATTCTCCCAGCGTTCTGTTCGGTGCTTTTTCGTTTGGGTTTCTGTAAACCGCTTCCTGTTTACATTGCCCATAAGTACTGGCACATTCATTACTTCAGACATTCCTTGGCATATAACCGCTGCCTGGTTGTACCCTCTTTTCCTTTCTTTATCAGGATAAAGCGGAATCGGTACCAAATAATCGATGTTTTTAAACCGGTTGCTGTTCAACAAACTTTTTGCCATTAATGCGCCCAGGTATAAACCTACCTCCTGGTTGCCTTTATATTTCAGTTGATGAATGAGTGTTTGTACAATAGATTCTTTGGCAAAATAAAATTCGCTGTGTGCAGCAACTAACGGAACCCTCCCCCAAAAAAGTTGCTCTATTGGATTGGAAGCGTGCTGTGCATAATTGGTATGTGGTAAATCTGTAATACACCGTAAGCAAATTAAATTATCTTCCTGAAGCGAATCACTTCCGCAACCCAGGCATACATGGGGGTAAAACAGATGAATTGTATCGCTAAAAATTGATTTTAAAAATTGCATATAGTACGATGCCCCAACCCAAAAATAGAGTTATCTGAAGCGTTTTGCTAAATGAAACATAGAATTACCGGATATAAAGAAAACGCCAAATGATTTAAAATGCAAGTCTTCTTAAAAAAGAATGTTGGGATTTAATTTCCAATCGATTGCTGATTCATTTAAAATGTACTCTAAAATAAGTATTGATACAATTCCTCTACCTTAGCCAGCGGGACAACTTCAATATTGAATTTTAATTTGCCAAACGATTTGGTGTTGTATTTACTGACAATAATTTTTTGAAATCCTAATTTTTCGGCTTCAGCAATTCGCTGCTCTATCCTGTTTACGGCTCTTATCTCACCACTTAAGCCTACCTCGCCGGCAAAGCAAAAATGTTGATTTACGGGAATGTCTTCGTAACTACTCAACAACGCACAAACGATGGCGAGATCAATGGACGGATCTTCTACTTTTAGTCCACCTGCAATATTTACAAACACGTCTTTTACGCCAAAATGAAATCCTCCTCGCTTCTCCAGAACAGCCAACAGAAGTTGCAAGCGCCTTAGATCAAAACCAGTAACGGTGCGCTGGGGCGTGCCATAAACGCTCTGTGTTACCAGGGCCTGCCCTTCAATTAGCAAAGGTCGCATGCCTTCGATGGTTGCGGCAATGGCAATACCACTTAATTGCTCTTCTTTTTGTGTAATTAAAATTTCTGAGGGGTTAGTCACTGGCCGCATGCCTTCGCTGGTCATTTCATAAATACCTAATTCAGAAGTTGAGCCAAACCTGTTTTTAAGGGTTCGTAAAATGCGGTAAGCGTAATTGCGGTCACCTTCAAACTGCAGTACAGTATCCACCATGTGTTCTAAAATTTTTGGGCCAGCGATATTGCCGTCTTTGGTAATATGCCCAATTAAAAATACCGGGGTTTGCGTTTCTTTTGCAAAGCGTTGTAATTCGGCTGCACATTCTCTGATCTGGCTTACGCTTCCGGGGCCACTTTCTACAAAAGGCGACTGCAATGTTTGAATAGAATCTACAATTACCAATTGGGGCTTCAACTTTTTTATCTCCTGAAAAATCGTTTGGGTATTGGTTTCGGTCAATAAGTAAAACGATTCACTTTTAATGCCAACCCTATCTGCCCGCATTTTAATTTGCTGCTCACTTTCCTCGCCACTTATATAAAGCGTAACCACATCCTTTAATTGTAAGCCGATCTGTAAAAACAACGTAGATTTTCCAATACCTGGCTCTCCGGCTACCAGTACGATACTACCTGTTACAATACCGCCGCCCAATACCCGATTCACTTCTGCGTCCTGGGTAATGATTCTTTTTTCTTCAGCACTACTTACGTCATTAATTGAAATGGTCTTTAATTTTCCAATGCCATTGTATTCCTTCCATTCGTTGTTTTCCTTTTTTTCATTTCCTTTTACAATAACTTCTTCTACAAAAGTATTCCAGTTATTACAAGATGGACATTTACCTACCCACTTGGTACTTTCATAGCCACAACTCTGACAAAAAAATGCTGACTTAGATTTGCTCATGATGTAAAAGTAAATCCTAAAAAATTGAAAAATGAAAATGATGAAAGCGAAAAGAAGAACAAACGAAATGCAGCAAACTGAAACCTATGTACCTCAGAGGAAATAATAATTGTAAAAAAAAATCGTTTGCTATTTATTGATTTTTTTCCTCAGGAGGATAAAAATAGCAATTATCTTATTACTTCATTAAAACTACTTTATAAATAAAAAATAATAGTTCCAACAAAGTAAAAGGGTCAGCATTTCTGCTAACCCTTTGTACTTACTAACCCATTAAATTCTATTGCTAAATTACAAATTGCCCCAACATAAAAAAATATTTTTTTTGTGATGTTGATAAGTTTATAGTTAAAACAGATCATCCCTTCAAGGTTCATTATACCATCTAACAAGTTATTTAACAAGATGTTACGCTTCTAATTTTCAAATAAAACCACTGATTAAATTGCCAAAAAAATAAAAATAATACACAAATTTAATTTGGTTTATAAAATAAACTACTTTATATTTGTGCCTTATTTATAACAAATGAAACCGCTATTAATCATCGCTTTAACACTTGGCTTTTTCGGTGTGAATGCCCAAATTAAAATTTCCGGCAAAATCTCCGATAACAAAAAAAAGCCCCTTTCGGGTGTAAGCATCAGCATAAAAAACACCTACGATGGTGCAACAAGCGATTCTACCGGGGTATATTCCTTTATAACCACTGAGAAAGGTGTTCAACAACTTGAGTGCTCTATAACCGGATACAACAGCGTATTACAAAACATCAATATAGGTTTGGAGCCTATTATTTTAAATATTTCCCTTAAAGAGCAAATTACCGAGCTAAAGGCTGTTGTAATTTCTGCAGGCTCGTTTGAGGCAAGTGATAAAAATAAAGGTGCTGTGCTAAGTTCTCTCGACATCGTAACCACACCCAGTGCCAATGGCGACCTAACCAGCGCATTTAAATCGCTCCCCGGTACGCAGCAAGTGGGCGAAAGCGAAGGCTTGTTTGTAAGAGGTGGCACTGCCACAGAAAGTAAAATCTACATGGATGGCAACCTGGTTAACAACTTCTTTTTTTCAAGTACACCCGGGATCGCCACAAGGGGTCGTTTCAACCCTTTTCTTTTTAAAGGGACTGTGTTTAGCACGGGCGGCTATTCGGCGCTTTATGGACAGGCACTTTCATCCGCACTGATACTTGAGAGTAATGATCTGCCTGAAAGAACTGAAGCTGACCTCAGCCTTTCAGTGGTTGGTGTTGGCGGTGGTATTCAACATTTGGCAAAAGATAAAAGATCTTCCTGGGGCGTATCTTACAATTATACTAATCTTTGGCTTGCCTTTAGTGCCATCAAGCAAAGACAGGATTATTTTAAGATACCTGTAGCGCACCAGGGAGATGCCAACTTTAGAATAAAAACAAAAAATGGCGGCTTTTTAAAATATTATGGGTATTTAAGCGCTAATAAAGTGGGTTTCCGTACTTCCGATATTGATTCAATCAGCTTGAAAAATGCATTTTCGCTTGAAAATATCAATACTTATCAAAATCTAAACTATAAGGATCGCATCGGCGGCGGCTGGAAAATCAACACTGGAATCAGCTTTAGTACCAATAAAGATGATCTAAAAAATGAATTACAGGATGAAGGCAACAAGAAAGTAACAAATTCTAACGAGCCCTTATATCAGTTTAAAAACTTCTCATT